>MDTG01314235.1_pt1 | contig 51726 bp, 54 predicted proteins | sample 811421 | NCBI WGS metagenome assembly MDTG01 (sample SAMN05326645, study PRJNA326480) | marine metagenome | isolation source: seawater | place: Pacific Ocean: South East | collected 2011
AGATAGTCCCATCTGTTCTGCATCACTGAAAGACATATCATTTGCTTCGCTCATCTGGACACACCTTCTAAAACAGATTTCAGAAATTTACGCCCATCTTCTGAGGGATGGCCGTTGCCCATTGCCCGTTCGGGATGCGGCATCATCCCCATTACGCGTCCATTTGCAGATAAAATACCGGCAATATTCCGTGATGAACCATTTGGATTAGCTGTTCTGGTAGGGTCGTTCTCTACATAGCGCAAGGCAATTTGACCGCCTTGCTGGAGGCTGTCTAGCAGCGAATCATCGGCAAAATAATTCCCTTCATTATGGGCAACTGGAATGCGCAATTCTGTCCCGTCAGACAAATCATCTAGGAAGGGGTTTTTGAGTGTTTCTTGCACTGCAACCCGAACCTCTCGGCAAACAAATTTTAATTCGTCATTGCGCACAAGCGTGCCCGGTAATAAACCTGTTTCCAGCAAAATTTGAAAGCCATTACATACGCCCAACACAGCCCCGCCGCGGCTGGCATGATCTATCACCGCTTCCATAGCTGGTGCGCGCGCCGCTAATGCCCCACATCGTAAATAATCACCAAAGGAAAAACCACCGGGTATAATAACAATATCAACAGGATCGAGCTGGTTGTCTTTATGCCAGACAAGGGCAGGACGGCGACCTGTAATACGCTCCACCGCAACCATCATGTCACGGTCACAATTAGAACCAGGAAAAATTAGAATTGCACTTCTCATGACGCGTCAATAACTTCGATGCTGTAATTCTCGATAACGGTGTTAGCGAGCAAGCTCTCACACATACGGGCGGCGCGTTGCTCGGCACGGGCGCTATCTTCAGCGTCTATATCAAGGGTGATTTGCTTGCCGATGCGTACCTGGCTAGCATCGTTAAATCCAAGCCTAGATAGCGCGTTTTCCACCGCACGCCCTTGCGGGTCAAGAACGCCGGTTTTTAATGAGATGTTTATTTTGACTTGCATAAAGATGTCCTAGTTTTTGTCACGCTTGCGGGGTCAATAAAGGGATTTCAAGACCTAATCTGGTGGCGATATCTGAATAGGCTTCTATAAGCCCGCCAATATCCCGCCGAAATCGGTCCTTATCTAATTTTTCATTTGTCTTTATATCCCAAAGGCGGCAATTGTCAGGGCTTAGTTCGTCAGCCAGAATAATCTGGCGCCCCTCTGCGGTCCCCAGCCATCCAAATTCTAGCTTAAAATCTACCAATCGCACCCCAAGACCAAAAAATAGCCCGCACAGAAAATCATTAACCCGAAAGCTCATTTCGGTAATTTCAACCAGGTCATCAGGGCTGGCAATTCCAAGGGTAAGTATATGTTCTGCTGCGACTACTGGATCACCCAAAGCATCATTTTTCAAACAAAATTCAATTAAGGTATTATCCAGCTTTTTTCCTTCTGGTAGGCCAAGACGGGAACAAATAGAACCAGCGGCTATATTGCGGATGATCACCTCAATGGGAATGATCTCAACTGATTTTACCAGTTGCTCTCGCGGCGAGGTTCGGGCGATAAAATGATGCGGGATGCCCAATTCCCCCAGCGCTGGAAAAAGATGAGCGCTAATCAAATTATTTAAAATACCTTTGCCAATGATAATGTCTTTTTTTTGCGCATTAAAGGCTGTAGCATCATCTTTGAAATATTGAATAATGGTCCCCGCTTCATCTCCTTGAAACAGTCTCTTGGCCTTTCCTTCATACAAGGGCATTTTATCGTCAGCCATATGATTTCCTAATTTAATTATGCATCTTTTGCTATTTATGATGCCTCTGATTAAGCAGGCGGAAAGACTCTCGCAAATATAGTGTCTACATGTCTGAAATGCTGATCAAGGTCAAATAGTGCTTCTAATTCATCGGCGCTTAAATAAGAGGCAATATCGCTATCCCCTTTCAAGAATTGTAAATAGCTCTTTTTCTCATTCCAAACCCGCATCGCATTTCGCTGCACATAGATGTAGGCATCCTCGCGGCTGCACCCTTTCTGGGTCAGGGCCAATAATACTTGCTGGGAATGAATGAGGCCGCCAAGCTGGTCAAGATTTTCCTGCATCGTCTCAGGATAAATAAGCAGATTTTCAATCACAGAAGCAAGACGTGCGAGCGCAAAATCAAGGGTGATGGTGGCATCCGGGGCAAACATGCGCTCAACTGATGAGTGAGAAATATCCCGTTCATGCCAGAGAGCAACATTTTCAAGAGCCGGGATAACGGCACCTCTGACAATACGTGCAAGGCCGGTTAAATTTTCAGTTAAGACTGGATTGCGCTTATGCGGCATTGCAGAAGAGCCTTTCTGGCCGGAGCTAAAATATTCCTCTACTTCGCGTACTTCAGTGCGTTGCAGGTGGCGCACCTCGGTGGCAAGTCTTTCGACTGAGCTAGCAATGACGCCAAGCACAGAAAAGAACATCGCATGCCGGTCGCGCGGAATAACTTGGGTGGAGACAGGCTCAATTACCAGCCCCATCTTCTCCGCAACATGTGCCTCTACTGCCGGGTCAATGTGGGCAAAGGTGCCAACTGCACCAGAAATAGCGCAGGTTGCAATTTCGGTATGGGCAGCGGCAAGACGGGTTCTGCCTCTATCAAACTCCGCATAAAACCCAGCGAGTTTCAACCCAAAGCTGGTTGGCTCTGCATGAATTCCATGCGAGCGGCCAATTGTTGGTGTGTATTTATGGGTAAGCGCTTGTTTATGCAATGCATCACAAATGCGGTCCAAACCGGCCATTAATAACTCACTTGCGCGGCTTAGCTGTACGGACAAGGTGGTGTCCAGCACATCTGAGGAGGTCATACCCTGATGCACAAATCGTGCCTCCTCACCCACATATTCCGCTAGATTTGTGAGAAATGCGATAACGTCATGCTTGGTCTCGCGCTCGATCTCGTCAATGCGGTCAGTATCAAAATCACCACGCTCCCAAACTGCTTTTGCAGCCTCTTTTGGTATGACGCCTAATGCGGCTTGGGCATCGCAAGCATGCGCTTCAATTTCAAACCAAATTCTGAATTTACTCTTCGCAGACCATATCTCGGTCATTTCCGGACGCGCATAACGCGGGATCATCTGTTTTTCTTTCTATTACATTGCGGGTATATTTCAGAATTGGTTGTTCTATCATTTATCTGTCCAAAAAGCTATAGTTACAGGGTGTGTTATTGCCTCATATCTAAAGTAAAATTCAAATGATGCACATTTGTTTAAAATAGGAGTGATTTGTGATCGTAAGAAAATTGCTTTTTGTGGCTTTGCGTATGGTGGCCAGCAATCCAAAGGTACGCAAACAGGCGGCAAAGGCAGCAGATAAAGCTGTCGATGCGGCGCGCCCGAGCTTGCTAAAGGCCTCTCGCCGTGCCGGCGAGGCTGTCCGCTCAGCGTCAAATGAGCTAAGAGATGGCGTTCAAAAATTTAAAATAGAGATGCGAGGTAGCGAGGAGGTCATCCCGCCTAAAAAGACGAATACTCCACCTAAAACCCGCCGCGCAAAAAAAACTATACTGCCTAAAAATAAGTCCTAGCCGCCATTTTACTTTGCCTTGCCTATCATAACAGCCACTTTGATTGAAACTACCATTCTTTGTGCTACCCAAAATGATATGTCGATACAAGGTTAAAGCTACAGTTTGCAACCCCTCATTTTCCTGCTGTGTCATCTCGATATCTGCCTTGATTGGGGAGGCTGACCGGTGGGATAAACATGTAAAATAAGAAGTGCGGTAGCGCGATTTTGCAAAGCATGTTTTACAATCTCGCGTGATAACACGGCCGTTCTATTGTAGAAGAGGCTTAAATTTTTATAGATAATAAAATATTTAAGGAGTCATTTTAAAGGGCGGGTGATGAAGCGCTCTAGGAGATAAGGTAAAAATCTCAGCCCCATTCTTGGTAATCCCTATAGAATGCTCAAACTGCGCAGATAAGCTTTTATCCCTTGTCACGGCTGTCCATCCATCACTGAGTATCTTTGTGGCGTAATGACCAGCATTTATCATCGGCTCAATAGTGAAAATCATACCGGGCTCTAGCTTCAGACCTGTCTCGGGCGTGCCGTAATGCAAGACTGTCGGTGCTGTATGAAAAACTCGCCCTAGCCCATGGCCCGTAAAATCACGCACAACGGAAAAGCGATGGGATTCCGCATGACGTTGAATAATATAGCCAATGTCGCCTAAGGTCACCCCCGGCTTCGCTGCCTTAATTGCCATCATCAAACAATCATAGGTGATTTGGGTTAAATTTTGCGCCTTAACGGAAGGGGTGCCGACCCAAAACATACGCGAGGTATCGCCATACCAGCCATCCAGGATAACGGTGACATCAATATTCAAAATATCCCCATCTTGAAGGCGTTTGGCCCCCGGAATACCGTGGCAAACAACATGGTTCAGCGAAATACAGGTCGATTTTGGAAAACCTTTATAATTTAGGGGCGCAGGAATAGCCTTATGATCCAGAATAAATTCATGGCATAGCTTATCCAGCGCTTCTGTTGTTACCCCTTCTATGACATGCGAGGTTACCATATCTAGCACATTCGCGGCTAACGCGCCTGCCTTACGCATTCCAATAAAACCATCTTCGCCATGCAGCATGACCGGCTCTTGTCGCATTGCTAATGCCCCCTTTTCATTCTTCTCATCTTTTGGCCGAGAAATGAAGCTAGCCCTAAAAGCATAGACATATAGAGTGAGTATTTGAAATTTTATATTAGCTTCGATACGAACATCACGCCACTATCAAATCTGAGAGCACTCTATTATAAATACAAAACGGCATCATAAAAGGTGATTTAACAAATAGGAGCCTGATTTTGCAAATTTCAAATCCGGAAGCCGCCATATTAATTATAGGCGATGAAATCCTCTCTGGTCGAACCAAAGAAAAGAATATTGGCTGGCTAGCCGAAGAGTTAACCGCTTTTGGTATTAGTCTGAGAGAAGCGCGCGTCATTGCCGATGAAAGAAAAACAATTATTAATACAGTGCGGTCGCTAGCCGCAACCTATGATTATGTGTTTACCTCAGGCGGCATTGGCCCCACCCATGACGATATCACCACCGAGGCTGTGGCGGCTGCGTTTGGCGTGCCTGTTATCCGAAATGCTGAAGCGATGGCACGCTTAATTCGCCATTATAAAGATACAGAAATCGACTTTAATGAAGCCCGCCAGAAAATGGCAGATATACCGGAAACAGCAGAGCTTATTGACAATCCTGTTAGCGCAGCTCCGGGCTACCGGATCGAGAATGTATATGTGATGGCGGGTGTGCCATCTATTTTGCAAGCCATGTTCAAAGGACTCGCCCCTACGTTGCAAGGCGGTGTCCAGCCAACGCGAATCACCTTGCAGTGTGCAATAGGTGAGGGCACTATTGCTGGTGTTTTAGGCCAGGTTAGTGACCAATTTGCAGGCGTTAGTATCGGTTCCTATCCTTGGTTCAAACCCGGCCAGTTTGGCACCGCTGTTGTATTAACGGGCCTTGAAATAGCCGATGTGGAAGCTGCCGCTACTTTAATTGTGCAAAAAGTTGAGGCAGAAGGCTATGCCGTAAAAAGAGATGCCGACAACTCTATAATCGGCGGTAGGCATTAACGGCCCTGCTTTGGGCGATTGTCAAGCTCACTTGCCTTAAAGGTTAGCCCCACGGCCCTTTGGTACGTTTTTGCACGGATGGCACAGAACCGTTGCGTTGTCGCTTATAGCGAGCCTGCGCTTCTTGTTTTAAAGTGCTAAAGGGGACCGGTTCAGGTGACCATTTGGCGGTCGGCGACACCCTTTCATCTGCAAGCAATTTTACATCCGGCCGCTTGAAAAATGGAATCAGAGCCATGCCTGTTAAAAATCCACCAATATGCGCAAAATAAGCCACTCCCCCACCGCCAGATAAACCAGCAGGCGCTGCCACAAATTGCCCAGCTATCCAGATCCCAAGTACCAGCCATGCGGGTAAGCTAATAATTCGCACAAAAATTAAAATCAGAATAAACACCCGCACGGTTGCGCGCGGATGCAACAGGATATAAGCCCCTAGAATACCAGCAATACCACCCGAAGCACCAATGATAGGTATTTGAGATGCCGGGTCTATCATTGCCTGACATAGGCCGGCACCTACGCCGCATAGCGCGTAAAAAAGAATAAAGCGAAACGGCCCCATCGAATCTTCAACGTTATCAGAAAAAATCCACAAATAGAGCATGTTACTGCCTAAATGTAACAAGCCACCATGCAGGAACATAGATGAAAAAATAGTAAGCCAATCGGGGATTAAGGTTAAATTTGCAGGGAGCTTTTCTGTGCCTAGCAGAACAGAAGGTATAATCCCAAGTTGCAAAAAGGTTTTGCGTTCCTCATATCCGCTCAAGCCAAGTTGCCACAAAAACACCGTTACGCAACTTATCAGAATAAGATAGGAGATAAGTGGCGTGCGGCTGGTAGGGTTGTTGTCAAATAATGGCAGAAAAAACATCGAAGGGCTTTCATGTGTGATAAATAATGCGTGGCCCTGATAAACTTATCGTGCAATCCGGCCATAAAAAGTCTTTTGGGCATGCTCTGATAGGCTGATGTCCGGCGCGTTGTTATAGGCAAGCACAGCTAGCTGGCGCATACTATCATCCTCTACAGGCGTAACGCGGTGCAGGGAGTTGCGCCCCCTAAAGAGCAACAAATCGCCGGCGCCCATTTGCATTTGTTCTACCGTTTGATTGCCATTCAAGATATTCTGGGCTTGCTCAAAACCCATATCTTTTGCATCCGCATCGCGCACATCGCGCACATATTCAAACGCTCCGCCTTGTGTTGCTGGTGTAATCATCAAAGTCACCGCAAAAGAGGAATTATCAAAATGCCAGCCTAATTCCTCCCCTTTCCGCGCATAGTGAATATTTATCGACGATAAATTATCCGCATAGGGATATAACGCCTCTTCTTCCAGGATATCGCTTAAAGCGGATTTAAAGAGCGAATGATGATAAAGTTGCTTCAGGGGCGAGCCTTTAGCGATAACATCATCGCAAATACATCCCTTTGATGAGGAAACCTCAAAATTTCGGATATGGTCACAAGGCAAGCTTTCGTCTGGTGATGTGAGATAAATATTATGCTTTTGTGGATTAAAATAGGCTTTGGAAAAACCTGCTTGTGCTTCTTCTTGAAGACGAGAAAGCGCATTTGTTTGCAAAAATCCCCGCATGGCAACCGCACCTTCCCCGCGAAGCTCATTCCGCTTTTCTCTGCGCCAGCCAGCATCAGATAATTTATGAATGTTGGTATTTACAATTTCATCAATTTGCATCTGGTTGAACCCTAACTGTGGATATTATTTTCTGTCCTTATGAGGTATGAATTTCTATCTAACCAGATTTGGATGATAGATAAAACTCAAAAAAGAGTTGCTACTTTATGAGATAGGAGAGGCGAGAAATTTTCGCAAATGCTTGACAATTTATAAGCAGCCTATCAGGACTTGTTGCAGGAGCGTGCCTCAAATGGGCATATTTAACTCTTAAACGAAATTATTTTGAGGCAATTATAAAATGACACAGCCTGTTATTGATTATTATCTCTCTCCCGTAAGCCCATGGACTTATCTAGGCGCAGAGCGGTTTCGCAAGTTAGCTAATATCCATGATGCAAGGGTAAATGTTTTTATTATGGACCTAGCTTTGGTATTTCCAGAAACAGGGGGGCTACCCCTACCCAAACGCTCATCACAACGGCAAGCCTACCGGTTGCAGGAACTTAGCCGCTTTAGCCAATTTTTGCAAATCCCGCTCACTTTAAAGCCGGCTCATTTTCCCCCATCTTCTCCACTCGCCAGTATTGCTATTATGGCCACCAGGGAAAATCATGGCGCAGAAGCCGCCTTGCTCGCTTCCGAAGCTCTGTTAATACAGATCTGGTCGCAGGAAACCGATATTGGCGATAGCACAGTGGTGGCAACGGCATTAAATGACGCTGGCCTGCCGGGGGATGCTATACTCGCAGATGCGGAAAATAACGCAGATGCCTATTCAGAATTGGTGGCAAAAGACTCGCAAAGTGCAATTGATGCCAATATCTTTGGCGCGCCAAGCTTTGTGGTAGATGGCCAAGTATTCTGGGGGCAGGACCGTTTGGATATGTTGGGCTGGTATTTAGCTAATCGCACATAACGGCATACTGAGCGTATGGGCTACTTTGAAGGTATTAGTCAGCACCAAAAAAAGCGGCGGGTTTCATAGCTTTGCCACTTTTTACATTTCACCCTTTTTTTATTTCAATGGTGGGGACACCCGGACTTGAACCGGGAAGGCTTATTCAGCCGACAGATTTTAAGTCTGTTGTGTTTACCAATTTCACCATGCCCCCAAAAGGCGCTTAGATGGCCGTCACACTACCGCACATGCTAAAAGCTTGCAAGTTTGTCTTTATGCTTTTTGCCCTGTTTTTTGTCCAAACATGGACCTAAATGGGAATAGCTCCATTGCTCATATTTTGAGCCTAATTGCATAGGGTCAAAACCAAGTTTTCCTTGTATAGCATCGGATATGCGTCAAATTAGCTGTCAAAGATAGCAATCGGCGGCAAGTGCTGGCTAATAATCTCTGGCTAGCGAAACGCCTTCGTTTAGTGCAGTAAAACGTTGGGTTTATGCGCATCGAAGGCAAGACAGATAGGCTATTTAACGCCACTAATGAAGTGAAAAAACGGGCTAGCACACCCGCTATATGAAAACGATTTAGGTCTGTAACTTCTTTTCCCCCTAGTTTATTAGCTAAATCTGTTTAGCTTTTTTTAACTTTTCCCCTGATAAGAATTCAAATCTGCGTAAAAATTGACAAACGGCCTTTTTAGGTGGCAGGGCTTCTAGGGATAAATCTGCTGGGGTACCACGCGGACGCGAAAATAGCCGCCTGGCCTCACTCTCATCAAATCCAGCCAACTGAGTAGCTTCAAGATAAGCCGCCATTCTATCTGCGCGTTTAATCGATTTTGTAATGGCCTCTGGTAATAAGGCTGGCAGACCAAAACGAAGTTGCACCGCTTCCATCAAGCTGGCCTCAATTTCTTTATATCCTTTGCCTAAATTGGATTTAAAAGGAGTTATCATATCGCCAATAACATATTCAGGTGCATCATGTAGCAAACAAGCTAGGCGCCATTTCTGGGATAATCTTGGGGCGTTGCGCGACAAAATATCTTCCACTAATAGCGAATGCTGCGCAACCGAATAACCAAAAGACCCTTTTGTCTGGCCATTCCAGCGTGCAACTCTTGCCAGCCCATGCGCAATATCTTCGATTTCAATGTCTAATGGGCTCGGATTAAGAATATCGAGACGCCGACCCGACAGCATACGCTGCCACGCGCGGGCAGGCGGGGTTGAGCGTGGTGATATTTTTCTTTTGGGCATGGCATTACCTGCTATCTTAAAAAACCTCTTTGGTGACTTTTTTAGAAAATACCTGACCAGTGGCGGCATTGTTTTTGCTTATCAAAGCTGGAGAAAACAGCTATGTTGCCTACATTCAGGATAAAGCTAGCAAACAAACACCCCTGTAGATATAGGGAAAAGATAACCATATGGATTTTTTTGAAACCAGAGAAAAATATAGACGCCGTGAGGTCAGCATTTATTCCCGCTGGATCGCCCGTTTGTTTTTTTTAGGGCTAGCGCTTTGGCTTGGCTGGCAATGGGGATCGCTAGAGCAGCGTCAACTGCAAGCAGACCGGGACCTGGTTTTATATGAACGCGCCCAGCGCATTGAGCTATTAAACCGGGATGTGGAACGCTTGCAGCATGATTTGCGAGAAATTAAGGCTGAGAAAGAAGCGCTTGGCCTTACCCGTTCCGTTGATGATTCAAAGTTAACAAGACTTATCAAGGGCCAAATTGCTAGAGGCACAACTATTGAGCAAATCCATCAGCGTCTGCAAGCGATAGGGGCGCCTGTAAATTGCCGAATGATTGGTAGTGAAACGGTGGCTGTGGCAACTGAACTCTATAGCGGTGTTGAATCAAATATTACCTTTTTTGACGGCGGGTTGGGTTTGCATGTCGAGGGGGAACCAGCTGCGCAAGGCTCTAAAAATAATCCATGGTATGATACGGGCAAACCGCTATCTGCTAGATTTATTTATCTTGGGTCGCAAAAGGTGGTGAAAGGGATGTTGCCGCTGAAAGTCGTCATCCCTGCCGAAGACTGGTTGCTAGCCGTCGAAATTCGCCCCGCCGAGTTACGTGGATATGTTGTGGTAAATCTAGAAAATTGCACCATACGATAGCGTTTTAGGGGCTAAACCTCTTTTTTAAGGTGACATGGCAAAAACATCGCCGATACTTGCATAATCCTTATAGCCTAATCTAGCGACAGGCTGGTAGCGCGAAACATCTATCAGGCCATCTTGGATAATTTCTTGTTCTATGTGAATACCAATAATATGACCCATAACCATAATTGAGCTAGCGCCTCTGCCATTATCCGGCAGGGAGATGTGATTATAATATGTGCATTCAAGATGGGCCGGCGCGCCAGCCACTAGTGGGGCTGAAATTTTATGTGCCTTCTTTTTTTCAAGGCCAGCATGGGCAAATTCATCAATCTCCGCGGGAACAGCTTGGCTAGAGGTGACCATTGGCTCAGCCTGATGTATGCCTACAATATTTACCCCAAATTCTTTGTTCTGCAGAATATTGGCAACGCTGTCTTTCTCACCATCTTTATTTTCATTGCGTGTATCTGGGGCAGAGATAAACATAACCATTGGCGGCAATTCAGAGATGGCATTGAAAAAACTATAGGGTGATAGATTAGCAACACCCTGTGCAGAGATGCTGGATATCCAGCCAATAGGGCGGGGGGAAATGAGGGCTTTTAGCGGAGAGTATTGCAAGCCTTGTTCTTTATGTGTCCCCGGTGTGAAAAACATTGTTAAAACTCCTAACAGTCTTATCTCAGTCTGATCTGGCATATACAGAAAGACGTAAAACTATCAGTCTTATTTAAAAATGGAAAGGTCGTCTTAGATTAGCATCTGGTCATCTCAATTCATCTATGGGTAAAGACGTTATGTTTCAAAAGTTAAAAGGATTGGTTTGATGCCAAAGGTAATGATATTTGGGGCGACTGGCGGGGTCGGGCGTCAGCTTTCGGATGACCTGGTGAAAAAAGGGGTAGCTGTGCATCTTGTTGGCCGGGAGACAAGTGATGTTAGAGCATTAGCGCAGCAGCTTGGGGCAAGTTTTTCACATGCTGAGGCGTTTGATACAGACAGCCTTGCCCGCGCTGTTCAGGAAGCCGATGATGGTAGCGGCATTACTGGGCTTGTTTGGGCAATTGGCTCTATTTTGTTGAAACCATTAGCGGCGCTCCGTGATGAAGATTTTAGCGAAACCTTCAAGGTGAATGTTAGCGCACCTGCAATGGCAATAAAAGCCGCTCAGCCCGCGTTAAAAGAGGCAAAAGGTTCCGTGTTGTTATTCAGTTCAGTTGCAGCGAGGAGCGGTTTTACCAGCCATGCTGCCATTGGGGCGGCAAAGGCCGGCGTCGAGGGGTTGGTGCGCTCTCTTGCAGCTGAGTTTGCTCCCGATATCCGAGTGAATGCTATCGCACCATCGCTGAGTGACACAAAGATGGCGGCGCCGCTTCTGGCTAGCCCGGCAATGTCAAAGGGGATTGCGCAAATGCATCCCCTAGGGCGCCTTGGCACACCTAGGGATATCTCACAGATGGCCTGCTTGTTGCTGGATAATGGGGCGGCTGGATGGATTACGGGCAGTGTTATGGATATTGATGGCGGTCGCGGGAATCTGGCAACAACGGGGCGCGCACGATGAGGCAAATAGTTTCATGAAAGCAGACCTTCATGTGTTTATTACGGGGGCGAGTTCTGGCATCGGTGCAAGCCTCGCTAGGGTGATGGCCGCGAAGGGCTACCGCGTGAGTGCAGTGGCACGGCGGCGAGAAAAGCTAGAAGCTTTGCAAGCAGAATATCCAACTATCGCTCCTATTCAAGCAGACGTTAGTGATCATGAAATTGTAGAAAAAGCCCTGTGTCAGGCAAAAGACCAAAATGGCCTGATTGATATGGCGGTCTTAAACGCAGGTATCTATCAGCCAGTTAATGCAGCCGCCTTTGATTTGTCTGTTTATCAGCATCATATGGCGGTAAATTATAATGGCATTTTGAATTGTCTTGATGGGCTGATCCCTGAAATGGTCGCTCGGAAATCCGGGCATCTAGCCTTTATGGCTTCGGTAGCAGGATATCGAGGGCTACCGCGCTCAGCAGCTTACGGTCCAACAAAAGCAGCGGTCCAGAACTTAGCTGAATCAATCTATTTTGACCTGGCGCCCTTTGGCATAAAAATTCAGCTGGTCAATCCAGGTTTTGTTGAAACCGAAGCAACCGCGGTGAATGATTTTATCATGCCTGATTTAATCTCTAGTGAGTTAGCTGCAAAACAATTATTTGAGGGGCTGTGTTCCGATCAGTTTGAGATTGTATTTCCTAAGCGGTTTGTCCGCAAAATGAAATGGTTGCGTCTGCTTCCCACTAATAGCTATTTAAAACTGATAGCAAAGCTTACCGGCTATCAGAGGTGCGGCTAGGCAAATAATCAAAAAAGCCTATAGAGGATGACAAGACTCAAGATGGATATTTACGATAGTTCCCAGAAATATGCTGCCTTATTTGCCTGTCTTTCACCGAATAACCTTACTGTGCTGGAAGCTAGCCTCAGTGAAAAGGTAGTATTTATTGACCCGTTCAACCGAGTAGAAGGCAAACAAGATTTTGTCGCTATTTTCGAGCATATGTTTGAGGTGATGCGTGCCCCGAAATTCATCATTGAAGATGTCGCTATATCTCCTAATGCCGGCTATATAAAATGGCAGATGACTGGCGAGTTAAAATCACGACCGAGCTTTCAAATTAACCTTGTTGGGATGAGTGAGCTTGTTTTTGATGAAAATGGCTTACTTGTCTTGCACCATGACCATTGGGATAGTGCCCGTCAGCTATTGTCGAATATTCCTGGAGCTGGATTTTTTATCCGCAAGTTGTTAATGCTCTTTGCTTTGCCTAAACCCAATTAAATTTGCTAGAATAGAGAGTTGGGGGAATATAAATGGCGGATTAGCTGGCTTTTGTGAAAGTGATAATTAGCTCCCCTAGTAAAAGCCCAAATTTTGATACTTTAGCGCGGTTTAGTATTGTGTTATCCGTCTGGCGCACCATGATATCATTGAATCTAACTTTTACCCGCCGACCGAATATGGTCAAAAAGAAATCATACCGTAATTTGAAAACAGGCCCGTCCACACTGCATAGAGCGCGACCATCGACATCGTCTGTGTCAGCAACATAACTTCCATCTGGGTTTCTAGTAATAGTCCAGACACGGTGCTCTGTCTCGCCATCATCAAAGATAAAGGCTTCGTGTAATTCTGTCTGATTATCGTTGGTCCGGCAATTTACCTCTGCAGCGAAACGGCGCTGTACGCTACCAAAGCGGTCCACAAACATACCCTGCGCAAGAAATTTGCCACTGAAAAACCGCACCGGATCAAATGCCTCACTGGTAAATTGAAAATCTGCAGTAATGCCTTCAGGGGACATGAAAAATTTTCCTGTTATATTTTGATGGTAATTTTACGGTCCGCCCACCAGCGCAGATCAGGGCATTTCGGCAGGTGAAAAGGTTTTTTACTTGTGCGATATCAGCATTTGCTTTACGTCGATCATCCCTGCTCTAAATCCGCCTTCACAATAACATAGATAAAGTTCCCACATTCGCTTGAAACGTTCGTCAAACTTATTCATGGTGCTTAACTCGGGCCACGCCGATAAGAATTTTTTCCGCCAATGGGCCAGGGTGCGGGCATAGTCAAGCGCAAATCCGTCGTGTTTATCTAGCTTTAGCCCTGCATTTTTAAGCGGATTTTCAAGCATTTCCATCGACGGTAGCATCCCGCCGGGAAAAATATATTTTTGAATAAAATCTGGCTGAGCTTTATATTCATGAAAGGCGTCATCATCTATAGTGATAACCTGTAAAGCAACCTTTCCCCCTTTTTTGAGGCACTTAGAAAGCGTATCGAAATAAATTGGCCAATAGGCTTCGCCAACCGCTTCAAACATCTCAATCGACACAATTTTATCGTAAGTTCTGTCCAAGTCACGATAGTCACATATGCGTATATTTGCTTTCTCAGCAAGACCAGCTTTTTCAATCCGTGTTTTGGCAAAATCATGTTGCGACGGGCTAATGGTGATACCATCAATAAAGGCTCCTCGCTCTGTTGCAGCATATTCCGCAAAACCACCCCAACCGCACCCAATTTCTAGCACCTTATCCCCCGGTTGAATGTCAGCAAGTTCTGCTAGCCGTCTATATTTTCGACGCTGCGCAGAATCTAACCTATCTTCCCCATCCACAAAAATTGCTGAAGAATAGGTCATAGAATTATCCAGCCATTTTTCATAAAATTGATTTCCAAGGTCATAATGGTAAGTGATATTTCGGCGAGAGCCTGCTTTGTTGTTACGGTTACGCCAATGTAATATTTTACGGAGCAGGGTTTGTAGACGTCCAAAGGACATATTTTTTTCAATATAGGCATCATGCAACACGGCTAGCTGAATAAGCGCTGATAGATCAGGGCTATCCAAATCTCCTGCCATATACCCCTCACAAAACCCCATTTTTCCATCTGATAATAAGCGCGTGAGTGCCTTTGGCTTAACAACATGCAAGCTACCATTCGGCCCCGCCTGACGGCCTTTAAAGTGATGTTTTTCCCCGTTTGGCAGGGTTAGCTCCAGTGAGCCGAACTGCAGATGTGATAGCAGTTTTAAAAACGCTTTTTCTCTTAATTTTTGACCAGAAAATAACATCATTCTTTCAAACTCGTCTTTTTGTTTTTAAGGGTGCAGCTAGCGTGGCTGGCGCCGATGGTGGTTTGGGTCGTTTATAAAATTGACATTTTTTGAAAAACAATTTTAGCGCCTCGACATGGATGGACAGCAGGGGGCGAAGGGGCCAGAACCCTCTCAGAAACAATGCCTTAAGAAGCGTGCTGGTATGCAATGTTTGTATTTTACCATGGAGGCGGGCGGTGAGGAGCTGTTTTCTATCGCGTGCATAATTAACCAATACATTCAGGCTGTCGCCGCGCTGTTTTACCATTAGCCGATAATATCCCTCTAGCGAGAAAAATGGCGAAACATGTAACTGTTTTTCCACTTTTTGCAGGGCATTTTCATGCCCTTCATCGACCACACTTATGTAGGAATGGGCGTCACCAAAAGTGTTATGCACCTCATAGACATAAAAACAGGGAGCCTGTCTTTCATCAAAACCGAGATAAATAGTAATTGGATTAAAGGCAAAGCCCAGAATGCGCGGGAACGCTAGTAGCTTTAAAGAAGCAATTTTCCGCCCCTTGAGATAAGAGCTGGCCATCTGGCGAATATAATCAGCGAGTGGCACAGGCTGGTCACCTTTATCCGGATGAGATTTATGATTAATGCCGAAATCACGCTCATGAATTGAGAATAGATTAAAGCGATTTACCGAGAAAAATGGACTGATTTTGCTGGCGACATCCAACCGGTCTAAGTCAATTAGCACGGATAGGCCGCGACGATTCAAAACATGCGCAGGCGGCCCATATCGTATATGCGTTATTTGTGATATCACAAGATGACATGGTGCATCACGCATAAGTGCCAGCCCTTTAAATCCACTCAAATATTGTAATATCAGGCAGGTTTATTATGCAACTGCTTATGACCATTTAGCGGTATGGTTGCCAAAGCATTTGTGGGCGTTGCCCAAGGTACTTCAATCTGTAGGCTCTTAACAACTGCAACTGCTGATTTCAGGCCATCTTCATGAAAGCCATAAGCCGTCCACGCTCCACACCAGAAAAGCCCATTTTGGCCTTGAATCCTTGGCAACAGCTCTTGCGCCTGTATCGCTTTACTATCAAAAATAGGATGCTGATAATCAATTTCTCGGTGAATAAGGGCGTCATCTGGCCGCGTCTCAGGATTTAGAGTGACAAATAATGGATAGCGCTCATCCAAACTCTGCAAGCGGTTCATCCAATAGCTTACAGCTAAGGTTTTGTCTTTATTTTCTGAGTAGTTCCATGCGGCCCATGCGCCACGCCGTTTGGGCATGAATTTAGGGTCAGAATGCAGGATGACATGATTGTCCGAAAAAGAAAAACTGGAGAGGATATCGCGTTCTTGGGCGCTTGCATCATCAATCATGGACAAGCTTTCATCGGCATGTGTAGCCAATATAGCATAGTCGTACCAAACTTCGCCTTGCCCTTCTATGGATAGCACCACCCCACCTGCTTCTCGCCGAATAGAGGTTATATTTGTATCCACCTCAATTGCATCTCCTAAATCAGCTACAATTTTTTCAACATAGGCACGCGATCCACCTTTCACTGTTCGCCACATTGGCCGGCCGGTAAAATCCATTAAACGGTGGTTTTCCATAAATTGAAGGAAAGAGCGCACAGGATAATCAAGCATCGTTTCTGCCGGGCATGACCAGATAGCTGCGCCCATCGGAAGCAGGTGGTCCTCCACAAACGCATCTGATAATTTGCATCTCTTGATAAAACCGCTAAGGGTTTCACCAGCTGGGCCTTTTTCTTTTTCTGCCATGCCAGTTAAATAGAATTTTATTAATCCTGACAACATTGACCAGAAGCGCGGGCGCAAAAGATTAGAAGGTTGTGCAATCAACCCGCGCAAAGAGCCTTCATATTCAAAATTTTGCTCGCGCATGGATACCGAAAAAGACATATCGGTGGGTAGGGTTTCGACCCCTAATGTGTCAAACAACCCGATAAGGTTAGGATAATTAGCTTCATTATAGACAATAAAGCCAGTATCTACAGCAATAGAGATATCGTTGAAATCCGCATCGACCGTATGCGCATGCCCGCCAGTACGCGTCGCCTTTTCATATAATGTTACATGATGTTTGCGGCTTGCAAGCCATGCCGCTCCCAGCCCTGATACCCCTGCGCCAATAACCGCAATCCGCATTTAATCTGTCCTTTTTACCTTAATGGTCAAAACATTTTTAACAGCTAGCTCTTTAAAAAGATTTTTTCGTCTACAGGCAGTTTATAGATCTTGCCTGCATGACAAAAATAGGCAATCTGCCTTTCACCAAGCACCCTCTGTATCGCGGGGTCTAGAATATTAAGCCCGCCCGTGAAGATACCAAAAGCTGGCATTATAATCCTTGTTTCATCCTGAATAAAACATCTGCCGCTTATTTTTCGAATTTTTAGAGAAATCCGTGCCTTGGGGTGGAAATGCCCACAAATCAGACCGGAAATCTTTGCCTCATCCTGCCCTATTTGGTGGGTGAAATACAGCCCAGAAGCCCTATAGTTTGGTACAATCTGGCCGGGTAAGTATTCAGGCAAATTCGGGTCATGGTTTCCAGTGATCCAGATGAATGACCTGTCTTTTGCCAAGTTTATAAGCTGTTGCCGGAAGATGTCTGGCAGTTGAAACGCCTGCAGGTTCGTGTGAAAACTATCTCCTAAAAAAACCACTTCTTTAGCATTTGTACGCGCAATAGCCGCAGATAGTTTTGCAATGCCTTCACTTGTGTCAAATCTAGGTAAGGGGGATGCTTTCGACTGCGCGTTACCCTTTTCTAGATGCAGATCGGAGACTAAAAGTGTTCTACTTTCAGGTAGGAACAGGCTTGCATCTGCATGATATTGCATAGGCACACCGCAAAAATATGTTTCGATAACAGGCTTCCCTTTATTCATGCTGGGCCCATCATAGCTGACCTTGATAGGCTGATCGCGGTTTTTCCTCACCGCCAGACTCAAAGGCTTCTTGTAAAAGGGTGGCCTCCAAATCAGATAAGAGCTCATCTACCGCCGAAGCGGTGACCGCTTCACGCCCAACCTCTAAGAGGAGGGGTACAGATAAGGGTGAGATACAGCTAAGGTTTTTGTGCAAAATATTTCCTTCAAAGCTGGTTAGAAGGTCAGCTAGTCTATGAATATCGGTTAGGCCGCGTGCGGCATCTTGGCGCGTCGCCTGAAGCAATAGATGTTGCGGCTGATGCGTGCGCAACACATCATAAATAAGGTCAGAATTAATAGTCACCTGTTTTTGTGATTTTTCTTGGCCCGGTGCGCGTTTGTCTATCAAACCGGCGATGATGGCAACTTGCCAAAAGCTACGCTTTAACATGGCGGATTCAGCCATCCATTCTTCGAGTTCATCGCCCAAGATATCTCTCGAAAACAGGGTTTCTGGTGCAGTGACCCGGTGACGTGACCAGATAGCTATTGCATAGTCTGTTGCAACAAACCCAAGCGGTCCAAAGCCTTGTCGTTCCATTCTTCGGCTAAGCAACATACCTAAAGTCTGGTGGGCATTTCGGCCAGCAAACCCATAAGCTGTCATGTAGAATTTTTGGCCACGCTTGAAGGTCTCCACCAGCAACTTATCGGCTGGGGGCAAGGTTGATTTTTCTGCCTGTAAGCGCAACCATTCACGAACCTGCATCGGTAGGTATTGGTGTAGCTTGCGATCTTGTAGCAAAGCGCGTACCCGTATCGCTAGTCCTGGGCTAAGCGGCAAGCGCCCACCAGCATAAGCAGGTACTTTTGGCTCTTTTGCGGAACAGGCGCGAACAATTGCTTGCTGGGCTTTCACCTCGACAAATTCTAAAATACGCCCAGCGAAGATGAAGCTATCACCTGGGGTCAGGCTTTGAACAAAATATTCTTCAATATCACCTAGTGGCGTTCCACCTTTCATGCGTACCTTCATGGTGGATGTCTCTATAATGGTACCGATATTCATGCGCCAACGCGTCGCTACTCGGCGCGAGGTAAGCCGCCAAAAGTCATCTACCCCTTTTACCAGTCTCTGAAATTGGGTGTAATGAGATAGCGCATAGCCCCCCGTAGCAACAAAATCAAGAACTTTATCAAAATCTGCACGTGATAAATGGCGATATGGTGGCGCAGTTATAATCTGTTCATAGAGCTTATTTTCATCAAAAGGTCCAGCAACGGCTCGTCCAACAATATGCTGGCTTAGCACATCCAATGCGCCCTTGTGGCGCGGCATTTCGTCTAGTCGGTTAGCTTCAACATCTAGGCGTGCGGCCAGCGCTTCTAGAACTTCAAATCGATTGGCAGGAACAATCACCGCATGGCTAGGTGCATTAAGTTGGTGACCTGCCCGTCCAACACGTTGGATGAGGCGGGAGGTACCTTTTGGGGCGCCAATTTGAATCACCAGCTGGATATCTGCCCAGTCGATGCCAAGGTCAAGCGAGGAAGTCGCAACAATCGCATCTAACTCAGAGCGTGCCATTGCCTCTTCAATGCGCCTTCTCTGGCCAACATCTAGTGAGCCGTGATGCAAGCCAATCTTTAAATTTAGGTCATTTTCGTGCCATAATGCCTGAAATATTATTTCTGCCTGCGCTCTGGTATTCACGAATATCAGGGCAGGGCGCTTTTCCTTAATTAAGGCATAGATTTCTGCTACGGCATATAATCCAGAATGGCCTGCCCATGGCAGATAGGCTGCCCTACTGTCTAGAATGTTGATATGAATATCCTTATGCAGGCGCGGCTGAATAATGGTTACCTCATCTTTTTTTGCCGATAGCCAGCATCGCATTTCTTCAGGCTCAGCAATGGTAGCAGAAAGGCCGATGCTTTTGCTGTGGGGGGCAATATTCCGAAGGCTAGCTAGGGATAAGGCGAGCAAATCACCACGTTTGCTTCCCATTAGCGCATGAATTTCATCAATTATTACATATCGAAGTTGCCCGAACAATTTTTTGGCATCAGACCAGCTCAACATCAGCTCAAGCGACTCTGGGGTTGTAAGCAAAATATTGGGCGGTGACGCACGTTGCCGATTGCGCTTGGCTTGCGGCGTATCGCCTGTGCGCGTTTCGATAGTGATATCCAGTCCCATATCCTGCGCAGGGGTTTCAAGGTTTCGCGCAATATCTACCGCTAAGGCCTTTAACGGTGAAATATAGAGAGTGTGCAGACCTTCCTGCGGGTTTTGGCTAAGCTCAATTAGGCTTGGCAGGAAACCAGACAAGGTTTTGCCCGCCCCAGTGGGGGCAATCAGTAATACTGACTGCCCAGTAGCAGATTGCGCACAAATATCAAGCTGATGAGGATAAGTGGTCCAACCCTTCGAATCAAACCAGTTAGCAAATTGTTGTGGCAACCCCATTGATAAGCCTATTGTTTGTTTTGGATTAACACTATATCTAAACCAAAGCGCGACAAACCCAAGATTTTTTTACAGACTTATCTGGAAATTCGCACCACGCAGATTTTTGCTCTTAAATCAAGGGTATTATCCGCCTCAATCAAAGAAAGCACCTGACCATGATTGATCTATATTATTGGCCAACCCCAAACGGGCATAAAGTTACTATCGCCCTTGAAGAAATGGGTCTAGAATATAGTATTAAGCCCGTTAATATTGGCAAAGGGGACCAGTTTTCCCCCGATTTTCTGGCGTTTTCACCTAATAACCGAATGCCCGCAATAATCGATCAGGATGGCCCGGACGGAAAACCAATTTCGGTCTTTGAATCAGGCGCTATATTACTTTATTTAGCGGAAAAGACAGGCCAATTAATGCCAGCGGATAGACGTGCCCAAACGCAGGTTCAGGAATGGTTAATGTGGCAGATGGGCGGATTTGGGCCAATGCTAGGCCAAGCCCACCATTTTAATTTCTATGCACCGACACGTATTGATTATGCAATGAAACGTTATTCTGACGAGGCTAACCGGCTTTATGGCGTTATGGATAAACGGCTATCCGAAAATCCGTTTATAGCCGGGGAAAGTTATTCGATTGCTGATATTGCTATCTTGCCGTGGACACGCAGCTATGAGCGCCAAAATGTTGATATAGACGCTTATCTCCATGTCAAAGCGTGGCGCAAAACTCTGCTGGAGCGCCCAGCTGTCAAGGCGGGTGGCGCGGTTGGTGCTGATTGGCGCGAAGATCTAAAAGAAATTAGCGCTGAGAATTATGCCAAGCTATTTGGCACAGAAAAGAAACCTTAATGCTAGCTTTCAGGATGCTATGGATTGGATAAAAATAGATAGAGCTGGTTTATCCATTCTGCCAGCAGCCGCGCATATCGACCCGCTTGCAAAAACACAGGTCGCTTTGATCACTCATGGCCATGCTGATCATGCGCGCCCTGGCCATCATCAGGTTATTGCAACTCCTGAAACGCTAGCGATTATGGCAGTGCGTTATGGCGATGATTTTGCCGAAATTAAGATCCCGCTTCGCTATGGCGAGAAACTTCAAGTGGGGGATGTTCAAGTGGGTATGGCGCCATCTGGGCATATTTTGGGCAGCGCTCAAATCATCGTGGAATATCAGAATACACGTCTGATTGCCGCAGGTGATTATAAACGTAAATCTGACCCTACTTGCGCCGCCTTCGAGGTAGTTCCTTGTGATATATTTATTACTGAAGCAACCTTTGGCTTGCCGGTTTTTCGCCACCCTGATCCGAAAGCCGAAATAGAACGGCTCTTGAAGGTGAAATCCTTGTTTCCAGAACGCTCTATCCTCATCGGCGCTTATGCGCTGGGCAAAGCACAACGGGTTATCGCCCTACTTCGCGCGGCAGGCTATAATGCACCGATTTATATTCATGGTGCGATGCAGAATTTATGCAATCTATATCAGGAATATGGAGTTGAGCTTGGCGAATTACGACCCGCCACATCAACAAATCGTGGAAAACCCTCACAAGAAATGGAAGGGGCTATTATTATAGCGCCGCCCTCGGCAATGAATACGGCGTGGGCACGCCGCCTGAGTGACCCGTTAAATGTCTTTGCGTCTGGGTGGATGCAAGTGCGTCAACGCGCCAAACAACGTGGCGTAGAATTCCCCTTAATTTTATCAGATCATGCTGATTGGGATGATTTGCTGGCCACAATCGAAGAGATTAATCCGGGCGAGGTGTGGGTAACCCATGGGCGGGAGGATGCGCTTATTCATGCTTGCCAGCAACGCGGGATATCGGCGCGGGCGCTATCGCTAATCGGCTATGATGAGGCGATGGAATGAGACAATTTTCCGAGCTTTTAGAGGCGCTGATATTCTCGCCGCGCCGAACCGTTAAACTAGCCCATCTTTCAGGCTGGCTGCGCGATGCCCCCCATTCAGACAGGGGTTGGGGACTTGCCGGGCTAACAGGCGATCTTAGCTTCTCACATGTTAAAGCAGGGATAGTGCGCGAGCTTGCTAGTGAGGTAAGCTCCCCAGAACTTTTTGCCCTTTCTTATGATTTTGTGGGCGACCTCGCTGAAACGGTCGCGTTGTTATGGCCGGCTAGCTCTGAGCATAATGACGCAGAGGCGGCAGAAGATTTACGCCTTTCTGCTATTATTGCTAGCTTGATAGATACGCCGCGTACGAGCATCAAGCCGTTGCTGGCAGGATATATGGACAGGTTAAATGTGGCAGAGCGTTGGGCGCTGTTAAAACTGGCGACAGGCGGCATGCGTGTAGGCGTGTCTGGGCGCATGGCCCGCACCGCCCTTGCACAGGCATTTGATAAAGATATTACTGAAATTGAGGAAATATGGCCCCTTATTTCCCCGCCCTATGATGATTTGTTTGACTGGCTAGAAGGCCGCGCAAAGCGCCCCGAAGCGGAGGGAAGGGCTGTCTTTCGCCCGATGATGTTGGCGCATCCCATAGATGAGGGGATGCAAGAGGGGTTTGTGACGGATCATTGGCAAATAGAATGGAAATGGGACGGTGCACGTATCCAATTAGTTAGTGCAGAAGATGGGGTACGGTTGTTTTCGCGAACCGGTGATGATATTTCTGCAAGCTTTCCTGAACTGATCACCGAAATGACATGGAAAGGGGTGTTAGATGGCGAATTGCTGGCCGGCACGCCAGAGGAAGTTGGTAGCTTTAATGACCTCCAACAGCGCTTAAACCGCAAGCGTGTGACTAGCCGTATGCAGCAAGATTTCCCAATTTTTATTCGCGCCTATGACATATTGTTTTCATGCGATAAAGATTTGCGGAACTTGCCTTTATCGCAAAGGCGGGTATGGCTACAAAAAGAAATGACCAAAATAAAAAAGACGGAAATAGATGCCCCGAAGCTGGATTTATCGGTGTGCTTAACAGCAGATGATTTTGCAAGCTTGCAGGCAATGAAAGAGCAGGCAGATCCAAGAATTGAGGGCATCATGCTGAAAAAATCTGACAGCCCCTATATTGCTGGCCGGCCAAAAGGGCATTGGTTCAAGTTGAAACGCAATCCAAAACATGCTGATCTGGTAATCTTATATGCGCAGCGTGGGCATGGAAAACGCTCTTCATTTTATTCTGATTATACGCTTGGGGCGTGGCGCGATGGCGAGGATGGGCCAGAATTAGTGCCTGTCTGTAAAGCCTATTCAGGTTTTTCAGATACCGAATTGCGTCAGCTAGATAAATTTGTGCGCGCGCATACAATCAACCGTTTTGGACCCGTGCGCGAGGTAGAACATAAAATCGTTGTCGAAGTTGCTTTTGACCAGTTGCATAACTCAAAGCGTCATAAATCTGGTTTAGCGATGCGGTTTCCACGTTTTCATGCTATTCGCTGGGATAAACCACCCGAAGAGGCCGATAATGTGGCCTATTTGAAGCGTTTTATTCCAGATAAGGATGTCTAGTTCACTTTTTGCCTGCGGCATCGCTCTGAGCAATATTTTACTTGCTCCCAATCACGTTCCCATTTTTTACGCCACGCGAACGGTTTCCGGCAGTTAACGCAGATCTTCTCGCCTAAATCACCCTTACGCACCATTTTTTCGTTATTTTTTTTATGCGCCATCTGCTTTTCTCTTTATGCGAATGAAAAAGGGGTGCCAGAAGATATCTTATATTTATGAAGGTTCTGTCTCGCCCTTATGGCGCAGGGTGCAACTTCCTGTTAGGGTCTGAACCAGCAAGGATTCTTTGCATTTTGTCCAGCTTGGGCTTGCCATACCTGACATTTCATTGCGCCAAATTAGGGCTATCATCATTGCGGTCAGTAATATCACTAAAATCCAGCGGGTATTCATATCGCCCTATCCTTTTATGAAGACTTTCTTTAGAGCCCTTATTCTGTATTCCAATCTACGATATGGTCAGGCATATCTTCATCGTCAACACTGCCTTCGGGAAAAATTAGCCCGGCCACCGAATGGCCTGCTTGTGCAACACTATCTGGCGTCCCAGAGATCAGTGGATGCCAGTCTGCTAGGCCGCGCCCCTCATATAAGCGCCGATAGGCACAGCTTTTGGGCATCCAGCTAATCTGGCCAAGTGTTTCTGGTGTTAAAACCACACAATCTGGCACATAGGTTTTGCGTTCTGCATATTTATGACACTGTGCCGAGGAACAATCTAGTAACTTGCAGCCCACATCTGTGTCATAGACTTCCCCTGTATCAATATCTTCTAGCTTTAGAACACAGCATTTCCCACAACCATCACATAAAGATTCCCATTCGGTTTTGCTCATCTCATCTAAGGATTTGGTTTCATAAAAAGGGGAAACCGCATTCGATTTGGATATATTCATAACAGCTTTAGAACTCTTCTTTTATCATTAGCAATATAGCTTTTGGTTTGAGGTACATCTTCTTGGCATCTCGCTAAACGGAACTGGAATACCATGCTATGCGCATATCTGAAATAATTTTCACTACAAATCAGACAAAATTACCACATTCGGATAAAGGCTTTATCATAATGTTCTGGTAGCTTGTCCTTATGCTCTTCAAAGCGGGTGTGCCAATGGCTTAGGGCTTTGGCATAATGCAAACGCATTATTTCGATATCAGTCATTTTCAACGTGGTTTTTTCAAAGGCCTGCATCATTTGCTGCAAGGTAGGCAAATAGCCGCCGAGGAGTGAAATCTTTAGCAGTTCTGATGACAGCATGTGCCGAAGAAAGAGAATGGCTATTTTAACCATATCGCTATCTCACTTAGTCTATTAATCCTACTTACCTAAAAAGTTTGCCCCTATTGCTGTAGGGACACGTCCTTTGTTCCATAAAAAGATGGAGTTTTGCCACATCTCTATGCAAATAACAGGGTCGTCAACACTTTTTTCTCATGGGAATTATTCCCAATTTCAGATGCAGACAAATTCTTGCATTACTGCTAGAGATAAAGGTCATGGAACAACCACCTTTGCCGCAATTATACCCTGCGTCGGTCTCTTTTGATGATGGCATTTTGCGCGCTGTGGATGTGGGGGATGTGTATTTTTCCGCAGAAGACGGGCTAGCGGAAAGCCGCTATGTATTTATTGATGGTAGCGGCGCCTTGGATGCGCTGGCGCATGCCTCTCATCTAGTCATTGCGGAAACTGGTTTTGGGACTGGGCTGAATTTATTGGCTTTATGCGAGGCTATCACCAAGTCTGGCAGTAGCTGTCAGATAGATTTTATCAGCTTTGAAGCCGCGCCTTTACAAGCAAAAGATGCCCGTCTTGCGCATAATGCCTTTCCTGAATTAACGCATCTTTCAAATGAACTTATCGCAAATTGGCCGCGCCGCTGGCATGGTGCGCATCGTTTGTCCATGTTGGGGGGGCAGGTGCGGGTGCAACTGCATTATGGCCAAGCAGAGGCGGCATTGCCCCGCTTGTCTTTTGCAGCTGATTTCTGGTTCTTGGATGGGTTTGCGCCAGCAAAAAACCCCCAGATTTGGTCACAACCTGTTTGCAACGAAATTGCTCGGCTATCCAAAAAAGGAACAAGGCTGTCTAGCTTTTCGGTCGCGCGGCAGGTGCGCTTCCATCTAAATGAAGCAGGTTTTCATCTGAAAAAAGCCCCTGGGTTTGGGCGCAAGCGGGATATGTTAAAAGGGGTTTATGATAAGGGATTTAACCGTATAAAAGTGCGTCCGGTTGAACAGGTGGCCATCATTGGCGGCGGCATAGCTGGCGCCACGATGGCATATGCGCTGGCACAGCTAAATATCCCCCATTTTATCCTTGAGCAGGCCAATAAAATAGCCTCTGTAGCTTCTGGCAATCCTGCGGGTTTGTTAGTGCCGTTTTTGAGTGTTGGGGATATGCCAGCCGCACGGCTATCTATTTCTGCTTTAGCAGACGCCCAAAAATTTGCTGAATCGCATCAGCTTATCATTTCCCCAGGCGTGGTAAGCCTAGATTTTTCCGAACGAAAAGCTTCCCGTCAATCTAAATTGGCAGCACAAGGCTTTCCTGAAGATTTAGCTACCTATCTTGCGCCAAAGGCGGTTGCAGAAAAGATCGGTATTGATATTGGTATGGGCGGGTTATATCACGCCGCAGGCGGTGTCGTTTCCCCGCCTGCTTTTTGCGCCGCCCTTATTGCTGATAGTCCCGTTCATTTTAATGCTGGCGTGGCGGGGGTAAGTGGCGAGGAGGGAGACTGGCAGATAAAGTGCCATGATGGCCAGTATTTCGAAGTAAGTCATATTATTTATTGCGGGGGTGCTGCAACCCCACAGTTGATAGATGACGGTATTGTGCCTAAAAAACGCTTTCAGATTACCTCTGGCCAGCTAAGCTATATGCCGCAGGATACAGCTCTATCCCCTCTTAAAATGGCGATTAATTATTCTGGCTATTTACTACCTTGCGGGGCAGGTGTACAAATCGCTGGCGCTGGTTTTGACCCGCATAACGGCACCGAAATTACCAAAGAAGGTCATATACAAAATCTTGCGCTAATGCCAGAAATATTACAAAGCCTTGCTGCGTCTCCCGATAGTTATTCGGGGCGGCGTTCGCTACGCCTTGCCGTAGCCGATAGACTCCCTGTCGCTGGCGAGGTAAGTGAGACAAGATATATGCTCACCGCCCTTGGTGCGCGCGGTCTAACGCTTGCTGGGTTTTTAGCGCATAGCCTAGCTTGCCGAATAGCTGGTAGGGCTGATTTTCTAGAACAACCGCTATCAGCCGCCATATCGCCAGAACGGCTCAAAGAGCTCTAGCTATATGGATAAATTTGGGTATTTTTTACTATTTGATTAAATAAGATCAGCCGCGCGGTAAAGAACGCCTTGGCTGGTGCAATCGGCACTTAGCATCCACACAAAGGCAGGAGCTATATCTTCAGGCGTTGGCAGGGCATCTGGATTTTCGCCCGGATAAGCTGCTGCACGCATGGCCGTTTTTGTACCGCCCGGATTCAGCATATTAATACGCAGATTAGTTTGCTGACTTTCAGCCGCCCACACTCTGCCCATCGCTTCCAGCCCCGCTTTAGATACCGCATAACCGCCCCAAAAGGCATTTGCGCCATGCGCAACGCCGCTGGATACCAGAACCGCCCTTCCTGATGGGGATCGGCGTAAAAGCGGATCAAGCGCGGCTATTTGATGCCAGATAGAAACCAGATTAATATCAATGGTTCGCTCAAAAACTTCGCTATCAACATGCGGCAATGGCGCCATTTGTCCTAACTGGCCGGCATTAGCGACAAACCCATCTAGGCGCCCCCAACGGTTGCCGATAGCTTGCGCTAATCGCGGCATCGCTTCATGGTCGCTCTGGTCAAGCTCAACAATAATAGTTTTCCCGCCAGCTTTTCTGATCTCATCATCAAGCTCTTCAAGGCCAGCAACGGTGCGTGCTGTGATAATTAGCTCAGCTCCTGCATCCGCGCAAGCTAGCGCTGCCGCCCGGCCTATGCCGCGACTTGCCCCTGTAATTAAAATAACTTTATCCGATAAATCCTGTGACATCACCAAACGTTTAGTCCTTGATATATTGAAAATTAGCCTTTAACTAGGCGATTTTATTATAGCTGGTTTCGATAACCGGATATTCACCAGTAAAGCAGGCATCACAAAATTGTGGTAAGCTGGAATCTCTTGCTTGCTCCCCCATCGCGCGATAAAGCCCATCAATAGATATAAAAGCAAGGCTGTCAGCCCCAATTTCATTACACATTTGCGCAACGCTTAATTTCGCGGCCATTAATTTATCTTTTTCAGGCGTATCTACACCATAAAAACAGGGGTTAGTGGTTGGTGGGCTAGCGATACGCATGTGCACAGTTTTTGCGCCAGCTTCGCGCATCATTGTAACAATTTTGCGGGAGGTTGTGCCTCTAACGATAGAATCATCAACCAATATGATATCCTTGCCAGAAACAATCTCAGAATTGGCATTATGCTTCATCATTACACCAGAAGTTCGTCCAGCTTCGGTGGGTTGGATGAAGGTGCGCCCAACATAATGGTTGCGAATAATACCAAACTCAAAAGGAATGCCAGATTGCTGGGCATAGCCAAGCGCTGCGGGCACGCCTGAATCAGGCACTGGGATAACCAAATCAGCGGCTATATTGGCCTCTTTGGCGAGCTCACCACCAATATCCTTGCGTGCCTGATATACAGACCGTCCTTCAAGCAAAGAATCGGGACGGGCAAAATAAATATATTCAAAAATACAGAATCGTGAGGGTTTTTTGGTGCTTATTTTGTGGCTTGTAATACCGTCCTTAGAAATAACTACCATTTCGGCAGGCTCAATATCGCGGATAAATTCTGCTCCAATAATATCAAGTGCGCAGGTTTCTGAAGCCAGAATATAGGCCTCACCCAGCCTGCCCAAGATAAGCGGGCGTATTCCATTTGGATCGCGTACACCTATCAGCTGATCATCCGCTACACTAACCAGCGCATAAGCCCCGGATACCTGTCTCAATGCCTCGGTTAGCCGGCCAACGGGGTCATTTTGATGAGAGCGAGCTACTAGATGAATAATTACCTCTGTATCTGTGGTAGATTGGAAGAGGCTGCCTGTTTCGACAAGGCTGGTGCGCAAGCGTTCGGCATTAATCAAATTACCATTATGGGCGATAGCAAAATTACCAAAACCCATTTCCGTCAGGAAGGGCTGGATATTCCGCACTTCATTCAAACCGGTGGTCGAATAGCGATTATGGCCAATTGCAACATGCCCTTTCAAATCTTCTAATGTTTTAGAGCCGGCGCTAAAATTATCGCCAACATGACCGATGCCTTTAAATGAATTGAACTTTTCTCCATCAAAGCTCACCATTCCAGTAGCTTCTTGTCCGCGATGCTGTAAAGCATGCAACCCAAGGGCGGTTAGGAGATGTGCTTCGCTATTGCCATAAATGCCGAAAACAGCACATTCTTCTCGCAAGCTATCTTGGTCATGCCTGTCATTTTTGGGCAAGTCAGCTGGTGGTTTCATCATTTCACTAAACAGGTCTCTGAACACATATTCTTTCCGGGGAGAGCCTAACATACCCGCAGTGGTGCGTCTATTACCTGCAGTCTTGGCAGAGGGGGCGCTGACTTTTTTAGGGCCGCGCAATTAATTTTTCTCATCTGAAAGCAGGTCAAGCTTATCAGCTGTGTTTTTAGCACCCTCAACCACCGCATCACCAATTTCATGTCCCAAATTTGGTCTATCCATATCAAGGCGGATAGCACCAAGACTGTCCGTCACGATAGCGGGTAGCAAAGTGCTTCTTTGAATAGAGTTGATAAAACTACCTATATAAGGTCCACTTCTGCTGTTTAAAATTCCATCTTCTAAATCACTTTCCTTACCAGCATAGATGACACAGCCACTATATACAATCATGGAAAATAGCACGCCGCGCAACACCCCGAACAAGATGCCAAACCAGGTGTCTAATGCGCCAAGCCCAACGCGTTTGAGGCTAGGAGATATGAGCGATGCTAAAATAAACCAGATAATGGTACTGCCGGCAAACGGCAGCGCCCACGCAAGGATTTCAGTAATCCCTTCTACCTTGATAATGGTGGACAGCCAATTGCTTATAGATGGTGCGGTGGTTACAGCTATAAAGACAGCGACCAGCCATCCTGCTAGCCCTAAAAATTCACGAGTCATCCCGCGTAGCATTGAAAATATCGCCGATGCGCCAATGGTAAACAGCACTAGATAGTCAAAATAGGTTAGGCTGCTAAAATCAAATGCAGGCATTATTTAACCCCTCCTGCTGTTTGGCTTTCGCAATTTGCCAAACGTAAACTAGGCCTAGAATAGGATAGGCAGAACCAAAAATGCAGCAATTTATTTCCCATTAAAATCGCCCCGACAACAATTCTATGAAATCAGACAAATTATCTGGCTGGGTGGTGAAAATTCCAGATGGCGGCCTAACTTTTTTACTAAATTTTGGCATAAATCCTTGCTCGAATCCTAGCTTTGCCGCTTCTTTTAGCCGGGTTTCAGCTTGCGGTACTTGGCGTAATTCAGCCGATAAAGCTACCTCCCCGAAAAACACGGCGCGTGCCGGCAATGGCTTGGCACTCACAGATGATACCAATGCAGCTGCAACTGCTAAATCTGCTGCGGGTTCGGCAATACGCAGGCCACCTGCAACATTTAAAAAGATGTCTCTACCGGAAAGCGGTACGCCGCAACGAGCTTCCAGAACCGCAGTTAGCATCGCTAATCGACCAGAATCCCAGCCCACAACATTTCGGCGCGGGCTAGCTAGCGAAGAGGGCGCCACCAGAGCTTCTATCTCCACTAGTAGAGGCCGGGTGCCCTCTAGGCCCGCAAAAACAGCAGTTCCAGCTACATTATTTTGTCGCTCACCCAAAAATAACTCAGATGGGTTGGGAACTTGTTGCAAACCCTGTTCAGACATCTCAAAAACGCCAATTTCGTCTGTTGCGCCAAAACGGTTTTTAACACCGCGCAAAATGCGGAAATGATGGGACCTATCGCCTTCAAAATACAACACGCAATCTACCATATGCTCTAGCACACGTGGCCCGGCAATAGCGCCATCTTTGGTGACATGCCCCACGAATACAACTGCAGCATCACTAGTTTTTGCAGCGCGGATAAGCTCATGAGCCGCTGCCCGCACTTGCGAGACCGTGCCAGGTGCACTTTCAATGTTTGGTACATACATCGTTTGGATAGAATCTATTACTAACAAATCAAGATCGGGTGTGGAACGGACTGTCTCGACAATATCTACTGCATTGGTTGCCGTTGCGAGGGTTGCAGAACTATTCATCACACCCAAGCGTTGTGAGCGCATGCGCACCTGATCAGCTGATTCTTCACCGGTAATATAGGCGGCCTTTCGTCCAGCTGCGGCAAGTTTGCATACCAATTGTAATAACAATGTTGATTTGCCAATGCCCGGGTCACCGCCGATTAAAATAGCTGAACCTGAGACTAGTCCACCACCTGTTACTCTATCAAATTCTTCCAAGCCTGTAACCAGACGGCCGGCCGGGATTGTGTGCTCACTCTTGGCAAGCGGTACAAGGTCTATCGCACGGCCACCTGTTTTGCGCTTCTTGCCCGGTGTGGCTTCGACCCGCTCTTCACTTAACGTATTCCATTCTCCGCATGCGTCACATTTCCCGCTCCATTTCGCTGTAACTGCCCCACATGACTGACAATGATATTGCGAGAGGGTACGCGCCATCTAAGCCTGCGCTTTCTGCTGATCTACAGGTTTTTTATTGGTTAGCGGGCCTTCTGGATGTCCATGCACAAACTGATCAACCTCTGGGATATTGCTTTCATGCATTTTCGAAGCTGGGCCGCACCAGATTATGCGTCCTTCATGGATCATCGCCACTACATCTGCAATGCGCCGCACAGAGGCCATATCATGTGAAATGGTTAATGCCGTTGCCCCGAGACGCTTTACCACATCCAGAATTAGGTTATCAATAACCCCGCCGGTAATAGGATCAAGCCCAGATGTTGGCTCATCAAAAAGCAGAATTTCTGGCTTATCAGCGATAGCGCGACCTAGGGCAACACGCTTCTGCATCCCTCCTGAAAGTTCTGCTGGAAATTGGTCAATGACATCTGCACGCAGGCCAAGCTGGGTGGCAATATGAAGCGCTTCTTCGCGTGCTGCTTGACGGGTGACATCGCCTTGTTGAAGGGGGCGGAACATAATATTTTGCCATATGGGCAGGCTATCAAACAGCGCACCAAACTGGAAAGTCATACCAAATTTCTTTAAAGCGGCTTCGCGCTGTGACCGCGTCTGGCCGACCATTTCAATGCCATCTACCTTGATAGAACCTGAGCTAGGGTTTATCAGCCCAAGCAAGCATTTTAGCGTGACTGACTTACCACAACCAGAGGTTCCAATTATGCATAATGACTGCCCTGCATCGACGCTTAGACTGATATCTTTCAGTACCGTTTTGCCATCAAATTCTTTAACAAGCTTTTCAATGCTAATTTTTGGTGATGCATTTTTTGCGTTCATAATTAGCCTCTACCCAAAAAACAATGCGGTAACAAGATAGTTGGAAATTAGAATAAGAATGGAAGAAGATACCACGGCATTGGTTGTTGCATGTCCGACACCTTCAGCCCCGCGGTCACTATTATACCCGTGATAACATCCCATTAAGGCAATTAAAAATCCAAATACGGCGGCCTTAATCAGCCCGAGGGTAACGTCTGAAATTTCTAGAAATTCCATCGTGCGCGCGAGATAAATGCCCGGATTAAAGCCAAGCTGATAGACACCTACAAGATAGCCACCCAAAACTCCGATAATATCGCCTATCAGCACTAAAACAGGCAAGCAGAGCGTTCCAGCAAGAAGGCGAGGGGCTACTAGATATTGCATGGGCCGTGTTGATAATGTGTCCAGGGCATCAATCTGGTCTGTTACCCGCATTGTGCCAATTTCTGCAGCCATAGACGCGCCAATCCGCCCCGCCACCATTAAACCGGCTAGAACAGGGCCAAGCTCTCTAGTAACCGATAGCACAACAACTGTTGCAACGGTATCTTCGGCCGAAAAACGAGCAAAGCCTGTATAACTTTGCAAGGCTAAAACCATGCCTGAAAATAGGGTTGTCAGCCCTACTACAGGGAGTGAGTAAAAACCAATGTCCAGCATTTGCCGCAATAATTGTTTGCCATAATAGGGCGGAAAGATGGTCCAGCGGATAGCGGCAGCAGCAAATAGAGTTAGCCGGCCAATAGAGGCTAGAAAATTCAGACTTGCTTTACCGATATTTGCAATAAAATTAGGCATCTATTTGTCTTTTAAAAAGGGGTGTCAACTTGAGTATGCTCAATCATATAGACGCGTTAGACGATCGCCAAGACCTGTTAATATTTCATAGCTTATTGTATTTCTATCTGCGGCCATTTCAGGTAAACCGTATCTGGGTCCTAAAAGGCAAGCTTTGTTTGCAGATTGCAATTCTGCATCAGTTAGACTAGTGACATCTGCAATAAGCAAATCCATGGATACCCGGCCAGCTAGCGGCACAATTTTGCCAGCGATTTCAACTTTTGCAATTTTACCGTTTTGCGGCTGATAAAGGGCTCTAGAATATCCATCTGCATAACCTGCTCCAATTGTCGCAAGACGGGTAGGTCTATCCGCCGTGAACATAGCACCATAGCCTGCGCACTCGCCTTTTTTTAGGTCTCGTATTTGAATGATGTCTGCATACCAAGAAACAACCGGTTTTAAATGGTTGTTCTGCATGGTTGGGTCAGGCATCGCGCCATATAGGGCAATACCCGGGCGCGTTAAATCAAAATGATAAGAAGAGGGCAGAAAAATACCACCACTATTAGAAAAACTTTTTGGAATGCTTGTAAAAGACGCGGTTAACTGATGAAACTGTTCCAGCTGAAAGAGATTATAATCATTTGCCGGTTCATCAGCGCAAGCAAGATGACTCATCACCAAGCAAAGGTCTAGCTCAGCTAGAAGGCTGTTATCGTTAATTAACAAATTGTGGGTACCCTGGCCATATCCAAGCCGATTCATACCTGTATCTATGTGTAAAATAGCGGCCATGCGTGTTTCAGATTGGCGTTGATAGGCTGAGATAGCCTCTGCCTGTCCAGAATGATTAATCACCGGTGTTAGCGCATACGTCTTATAAAGGGGAATATCTTTAGCCTGCGGGCCATCTAGTACGGCAATTATTGCGTCATGATAGTTTTTATATCTAAAGGCTGTACGCAACTCTATGGCTTCCTCTATCTGAGCGGTAAAAAAAGTATTACAACCCGCCTGATATAAGGCGCCTGATACCGCTTCCATACCCAGCCCATAGCCATTTGCCTTTACCGCGGCAGCTGTTTTTGTTGTCTGGCTTGTCAGGCTATGTAGGGTTCGGTAATTGTCACTGATTGCCGAAAGGTCAATATGTAGCTGTGATGAGGTCATCTTTGTCCTTTAAAAAGGGGCTACCGACTGATTAAAGAAAATATGGTCAAAAATTATCTGGCAGACTATCAGGCCTTACAAGATCAGAAAATTTGGTGAGCCGTCCTTCAAAGCTTACATTGGCGATGCCAACAGGTCCATGACGCTGTTTTGCGACAATAATTTCTGCTGTACCATTTGATTTTTCAAGCCGCTCCTGCCAGAGCTGATAGCGTAAATTAAACTTTTCTTCGGTTTCAGTTTCCTTTTGAATAGGCTCACTTTTATTTAAGTAATATTCTTCACGGTAAACAAACATCACTACATCGGCATCTTGCTCAATTGAACCTGATTCTCGTAAATCTGCAAGATTAGGGTGCTTGTCTTCACGCTGTTCAACCGCACGTGATAATTGCGAAAGAGCTAGAACGGGCACATCCAACTCTTTTGCAATTGCCTTTAGCGAGCGGCTAATATTTGAAATTTCCTGAACCCTGTTTTCTGGCCGGGAGCCAAGCTGGGCTTGCAAAAGCTGCAGATAATCAATAACGATAAGTCCCAAACCTGAAGTGCGTTTCAGGCGGCGCGCGCGGCTGGCAACCTGGCTGACTGATAGCGCGGGTGTATCGTCAATATAAAACGGGGCTTTTGCTATCTGGTCACTTGCTTCAACTAGCCCCATAAATTCTGCACTAGACAGGTTGCCGCGCCGGATAGCTTCAGAATCTATTTCAGACCGTTCTGCTAATATCCGTGTCCCTAGCTGCTCTGCTGACATTTCGCAAGAAAAAAAGGCTACAGGCACGGGCTCTTCACCAGTGCGGGTGGTTGATGAAGCATGAAAGGCGATATTAGTTGCGAGCGCGGTCTTGCCCATGGCTGGGCGTCCAGCCAAAATAACTAAATCTGATTTCTGCAACCCCCCTAATAACTTGTTTAGACTGGTTAACCCAGTGCTAACCCCAGACAGATGCCCGTCATTCTTGGCCGCCAATTCGGCCATTCGGACCGTTTTACCTAGAATTAAATCAAAGCTTCGTAAACCATTATCGGAGCTGTCAGTTTCAGCCAGTGAGAACAAATATTGCTCAGCTGCCTCGATTTGGGTCATAGCCGGTCGTTCTAAGTCCGGATTTTGCGCATCATGGGTTACTTGATCAGAAATACGCACTAATTCGCGCCTAAGATAAGCTTCATGAACTACATCTGCGTAGTTTGGCGCATCCGATACCGAAATAACACCATCAACCAAATCTCCCAGATAAGCATCCGCACCGCCATCGCCAAAGGCGGTGCTATTTGCAAAAAATGCTTTCAAAGTAACCGGGTTTGCAAGCTGTCCACGCCCGATAAGGCGGGACGCCGCTTCATAAATCTGGCCATGCACTGGGTCATGAAAATGCTCAGACCGTAGAGGAATTTCCAACCCATCCATTACTGCATTATCCAGAAGCAAAGCGCCTAGAAAACTTTGTTCTGCCTGAATATTTTGAGGCAGACTGCGAGGCGGCTGATTAGATGCAATACCGGGGAGGGTAGCAATAATGGTATCGGAAGCATTCTCTGACATGGTGATAGTCTAGCGATAATATTTTCAAATGCTAGTTGTGAATAATGTGGATAACGTGGATAACTCAAAAAAAACCCCATGAAACTCTCATAGGGCTTTAAAAATCAATGGGTACAAATAGGCTAGCTAGTCGCGTCTTCCCCGCCATCACTTGCTTCAACTTCAGCGACCACTTCCTTACTCGCTTCAGCATTAGCTTTAGCTGCAGCAATAGCGGCATCAGCGACAGTTTCAACGCTTTCTTCTTCAGCATTATAGTTTGTCACAACCGCTGTGCCTGTTTCTGCCTGTTTTTTAGCTTCTTCAGCAGAGCGTGCAATGTTCACAATCACTTCGATTTGCACTTCTGCATGCAGATTTACTCTCACCGGGAATAGGCCAAGAGTTTTAATCGCCTTATCCATAACCACTTGTCGTTTTTCGATGCTATGGCCAGCTTCGCCAACCGCCTCGGCAATATCCCGAGCAGAAACAGAACCAAAAAGCTGGCCCATTTCGGAAGCAGCGCGAACCAAGATTACCGACAGGCCTTCCATCTTTTTCATGGCACCTTCCGCAGAGCTTCGTGCTTCCGCATTGCGGCTTTCACGATCTGCGCGTTCGGCTTCAAATTTTTCCCGATTGGCTTTGTTTGCTCTCAGCGCCTTGCCTGTTGGCAGGAGATAGTTACGTGCATAGCCTGGTTTCACATTGACGACGTCGCCAAGCTTGCCCAGCTTATCCACACGTTCAAGAAGAATGATTTCCATGTTTTGTCTATCCTTTCCCGCTTAGCTGATCACATAGGGCATCAGCGCCAAATAGCGGGCGCGTTTGATAGCCGTTGACAGCTCGCGTTGTTTTTTTGCTGAGACTGCAGAAATACGTGAGGGAACGATTTTTCCGCGCTCAGAGGTAAAGCGGGTTAGAAGCTTTACATCCTTGTAGTCAATTTGCGGTGCATTTGGCCCCGAGAATGGGCACGATTTACGGCGGCGACCCTGGGGTCTTCGTACCGCACTGCGTGTAATTTCTAGCTTTGTCATCGCTTACTCCCCATCGGCGTTTGTTGCTGTTTCTACTGGTGCTTCACCACTGGATTCTTTTGGAAGGGCGGGTTTGGTGTCTCTATCGCCCCGGTCGCTTCGCTCACTGCGCGGTGACCGTTCTGCCTTTTGCGCTTGCATCATCACTGATGGGCCTTCCTCAACCTTATCAATTGAGATATTAATGAAGCGGAGGATATCTTCGTTCAAACCCATGATGCGCTCATATTCTCTTAGCGTGTCACTGTCTGCTTCGATATTCAGCATCACATAATGACCTTTGCGGTTTTTTTTGACCCGATAGGCAAGGGTGCGCAGGCCCCAATATTCATGTTTGTGAATCTTCCCTCCACCATTTTCGATTATGGCAGAGAAATCTTTTGTAAGAGTTTCCACTAATTGTGTGGAAACGTCTTGGCGTGCGATAAACACACTTTCGTAAAGCCGCATGCAAGTCTCCTTTTGGCTTATTGTCTGAAAGCAATATCGCTTCAAACGAACCAGCTATTTTCGGCGATGAGCTGGCAAGGATAAATTAAGGTTTGATAATCGCTTCTCAGCGAATAGATTGTTAAACTAGACCTCAGATCGATTTCGCAGAGGCTTCATATGCCGCAAAAAGCTGAAAAAATCAAGTCTTGATTCGCGCGCGTTGATAATGCCTATATATGGGCGGTTATAGTTCTGATATCACTGCTTTGGAGTGATGAATTTAATGAGAGAGGTTAAGGTGTCAAAAACAGCGTTTTTATTTCCAGGACAGGGGTCGCAAACACCAGGTATGGCAACAGCTTTGGCTAATGAAAGCCAAGTTGCCCGTGATATTTTAGCCGAAATTGATACTGTATTGAAATTTAACCTCTCTGGTTTGATGGCAGACGGCCCGTCAGATGAATTGCAGCTTACCCAAAATGCACAACCGGCTCTGTTTGCAAGCTCCATTGCAACATTGCGGACGATTGAGGATGTAACGGGCAAGCAGATTGACCAATTGTGTGATTTTGTTGCTGGCCACTCTTTGGGTGAATACTCAGCTCTTTGCGCAGCCCAGAGTATTGAAGTGGCCAGCACTGTCTCGCTCCTTCGTTTACGTGGTGAAGCCATGCAAAAAGCTGTACCTGTGGGAGAGGGCGCAATGGCAGCCTTGCTTGGCGCTGATGTTGAACTTGCAGATGCGGTTATAGAGGCGGCATCCCCCGCAGGCCTTGTTGAAATTGCCAATGATAATGCGGCTGGTCAAATTGTCTTAAGTGGCGAGACTAAAGCCGTAGAAGCAGCAATGCAAATTGCCCGTGATAAGGGCTTGCGCCGGGTAATATCGCTGCCGGTAAGTGCCCCTTTTCATTGTGCTATGATGGCACCTGCCGCAGATGTGATGTCAGAAGCTTTACGCGGAACTAACATACGCAATGCGAGAGTGCCTCTTGTATGTAACATTTCAGCTTCCACCGAGACTAGCGCCGAGCAATTGCGGTTAAACTTAATAGCGCAGGTAACGGGTCGTGTTCGCTGGCGGGAAACAATGGTATTTATGGTTGCTCAAGGTGTAACCCGCTTCTTGGAGCTAGGCACAGGCAAAGTATTGTCTGGACTTGCCAAGCGGGCGGCACCAGAGGCAGAAATTTATTCCGTTGATACGTTAGAGGATATCCAAAAAGCCTTTAACATTTAAAGAATAGCTTGCTAGCAAGGCTAACTTCAAAAAGGGGAACAACTGATGTTTGATCTAACCGGAAAATCGGCTCTTATCACAGGCGCGAGCGGAGGAATCGGAAGTGCTATTGCACGCGCTTTGCATGCCAAAGGCGCACAGGTGGTGTTACATGGCACGCGCGCAGATAAACTGGAGAGTTTAAAAGAAGAGCTAGGCACTGGCGCCCATTTACTAACCGCTAATCTTTCAGATAGAGCAGCAGTTTCGTCTATGATAGCCAATGCAACAGACATGGCAGGTTCGCCTAATATTCTAGTGAATAATGCTGGGATCACCAGAGACAATTTGTTTATGCGAATGAAGGATGCAGAATGGGATGAGGTACTGGAAGTCAATATGACGGCTAGCATATTACTTTGCCGAAATGCGTTGCGGGCTATGATGAAGGCACGTTGGGGTCGAATTATTTCTATATCTTCTATCGTTGGGGTTACAGGAAATCCTGGCCAGACAAATTATGCCGCGTCTAAAGCTGGGATGATTGGGTTTAGCAAATCGCTGGCAGCAGAAGTGGCAAGTCGCGGAATTACTGTGAATGTGATTGCCCCCGGCTTTATTGAAACCCCAATGACAGATGCGCTAGCGGATGAGCAAAAGGATAAGCTATTGGTGAATGTGCCAGCAGGTCGTTTAGGGCAGGGAGTTGAAATTGCCGCAGCAGCGCTGTATCTTGCAAGTGATGAAGCTGGCTACGTGACGGGGTCAACTTTGCATGTAAATGGCGGGATGGCTATGCTTTAAGTCGACCGGGATTTCTTGCTTCTGGAATTTTGGGGAAGTTTTTAGCAATATCGAAAAATCATATTGCGCGGTTTTTTGCCGTAGTATTTTTGACTAGTATTCTGTTGGCAACTATGATATCCCCTGCAAACCTGTTGGTTGGAGTGCCAGATTAACTAATTCTGGTAAAGCTTTTGAGGAAGATAAAAATGAGTGATATTGCAGATCGCGTAAAAGGAATCGTTGTTGAACATCTTGGCGTGGACGGTGATAAGGTTATTGAAGGCGCATCATTTATTGATGATTTAGGCGCAGATAGTCTTGATACCGTTGAGTTGGTTATGGCTTTTGAAGAAGAATTTGGTTGTGAAATCCCTGATGACGCTGCTGAAAAAATTCTTACAGTTAAAGACGCTGTTGATTTTCTCCAGGAAAACGCGGCTTAATCAAAAGCATGTAAAACGCCCTTCGCCTGAGGCATCAGTATGGTATACTAATGCAATGCCTCGGCAGAGGGCGTTTTTCTTTGGCGGTACTAGTTGCGGAGAGAGGGTGATATGCGGCGTGTTGTCATAACGGGCATGGGCATTGTGTCACCGCTAGGTGCGGGGCTGAAACATAATTGGGACAGCCTGCTAAATGCGCAAAGCGGTATTGACCGGATCACTGGGTTTGAGGTCAGCGACCTGGCATGTCAGATAGCTGGACAAGTTCCGCAAGATCAGCGCGCAGGTGCGCTGAATATGGACAATTTCATAGAGCCAAAAGAGCAACGAAAGCTCGATCGCTTTATCCAGCTTGGTATTGTTGCGGGTGCAGAAGCGGTGGAGGATTCCGGCTGGAAGCCTAAAGATATCGCAGGTCAAGACCGTTCAGGCGTGATGATGGGTTCCGGAATTGGCGGATTGCAAACTATCGTAGAGACAAGCGAGCTTTTAAATGCACGCGGGCCTCGCCGTGTTAGTCCGTTCTTTATTCCTTCTGCTTTAATTAATCTTATTTCTGGGCAAATATCCATTCGCTATGGCTATCGTGGCCCTAATCATGCGGTGGTTACGGCCTGTTCAACAGGGGCGCATGCGGTTGGTGATGCAGCGCGTCTTATTGCTTTCAACGATGCAGATGTAATGCTTGCAGGCGGGGCAGAGGCCGCTGTTTGCCGTTTGGGTATTGCTGGCTTTGCAGCAGCGCGTGCCCTGTCTACAGGTTACAATAATAACCCAGAAGCGGCTTCACGCCCTTATGATAAAGGCCGAGATGGATTTGTTATGGGTGAAGGTGCAGGGGCGTTAGTGCTCGAAGAATATGAGCATGCAAAGGCTAGAGGCGCAAATATCTACGGCGAAGTGAAAGGCTATGGGCTGTCTGGGGATGCTTATCACATCACCGCTCCCGCTGAGGATGGTAATGGTGGTTACCGAGCGATGGCAGCAGCCTTGAGCCGTGCCGAGCTCGATGTCGATAAAATTGATTATATCAATGCCCATGGCACCTCCACCCCGTTAGGGGATGTGATTGAGGCGAATGCAGTGCGGCGGCTTCTAGGCTTTGATAATAATAATATCTCTATGTCCTCTACAAAGAGCGCTACCGGTCATTTACTAGGTGCGGCTGGTGCTATTGAGGCTATTTTTTCTACGCTAGCCGTGGCAGAGAATGTGGTACCTCCAACGCTGAATTTGCACGATCCTGAGCCAGCTCTGGATGGACTTGACCTGGTGCCCCTGAAGGCAAAAAAACGTGAAGTGCGCAATGCGATGTCAAATTCTTTTGGCTTTGGGGGCACAAATGCGTCCCTTATCATAGGCAAAGTTGACTAGTGAGTACGCCTGAAATCGTATCCTCTGAAGCCAAACCAACACGATTAAAACGTTTTATTCTTCGTCTCGCCATTATAATCTCCATGCTGGCAATTGTAGCTGCGTTGGCCGGGTATTTATTTGCGTATAGCCTGCTCAGTCAACGAGGCCCTCACACCGCACCGATAATTATAGAAATTGAGCGTGGGGATGGGCGATTTACGATTAAGCATAAATTGCAGCAAGCGGGTGTAATATCGCATCCCTTGCATCTAGATTTTGTAGTTTTTCTTGAACCTGAAGGATTTAAGCCACGTGCTGGCGAATATAAAATCCCAGCCGGTGCAAGCCTTGCCCAAATCATTTCGTTGTTAAATAGCGGTAAAACCTATCAGCGGCGGATAACTATTATCGAAGGTTGGCGTAGCTATGATGTGATGTTGGCTTTGAATGAGGCTGAGGGTCTTAGCTCCGTTATTTTGCGCCCTCCTCCTGAGGGCAGTGTTTTTCCTGACACTTATTATTACACCAAAGGCATGGATCGGCGCGAGATACTAGCAATGATGCAGGAAAAAATGGAAATAATGCTTGCCCAAAATTGGGCAACGCGTCAGGAAAATCTGCCCTATGGATCGCCGCGCGACCTTCTGATAATGGCTTCTATCATCGAGAAGGAAACTGGCCGCGCAGAAGAACGTGGGTTGGTTAGCGGGGTATTTGTGAACCGGCTTCGAAAGAAAATGCGTCTGCAATCTGACCCTACAGTGGCTTATGGTTTAGCAGGGGATTCTGCTTTACCCACCCAACTAACAAAAAAAGACTTGAACGACCCACATAGCTGGAACACCTATCGGAGGCAGGGGCTTCCTGTTGGGCCAATAGCAAACCCGGGTGCAGATGCCCTACAAGCTGCCGCCAATCCAGAGGAAACAGAGAATTTATACTTCGTAGCGGATGGCAAGGGAGGGCACAATTTTGCGAAAACACTGGACGTCCATAACCTGAATGTCCGAATATATAGAAAATTAAAGTCACAAGAACAATTAAAATGAGTCAAGTAAAATGATTAAACGCCGTGGCCTTATGCTTGTGTTATCCTCTCCCTCTGGTGCAGGAAAAACGTCCATTGCAAAGGCATTGTTGAAACAGGACAGTCAGCTACGCATGTCGGTATCGGTTACAACTCGGCGCCGTAGGCCCGGCGAAGTTGAAGGAAAAGACTATTTTTTCATGGATGCAACAGCCTTCAAGACTAAAATTAATCAAGGGTACTTTCTTGAATATGCGGAAGTGTTTGACCACTATTATGGTACACCAGCCGAAACAGTGAATAAGTTTTTGGAGGGCGGCCAAGACGTATTGTTTGATATTGACTGGCAAGGGACTCAACAGATCAAAGCCTACGCCCAACAGGATTTGGTCTCAATTTTTGTGCTTCCGCCCTCAACGGCAGAGCTAGAAAGGCGGCTTTTGAGCAGAGCGCAAGATACTGAGGAGGTGGTGGCCCGCCGGATGGCAAAAGCAACAGATGAGATGAGCCATTATCCTGAATATGATTATGTCATTATTAATCACGATTTGGTAAAATCTGCAACGGCAGTTCAAACAATCCTTGATGCAGAACGTTTGCGTATTGGTCGCCAGCAAGGGTTAAGTGAATTTGTTAAACAGCTACGCGCCTCTACAAGCAATTAGCGTTCATTTTGATACTGGTGAAAAAGGCGGGCCAGGGCACAAAACCCCTCTATTGGTATTTCTTGTGGACGGCTAGATGGCTCCAATCCCGCTTCCTCAATAAAACCCGCTCCACCATATTTTTTAAATGAAGCCCGTAGCATTTTGCGCCGTTGACCAAAGGCGATTGCAGTTACCCTCTCAAGATCTGCTGGTTCACAGTCTGCTAAAGGCTTAGAACGGGGGATGAGACGCACAATAGTTGAGGTAATCTTTGGCGGCGGTATAAAGGCCTCAGGCGGAATATCAAAGACTGTTTCTGCTTCTGCACGCCATTGGGTAATAATTGATAGCCGTCCATAGGCTGAATCTCCCGGACTGGCGGTAATACGCATGGCCACTTCCTTTTGAAACATCAGAATGAAGGAAGTAAATGACACGGCATGCTCTAGCCACTGCAATAACAAAGTCGTGGCTATATTATAGGGTAAATTGGCAATAATTTGGCGCGGCCCTGTACCAAGTTCCCAAATAGGCTCAGCAAGTGCATCTGCTTCGATAACGGTTAATTGTCCATCTGCCGCTTTAACCAAATGTTCCAGAAAACCAATAACGCGTCGGTCCTTTTCTATAGCAATAACTTGTTTTGCTCCCTCTAGGAGCAACGCACGGGTTAACCCGCCGGGACCCGGGCCTATTTCAATAACTGTGTTGGCAAAAGGTGTACCTGTACGCGCTATTTTCGAGGTAAGGTTTAAATCAAAAAGAAAATTTTGCCCGAGTGATTTGCGTGCTTTCAAATCCGCAACCTGGACTAAATCTCGCAAAAGGGGGAGTGCCATTACGGCCTCTTGGATGGATTTGGTTTTGCTACCAGTTTTCATGTGCGTTAAGCGCCATATTATTTGCAAATTTGATAGCAGCTATTAGGCTATCAGGGCGTGCATTAAGCCTCGTAGCCCGGTCAAAAGCCGTACCATGATCAGGAGAAGTGCGGATGAAATCTAACCCAAGTGTGACATTTACACTATTGAAAAAATCGACTGTTTTAACAGGAATTAGGGCTTGGTCATGATACATACATAAAACAGCATCATAGCTATCACGAGCTTCTTTATGAAACAGGCTGTCAGCTGAAAAAGGGCCAGAGATTTGAACATCTTCCAGGTCAAAATCATCTAGAAATGGTGTAAGCCTATCCACCTCAAATCGCCCTAAATAGCCTGCTTCGCCCGAATGTGGATTAAGGCCAGCGATCGCAATATGTGGCCTAGCAACGCCAAAATAGCGCTTTAGCCCATCCCTGATAATGAGCAAGGTTTCAGATAAATCTGTTTCCTCTATACTGCTTTCAACTTCACTTAAAGGGACATGAACTGTAAGCGGTATTACTCGCAATTCAGTATTTGCGAGCATCATCACAGGTCGTTTTCCATGGCCGTCCAAATGGGCAAGAAATTCGGTATGGCCTGGATATTCAAACCCAACCTGATAGAGACTCTCTTTAGCAATGGGATTGGTTACAAGAGCAGAAAACTGCCCCTTTTTTACGCCTGCCACTCCTTGTTTGATTGCGGTGATTATTTGGCCTGCGTTCGCACCATCTGGGGTGCCTAGTTCTGGGGGAGCTGGCCAGGGACTATGTAAAACATGGCAAGCAGTATGTTGACGGCCTGCAAAGGTCAGCGCGTCATATTCAGAAAAATTTATCGTTAGTTGAGCCTTGTCTGCAATTTCTTGAAAATATTTAATATCGCCTTGCAAAACGATGTTATGGCTACCTGCTAGCCATGCCCTTAGGCTAATCTCTGGTCCAATGCCAGCGGGGTCACCCGGGGTTACTATTAATGGTTTCAGCGTCCGCATTTTTTTATTAATATATGATTTAAAACAGTATCTGACACAAAATTGCCTTTAAAATTAGCTACGATAATCAATGACGGCTTTGCGCTGTAGCCGCAATAGATACCGACCGCTAATATTAGTCAGAAGTTTTTCGAATTCTGCTTGCTTCAAGGTTTCAATGTTTGGCAACTCTATTTTAGGCTGATTTCTATCACATACCATAAACACTGTCATTCCCTCCGCAAAGGGAAGTGGCCTTGTTTTTTCATTAACTTGAAGCGGTGTAACAATTTTTTGAAGTTGCGGTGATAACGAACCAATCTGCAAATCTTTTAGGTAGGGCAAAGCACCAGAGGCTAGATTTCGATTTAAATCTGCCATCTCATCGCAGGTTTGAAGGTTAGCTGTTTGTGCAGCAATCTGTTTAGTGGCGGCTATCCTCTCTTCTCTAGACGCATCTGCAAGCAAAGGGAGGATAGCTCTGACGAGGGTAAGGCTGGCTGCCTTTGGGTCAGACAGGCCATATTTTCGAAACCCATCTTTTTTCAAAATATAAATCCGGCCTTCAAATTCCAAAGGCCCAATAATCGCATTTGTTTCAGCCTCTTTTAACGGTTGCCGGAATGGGGCTGGTAATTGTGAGACAAGCATCCAGTTTACCCGACCGCCCCGTGCAGCTGTTGCTGCTTCTGAATACTGTGACGCGATACTGGTAAAGTCAGAGTTTTTTTTCAACGCGGCGACGATCTTATCCGCTAGCTCTGTGGTTTTATCTAATGGTCGTTTTGGATTGGGTTGAAGCAGAATTTCTCTCAGCTTAATTTGTGGTTCATTTTGCGCCTTTTTCAGCCTTTCCAATTCTAATTGGGCAAGATTTTCTAAATTCTCAAATTGTCGTGGAAAGCGAATACGTAGAGCATTTCTCCATAAAATATCCGCAACATATTGCTCGGTTACAGTAGCAGTGGAAATGCCAATTTCGCTGAGGATTTGGCTGCCGGCTTTGCCATCTCTTGTAAAATTACGATCGATAAGTTGGCGTGCGGTTCTGCTTGCTTCACCAATATATTGGGAAAGCTGTTCTTTGGCGGCTTGTAACTTTATCTTTTCAACAACCAATTTTTGTAAGGTATCATTTCTGAAATCTGTTTCATCCATTTCAAGGTTGCTTAAAAGCCGTAAAAATTTCATTCTGTTTTCAAGGTCAAGGCTCGTAATAGGCTCGCCATTTACCAACGCAATAACGGATACGCGCTGATTGGCCTCTACTGTATTTCCTGATACTACGATTAAGCTCATTGCGCAAATAGCCGCAATACGTAACTCCGTTGCAAATAAAAAGGACAGAAAAAGCCAAGCACAGCGGTGTATAAATATTAAAATACGGTAAAGTGGGAGCAGAATCATAAGTAGTGATATCCTGAAAATAGCTAGATTATTCATCAGCTCTAGCAAGCAAAAACCCGCTGAGCAAACATATCATAACAGCTGGACCCCAGCCAGCTAATAGATGCGGCAACTTTGCCGAACTGCCTAGTAAATATACAAAATTGGATAAAAAATAAATTCCAAAACCTGACGCAACCGCCACCAAAATAAGACGTACCTTTGTTTGCCTCGAAAAGGAGGTCAGCGTGAAGCTTGCGGCCAACAAGGCCAAACCTAAAAGTTTCAAGGGCGTCGATAGCAATTGGTGTAAAAATACTAAATGCGAATTCACCGCCAAACCTGCCCGTTGTTGAACCTCAATAAAGTTCGGTAGACGATAAATACTCACAGTTTTTGGTGGCAGGGTGCTTTCAGACAAATCTGAAGGACGGAGAACTGTTGGCATAATCACATCGCCTAATATGCTAGTTTCGCCCGCATTACTAATTTGTACGGCATCCATGATTATCCAACCATTTTTTGTAAGCTTCATACTGGCTGCCTGTGTACGCCACATTAATTGCCATTCTTGGTCAAGGTGATAGATAATCGGGTCGACAATGAGACTATTTTTTACTTCTAACGAACCGCCATTAATAATAACATTATAAGAGGCATCACTATCGCGTACCCACACACCGTTGGTTAGAACCGAAAGTTCAGAGGTATCTGCTTGCCCAAATATTGATTTCATGACGAAATTATATTGTTTTGCAGAAGCAGATGCGACTGGATTTATGATTGCAACATGAAAACAGCCCAGTAAAAATATGGTAGTCATAACCGGCATTAACGCTTGCCAAATATTTTGTCCCATCACTCTAGCAACAAGAAATTCATGGCTTCGGCTCCATAAATGAAAACAGGTAATGGACCCAAACAAAACGCCGAAGGGCAAAGCTTGGTCGAAAATGGTTGGTATATTTAACAAGCTGACCAACACCAAATAGAGTGCGGATAAATCAGGTGCCTTATTACTAGCGCGGCGCAATATTTCAATAATTTCGATAAAGGAAATAAAGGTAACAAGCCCGAGAGTGGCTATCAATACAATTTGCAGATAACGACGCGAGAGGTAACTGAACAGAGTCATCGGTAAGACAAAAGACATATCAATCAGACCTTTCTGGCTTTTGCCTGTTTTGAGCATTTGAGGTCATTGTATAACGAAGCTCAGTAAGCCAAAAGGGTCGCCGAAGCATAAACATCCCTAGACTGATAGGCAACAAGATAGCCAGATACATTAAGGGCCAAGCATTAGGCGAAGATACTGTCAAACTGCGGGCTAATATAGTTAAGGTTTGAATTAAGATGCCAGCAATGGCTGAAAATAAAACACGTTGGCCAATTTTTTCACGTGATAAATGCCCTTGTAGCATGATCGCTGCCGCAATTATAACCATCGCTAATGTCATAAAAGGAGAGCTAAGGCGATAATGCCCCATCGCCATACGTTCGCGAGCATAGTGAGGTGTGGCTGCTGTTCTGGGGTCAAGCAGATTGCGGATACTATCTTCGTTCATATCTAGAACCAAACGCTGGGAAGGGCTAGCAGAAGGCTGGCTGATATCCAGCGAATGGCTCTCAAAGGTTAATTGGGCATTAGACTGACCATCTTTTGTAAGCTCGGTTCTCTGTCCATTTAAAAGCAAAAAAACTGGTTGGCCGTTTATGGAAGAGAACCGCCCTCGCTCAGAGGTGAAGGTAATGGTCACATCTGGGTTTCTGGAATCTTGAATAAATACACGCCCCACCTCATTTTGACTGGTGCGCTCCCCAACAAATAAAGTGAGGTCGGCAGCAATATCAATGAATATATTATCTTGGATCAGGAGTTTAGGAATAGACCCACGCACTTCTGCCTGTACCTCTTTAAATTTGGAAAAGCTGGCAGGGAGAATATAAATGCTATTAAAGTATAAAAAGCTCGTTAACAACAGGCCAAGAAATATGGGTACACGGCCAAATTGCAATGGTGTGAAACCAACCGCCTGCATTACTATTAATTCACGGTCAGATAAGAACCTGCTAATTCCCCAGATAACACCGATAAAAGCTGACATAGGCATAGCAATGACAAGCCATAAGGGGATTGGGAAAAATGAAAGCAAAAGGAAATCACTAAATGAGCTGTCCTTACTTACAACAAATTCTAGCATACGCAACGCGTGATTAAGCCAAACCACGCCTATAAGGCTCAGCAATATAAGCAAGCTGCTCATTAAAAAATGCTTTAACAAATAGAGATTTAAATTCATAAAAACGATGTTCCGTTACGGCTCTAGTTCGGGTGGTGACAAAGGCTAACTTGTTTACTAGCCTCTGATAACGACTAAAACTTGTAAAACTTTCCTCTCTTAACATAGTTTAGGGGGCTTTTCAAAACACTGTTAATTTTTTAGGCCGTTGATGAGATTTGGGTTAGCTGATTAGGGGTTCGATAAAAATTTACAAATTACTGGATAATGGCGGTTTGTTATCCTACATAAATAGATGAAGGTAATGATGGCTTCCGCGCTTGCTGTATTTCGAGGTTATTTGGAAGCGCATATTCAGCCACACGGTTAAGGAATGGGTAGATATGTCGGCAAGACTGCGCTTTGAGTTTTCTTCAAGCTCGATAGATACGGCGAGGCTAGTGCTTATGCATGAGGGTACAGAGTTTCTGCACGCCGCTTCGCCAGCACAAGAAACGTTTATTGCGAAAGCCTGCAAGGCAGCAAACTTTATCGGAAAAACAGGCAGCTTCATGGCGCTTTACACCGAAGAGGGGCCCGTATTGGTGGGTGGTATTGGTAGCGGTCTTTTTGCTGGAATGGCAGCCGAAAATTGGGGCGGTAAATTATTTGGCCAAATGAAGGTGGCGCCCTTTAGCCAACTTCAAATTGATGCCGCCGTTTTCGCGGATGATGTGCTGATGTCTGTGATGGGCGGTGCGTATTCAGCAAGTTATCATTTTATCCATTATTTTACTAAGCCAGAAAAGCCTCCGCTAGAAGCTTCTATTATAATAACGACTGACCGCAAGGACGATTTGTCTGATGATTGGATGGCACGTAAACCTCTTTATGATGGTGTGTTTACGGCGCGCGATCTCGTCTTTGAGCCAGCTAATGTTTTGTATCCTGAAGCTTTCGCCAAACGGTGTCAGGCACTAGAAAATATTGGTCTTGAAGTGGAGGTGCTAGCCGAAGCCGCTTTGGAAAAATTGGGGATGGGCGCGTTGCTGGGTGTTGGGCAAGGCTCTACTCGCGAAAGTGCAGTGGTGATTATGAAATGGATGGGCGGTGGAGATGAAGCGCCGATTGCGCTTGTTGGTAAAGGTGTGTGTTTTGATACTGGCGGTATTTCCTTGAAACCACCTAAAGGCATGGAAGATATGAAGTGGGATATGGGCGGCGCTGCAGGTGTTACCGGTGCGATGCATGCGCTGGCTGGTAGAAAGGTGAAGCAGAATGTTATTGGTATTATTGGGCTGGTGGAAAATATGCCAGATGGCAATGCCCAGCGACCCGGCGACGTTGTTACAACGTTATCTGGCCGGACAGTTGAGGTGATTAATACAGATGCCGAAGGCCGGCTTGTGCTAGCAGATGTATTAACCTATCTGCAAGACAGGTTTAAGCCGAAAGCTATTGTAGATTTGGCGACTTTGACAGGGGCTATTCTGGTTTCGCTTGGCAAGGAACATGCCGGTCTTTTCTCAAATGATGACACCCTTTCTGAGGCGGTGATGCAGGCTGGGCGCGAGGTTGAAGAGACCAGTTGGCGGATGCCGATGGGTAAAGCTTATGAAAATATGCTAAAGTCTCATATTGCAGATATGAAAAATATTGGTGGGCCTTATGGCGGTTCTATTACCGCGGCTTGTTTCCTTGAACAATTTATTGAAGATGATACGCCTTGGGTACATCTTGATATCGCCGGTAAGGCATGGTCAGATAAAGACAGGCCAACCGTACCAAAAGGAGGAACGGGCTACGGCGTTCGTTTGCTAAACCAGCTGATAGATAACTGGTGAAATCCAATATAGACCATTTAGAATAAGATATTCGGAATGCAATGAAGTGAATAATCGTAAAATTAGTAATGCAAGATAAAGCTCCTGTTCAGATTGATTTCTATCATTTGAAGTCAGATGATATTGCCACGCCGCTAGCGATGCTGTGTAATAAGGTAGTTTTATCTGGTCATAAATTGCTAATTCTTGCGAGGGAGGCGCATTTTGAGGCGATTAGTGTGGCATTATGGACTCAAAAACCAGAAAGTTTTTTCGCTCATAACAAGGATGATGGAGAGGGCGCTGACCATGCGCCTGTTTGGGTATCTACCCGGCCTGAGCAGAACCCTATTTTAGCAGATTTTATTGCGCTGACTTCTGGTATCATTCCGCCTGATTTAAGCTATTTTAAACGCGTTTTTAATTTATTCGATGGCAGTGATGAGCAAGCGGTTCATGTGGCGCGGCAATGCTGGAAAGATTGGTCTGGACGCGGAGATTTTACCTGTCGTTACTTTTCCCAAGACGAACAAGGAAACTGGTCTCAGAGGCAATAAAAGGGCTGCCTTGGATGCGCTTGTTGTGCATTTTACTAAATGCCAAAATATTAGTGTTTTTTATGGATTCAGGCCTTTTTGTTAAGAGCAGGGTTTGTTATAAGGCGCGCAGTGAGTTTTTTGTTGCTGGCACTGCCTGCATCTCCAAAATATGTAAGGACTATTTTAATGGCTACACAACGTACTTTTTCTATTATCAAACCAGATGCTACACGGCGCAACCTAACTGGCGCAATCAACGCTAAAATCGAAGGTGCGGGTCTTCGTATTATCGGACAAAAGCGTATCCACATGACAAAGACTCAAGCTGAGGCATTTTATGCTGTCCATGCTGAGCGCCCTTTCTACAACGATTTGGTCAATTTTATGATTTCAGGCCCGGTCGTCGTTCAGGTTCTAGAAGGCGAAAACGCGGTTGCTACCTACCGTCAGGTGATGGGTTCAACAAATCCTGCTGATGCGGATGAGGGTACTATTCGTAAGGCTTTTGCCGAATCTATAGAAGCAAATTCTGTGCATGGCTCAGATAGTGACGAAAATGCTGTAATTGAGATTAACCATTTCTTCACGGAAGTTGAAATCGTTGGTTGAATTTGACACCAAATAAAATAACAAAAGGCATTTTACTGGGTCTCAGAATGCCTTTTTTCAAACCCTTAATATAAGTTTTTCCGACGTATTTTAAACCAAAAAATAGGCCATAAGCGCGAGTGTGATTAATATCACGATAACTGTATATTTTGCAAAATTCAAAAAGCCTTCATAAAAGGCTAAGTTAGCTTTTGCATGCTTATCAAATTTGTCTGTGTTCATTCCCGTCGAAACCCCCAAATAATAGAGAATTTACTACAACATAATTATGCCTGTTCATTGCTTTTAGATCAAGAGTTCGCCTGAAATTTCAATGATCCCCAATTTGCCCAAAAATAAGCGTTGTATCATCTGGTAGGCAAAGCGCATTCGCAATTGATGTATCTCGCCAATTAATCTGTCCTGAATCAAAGGTGACCGCCCCGCTTGCTAGCGCGCATATTACCAAAGGATATAGAATATGTTCGAGTTTTAACACTCGTACAGACAAGCTTTGTGATGTATCCGCGTTGTGCACGG
>MDTG01141344.1_pt1 | contig 51665 bp, 54 predicted proteins | sample 811421 | NCBI WGS metagenome assembly MDTG01 (sample SAMN05326645, study PRJNA326480) | marine metagenome | isolation source: seawater | place: Pacific Ocean: South East | collected 2011
ATGTGGTGCAACCCCCATCCTCAACATCATTTAAATAAGTCATAAAGACAAATATTCTGTGGGCTGATTTCAGAGATGTCCTTTCTGAGTGAACACTACCAAAATGTCCGCCCTTTTCATATTTTTGAATGTTAAAAGCCCCTATCTCTACTTCTTTAACAAAGGTTCTTAAAAAAGACCACTGTTCCAAATAATCAAGATAACAACCATGAATTTTATTCATGTACTCTTTTAAGATATTATTTTCATTAACTGTTTTTGCTGTAATTCTCAAATCAATTGATTTTTTAATTTTTTCATCAGCTCCTGCGCCTGTTAATCCTTTTTTATGACTTGCTGTATTGCTTTCAAAATAATCTATCAAATTTTTACATAAAACATTATCATTTATATTCCATGCGCCTATGAAATTTGGTTTTTTAGAATTATCAATTTCTATTCTTTGCATAACTTATCTATAACCTTGTAATTTTTGCTATTAAATTTAATCGATCCCTCAATTCCATATATAGATTGAAGTCCCTCTCTCAAATCTCCTCTTTCTAATAATGCCAGACCAAGATTAATATGACCTTGATTAAAATCAGGTTTTATTGCAATTGCTTTTTTATAGGAATCAATAGACTCTTTTAAATTACCTTCCTCTTTGTAGATTTTTCCAAGATTATTATGAGCGTCAAAATTATTCTCACTTATTTGAAGAGCACTTTTAAAATTCTGAATGGCTTCTTTGATATTTTTTTCATTATAAGCGGTTATCCCAAGGATGTTATAAATAACTGCATTATTGTGATTCTTTAAGAGTTCTTTTCCCATTTTCTTAACTTCCCCTAGTTTACCTTCATTAAGATTCTGAATCATTAATGATAATTTTTGTTTTAAATTTTGTTGGTTATTATTTTGCATTTTCTACTTCTTCATAAAAGTTTCTTATTTTTATTGCAACTAAATCAGGCTTCTCTCCGGTAATACTATGTCGCAAATCCTGTAAAATTTCCAAGCGAGCATTTGGCATTGCCTCCACAATCATTTTATTTATACGCGGATTACATGAGAGATCATTCTCTCCGGTCATAACTAAAGTTGGAATTTTTATTTCGTGAATCCAATTCTCCATCATGCAATCTGCATAAATCCAAAAAACTTGGCAGAAGGTTTCAAGCTCCATCTCTTGTATCATTTTAATTCTATTGGCAACAAATTGAGGGTTTTCTTTTGCAAAGTTATCGGTATACCACCTGCTAATCAACGTAGGAAGTACTTCATCAAGTCCTTTTGTTTTCATTATGTGAATTAAATCATAAATTTTCTGTTTTTCAGAATCTGTTCTAAATGCAGCTGTAGACAGCATAGTAAGAGTTAGAACATTTTCAGGATACTTCTTTGCATAAGCTGGTCCAATTTGACCCCCAAGAGAGTGTCCGACTAAGTGAATTTTATTTAAATCTAATTGCAAACGAAGTTGCTCGAGATCATCTACCAAATCATTTAAAAAAAAAATATTGTCTTTTGGTAATGGAGATTCTCCGTGACCTCTCAAATCATAACTTACACATCGATATTGGTCGTTTAATTTTTCTTTAATTGGATTCCAGGAAGATTTTCTTGATCCAACACCATGTATAAAAATTATTGGATCTCCACGACCGGAAACATCATGGGATATAAACATTCTAAGCGACGCGGGACTTTACGTTTTTAAGGCTAGGCATTACATTTTCGCTTATTCTTTGCATTGACTCAATTATATCTTCTTGATTTTGACCAAAGCTTGAGCTTACAATAAAATCATCAACCCCTGCTTCAGCATAAACGCTTAATTTATCAATCATTTGATTAACTGGACAAATTATTAAATTTTCTTTCATTTCTTCCAATGTTTGATTGCGCTCTATAGGTTTTATTAATCCTCTGTTAACCAAACCGGGTCCGGTAAACATATTATCAAATCTTTTGTAATATTCGTATGCCATTAAATTTTTTTCTTCTGCATCTTTCTCATCTCTGGCAGCGTATGCTACCCTTTGCATAGAAAGCTTTAACATTTTACCTTTTTCTCCTAGTAATTTTGCTCCTTCTTTAAATGCTGTTGTTCTTTCTAAAAGTATTTCCTTACTTCCTGACAAAACTGTCGATTGGACATGAAATCCCCTTGCTGCAGCATCCATTATACTTACTGGATCCATGGCAGCGATCATAATTGGAATGGGTTTGCTTATTGGTCTCGGCATAATAGTTATTGGTTCAAATTTATAATATTTACCATTCCAACTCACTTCTTCTTCATCAAGAAGATGTCTTAAGACTTCTAAGGACTCTTGAAATTTTTCTTTTGACTTATTGATAGGTGATCCAAGTCTATTCATCTCCCAACTAAAAGCTCCCCTACCAACCCCAAGAGTGAGTCTGCCTTCTGTTAATATATCAGCAGTAGCAACTTCCCCTGCATATGTTCGCATATCATGCAAAGGAAGAACCGCAACACTAGTCGTAATATTAATTTTTTTTGTCAAGCTTGCAATTTTCACTGCCATTTGTAAGGGTGACGGCATCATCAGCAAGTTAACTAAATGATGTTCTGGAACTGATACAGTTTGATAATTTAACTCTTCTGCGAGAACAGATTGAGCAATCATATCCTGAAAATGCTTTTTTGATCCAATAGATGGATCTGGCATGTAACTTGTTAAGAAATGATTAAAATTCATTTTTTAAATTTAATCGAAAAATATTATATTACAATAAATTAATTTAATTATTTATTGATTATCTTTTCAAATTCTTTCTTTGTACATTTGTTTTCAATAAAATTAATTTTTGCAGTTTCAACAATTTTTTTGGCTTCGGTATTAAAAATACCTAATTGCAACCAAAGTGTTTTAGCCCCAATTTTAACTGTTTGATGCGCTAGATTGGGTGTTTCATCAGATGGGCGAAATATATCAACTAAATCGATATTAATTTCAACTTCTTCTAAACTACTGTAAACATTTTCTCCCAAAATTTTTTTTCCTAAATTAAAGGGGTTTATGGGAATTACTTTATAACCATTATTTTGAAGGTATTGCATAACCTTAAACGAATCTTTATCTTCTCTTGAGCTCGCGCCTACAAGAGCTATTGTCTTAGTTGAGGTTAGTATTTCCTTTATTTGTTTTTCCAATTTGGAGATCTTTTTTCTAAAAAAGAGTTGATACCTTCCTTGGCATCCAATGTCATCATATTTTCTGTCATAATTTTACTAGTATATTTATATGCTGTTTTGATGGGCATTTCCAACTGGTTATAAAATGCTTTTTTTCCAATTTTTAAAACTAGGCTTGATTTTGAAGTGATTTTTTTAGCAATTTTAATTACTTCATCCTCTAAATTTGTTGATTTATAACAGTCATTAATAAGTCCAATTTCCTTAGCGTAATCAGCAGAAATGTGTTCACCAGTTAATAGCATTTTCATAGATATCTTTCTGTTTACTTTTCTACTTAATGCCACCATTGGCGTGCTGCAAAATAACCCGATATTAACACCAGGTGTAGAAAATATTGCCTCTTTCGTGCTGAAAGCAAGATCACAACTCGCTACCAATTGACAGCCTGCAGCAAATGCGGCACCGTGTACCTTTGCTATCACAGGTTTATTATTAAAAGTTATTTCCATCATTAAATCAGAACATAAGGTAAATATTTTTTTATATTGTGGTTTTCCTTTTAAAGACCTCAATTCCTTTAAATTATGTCCAGCGCTAAATCCTTTTCCAGATCCTTCTATAATTATCACTTTTACTTTTTTATCCTTATTTAATTTTTTTAAAATTTGTAATAATGATCTAATCATGTCAAATGAAAGAGCGTTATAAGTTTTGGGTTCATTTAAAGTTAATCTCGCAATACCGTCCTTAGTTTGAGTTAAAATAATATTAGAAAAATTTTTCATAGTATTAAGCTCTTAATTTTTGCAATAAGTTCAGCGTTGATATTTCTTGGTTCGTTTGACAATCTGTTTTTATGTCTTCTTTGTCCTGGAAGTCTTACACCCTCAAGTGAAAGCATCTTTTCAAAAAAACCTTCTGAATGATCTGCCCAGTTTTTTCCAGCAATTAATTCTGGGGACATTGCTAGAATAAATTCTCCTCCACGTGCTGGGCCACCATCATTGTTATCTACCTCCTTAGCCTCAAAACTAAATAGATCTCCAACCAACCCCGCCGAAAGTAGCTCAACCATCATAGCTATAGCTGATCCCTTATAACCTCCAAAAGTTAACAAAACTCCACCATTTGCTATTTCATCTGGGTTTGTTGTTTGTTCTCCTTTAGCATTTAAGCCTGTGCCAAGTGGAACTTTTTGACCTTCCCTAGCAGCAATTTGCACTTCTCCAAGTGCCATAGTTGATGTCGCCATATCGAAAACTGCAGGTGTTTTTCCGGGTCTAGGCCAAGCAAAGGAAATTGGGTTAGTTCCAAATAAAGGAAGTTTTGCTCCAGCAGGGGCAACACTAGGCTTATAAGCAGTGCATGCCATTCCAACCAAACCTTCTTCCGCAAGAGATTCAGTTTCATGCCAAAGAGCTGCAAAATGATGAATATTTTTTAAAGTCAAAATTCCCACACCAATCTTTTTTGTTATTTCTGCAACAAGAGGTATTCCCACTTTAATCGATGTTGGTGCAAAACCATTATCTCCATCAATTCTAATAACACATGGTGAAATTTTTTCTATTTTTGGCTCAGCATTACCATTAACCTTTTTACTTTTTAAAGAAGCTACGTAGCCTGGTATTCTAAACAATCCATGTGAAACTGATCCATCTTTTTCTGCGTTCGTCACTGTTTCAGCAACAGCATGTGCATTTATCTCATTACACCCATTATCTATTAAAACCTTTTTTGCCAAATTGTAAATCTCTTCAAGTGATAATAATTTTTCTTTCATCCCCACCTACCTTTTAAATTTGATTAATAATATATTCAGCAGAACTGATTTTAAATTCACCAGGTTTTTCAATGTTAAGGACATTTATCTTATTATTATCAGCTAACAATGAAAAACGCTTACTTCTAATACCCATAAAAGAAGATGAATAATCTTTATCTAATTCTAAAGATTTTGTTAGATCAGAATTTCCATCAGCAATCATGTTTACTTTATTTCCCTCTTTGTACTGGGACTGCCAAGCTTGCATCACATATGGATCATTAACAGCTAAACAATAAATGGATTCTATTCCTTTTGATTTTAAAGTAATCGCCATATCAATATAACCAGGTAAATGTTTTTCTGAGCAAGTAGATGTGAAAGCGCCAGGAACTCCAAAAATAATTATCCGTTTGTTTTTTCCAATCTCAGTGGAAGATGAGTCAGAAATTTTACCATCTTCAACAATCTTTATTTTTATTTCAGGCATATTTTTTATAACATCAATCATTCATCATTCCTTAATTCATTTAGAGCATTTTTTATTTCTTTTTTTGTTAATAATTCAGAAAAAATAATGCCCTCCTTTGAATTTTTACCATATATTATGTTAAATGGTATCCCAAACTTGTTATAACTATTTAAGAAGTCTTCTATTTCTTTATTCGGGAGGGTCCAATCACCCTTGATTTTAACAACCTCAAATTTTTCAAATAAATCTTTTATTTCCTTAGTATTTATGACTTTTTGTTTGTTATACTGACAAGTAATACACCAATCAGCAGTAATATCTATAAAAACAATTTTTTCTTCTTTTATCAAATTTTCTAATAATGTTTGGTTAAAATTGTTCCAATCAGTTTTTGATGATTCAAAATTCTTGTTAAAAAAATTGTTAAACGATGATAAAAAATAAATAAATATAATAAATAAAATTGTTATAAGTGAGGGACCATTTTTTAATATATTTTTTTTATTCAAAATTAAAAACAATAAAATTAAAGAACTTAATAAGACTGTCCATCCAATGAATAGATCATTAAAATGATTGTTTAAAATGGACAATATCCATATAAACGTTAAAAAAAGTAAAATAGACATCGCTCTTCTAACCCAAATCATCCAGTTTCCAGAACTGGGTAAAAATTTTACTAAGTCAGGGAACGCTGCAATTACCAAATATGGTAATGACATACCTAGACTCATAAAGAAGAATGTAAGCATCAATAAAAATGAATTTTGGGTAAAAGCGAAAGCTACAGCTGTCCCAACAAAGGGTGCCGAACAGGGTGTGGCCATTAATGTAGCAAAAAAGCCAGTTATAAAATCAGAAAATAATGTGTTGTTTGATGATCCTAATATTTTTAAATTTGGAGTGGGTATTTCAAACAAATCAATTAAATTAAAAGAAAATAATAAAAGAATTAATGCGATAGCCATTAAAAATAATGGCTCTTGAAACTGTATACCCCATCCTATTTGTTGGCCAGAGATTTTTAGTAAAAGTAAAAAAACTCCAAGCAAAATAAATGATACAATAATTCCCAATGCAGTGCTTAAAAATCCTCGGCGAATCATTGTGTTTTCCTTGCCTGAATAACGTGTAACAGATATTAACTTGATAGACAAAACTGGTAAAACACAAGGCATAATATTTAAAATTAACCCACCTAAAATAGCGATGAATATGATTTGGACTAAATGGTCTTTTGAATTTGAATATTCATTAAAATCTTTAGTTTGAAATTTAACTTTTTCTTCATATACTAAAGGGGTATCGGCGATATGAATAACAATATCATTTTTATCCAAGTCTATAAATGTATCTTCGTAAAAAAAAGTTGCAGTTAATTTTTTGAGATTTTCATCAAATTTAATTTTTGGTTTTTCCACTGGGAGCCCCATAGAGCTATCAAGATGAATTTGGGGGTTAATAAATTGATTTTTTTGTATCACATCAAATTCAAAAATTGATTTTTTTTCTTCATTGTAAAGGATGGGATTTTGAACACTAATATTTAATGATTTTGCATCTTGTATTGGAGATAAAGAAATGTATTTTTCAATTGAGTTTATATGCTTGCTGAAAAGTTGTTCTTTTCCATTAGGTATAAAAAGACTTAAGTTTGCATCCCCAGGTATACAAATATCCTTGCAAACTAAAAAGTGAATTTTCAATTTTAAAAGGGTCGGTTGATAAAGATCTGCTATGTTTATTGTTATTGGAAAAATTATATTATTTTCATAACCCAATGAATGTAATCCAAGAATAGAAAAAGATTGTGGTGTTGGCCATAGTATTTTCAAATTATTAACATTTGTTGATTCAGAATAATCAATAGTTTGTGGAAAACCTCCTGCACCTGGAGATTTCCAATAGGTCTTCCAGCCATCTTCTAATTTATATTCTAAACCCAGAGTTATCTCATGATTTTCTCCAGTATTTAAATAAGGAGATATAATTCTCAACTTTGCTTTTTCAGTAAATTGCCATTCTGACTCTAAGGAATTAGCAGAAATAGAGAAGAAAAACGGCAAAAGCAAAAAAGTAATTAAGATTTTTTTAATCATATTTATTATTATATATTAGTTTAATATAACTTTAATCAAATTTTATTTGGCATTAATTACTTTATGAACTAATATAATCTATGAACTTAACTGGTCAAATTCTGGTATCCTTGCCAAATATGCAAGATGAACGTTTCTACAAGTCTGTAATATATCTATGTGCTCATTCAAAAGAAGGGTCTATGGGAATCATAATAAATAAGACTTTAGAAATAGATATGTACCCCAATCTGTTGAGTCAACTTGGTATAGATAAGTCTGTAAAAAATAAAAAAATATATTTTCATTATGGAGGACCCGTTGAAACAAGCAGAGGATTTATTCTTCACACAGACGATTTTGTAAAAGATGAATCACTAGTAATAGACAGTGGGGTCGCATTGACAAGCACAGCTGATTTTTTTGATGATTTGTCAAAAGGTAAAGGCCCAAAAATAAGTATGTTGGCTTTAGGTTATACTGGCTGGGGTCCGGGACAACTAGAAGAAGAAATTTCACGAAATGGTTGGATGACAACAGCTGTAAACAGTCATTTTATTTTCGACGAAAACAATTCCAGAAAATGGGAAAAGGCCTATAATATTATTGGTGTTAACCCATATTCAATCAGTAATAGATCAGGAAACGCTTAATTAAATCTAGACTTTATTTTATCTATACTCTCTAAATTAGTTACTGGGCCTATGGATGCAACTGTGGGATTAGATGATAACACCTTTTTAGCTACTTCTTCAATTGACTCTTTTGTTACATTATTAATTTTTTCTAATCTTTCTTTGATATCAATTAATTTTCCATATCGTATTAATTGATATGCCCCAACCACAGCATTTGTTCTTGTAGATTCTATACTCATAAGTGTGCTAGCTTTTAATTGTGCTTTACTTTTTTCTATTTCCTCGTTGGATAAATTTTTTGGTGAGTTGATTAATTCATCACATAAAACGGGTAACAGTTCTTTGATTTCATTTTTTCCAGTACCAGCCACAACTTGGAAGGTTCCACTGTCAGAAAAAGAATCCATTCCTGCATATATACTATATACGAGCCCTCTTTTTTCTCTAATTTCTTGAAACAATCTAGATGATCCTCCTGCTCCCATAATTGCAGAATAAATTCCAAGTGCATGGAAATCATCACTATGATAATCTAATCCTTTAAATCCTAATACCAGATGAACTTGTTCTAATTTTTTATCTTCTCTGTACTCGCCTCCTACATATGATGCACTTATTCTATCCTGAGATTTCCCGTTAGGAAGATTTTTCATAGAGTTAGATATTTTTTCAACAAATTTATCATGATCTATCTTTCCAGCAGCACTAACAACCATTTTATATGGATTGTAATTATTTTTCATAAAATTTACTATTTTTTCTCTTTCAATTGATTGAATTATTTCTTTTTTTCCTAATATTAATCTACCTATTGGTTGATTTGGAAAAGCTGTTCTTTGCCAGTAATCTCCAACCATTTGACCAGGGTCATCTAAGTACATACCTATTTCTTGAAGAATTACTCCCCTCTCTCTCTCTAATTCTTTCTCTTCAAATGTTGAGTTTTGTAATATGTCAGAAATTATATCTATACCTGTGTTTAAATCTTCTGATAATAATTTTACCCAATAAGCTGTTATTTCTTCTGAAGTGTATGCATTTATATATCCGCCCACTTTTTCAATGGTTTGCATAATCTGAAAAGCAGACTTTGTTTTAGTTCCCTTAAAAGCCATGTGCTCCAAAAAGTGCGCAGTGCCATTGATACTTTCATCTTCATCTCTGCTACCTACATCATTAAAAACCCCAAAAGTAACTGATTCTACTGCAGGCATAAAGTGAGTGAAGATTGTTAGACCATTATCTAATTTTGAAAATTTTCGCATAATTAAATTGATTTTAAAATATAGCTTTTAATTTTTTTTATATCATTTTTTAATATAGTGAATTTTTCCTTTTTTTCAAAAATATTTTTCAGAGAATCAGGATATTCAGGCTCCTTTCCGATTGCTTTTTTAATAGCACTGGAAAATTTTGAAGGATGGGCACAGGCTAGGCTTATATGCGGATCTGAAGTATCTTTGATTTTTTTTAATAAACTTAATCCAGTTGCAGTGTGTGGATCTGCTAAATATTTATATTTATTATAATAGTACTTTATAGTTTTGAGGATATCTTGATCACTCACAACATTAGAAATATATAAATTTTTTAGTTTCTTTATGATTTCCCGACTGAGACCATAACTTCCTTTATTTAAAAATTCATCCATAAGATTGCTCAGTTTTTCACTATCATAATCCATTGACTCAAAGAGTTGTCTTTCAAAATTACTTGATATTTGGATGTCCATACTTGGACTATAAGTTTTTCTAACTTTTTGAATACTCATATCTCCCTTTGATATTGTTCTATGTAATATGTCATTGGAATTTGTAGCAATGAACAATTTATCAATATTTAAGCCCATTTTTTTTGCTACATTTGCGGCATAAATATTTCCAAAATTACCAGAAGGTACTATAAAATTCAATTTTGAAAAATCTTTAGTAAGTTGTAAGGCTGCCCAATAATAATAAACTGTTTGAGCAATTATTCTGGCCCAATTAATTGAATTTACAGCAGCAAGATTTGTTTGCTTTCTTAAATCCTTATCAGCAAACAAATTTTTTATTATTTTTTGACAATCATCAAAATTACCCTCTACAGCTAGACAATGTATATTTTTATCAATAACTGTTGTCATTTGTTTTCTTTGAACTTCTGATATTTTATTGTGAGGAAATAACATAAATAGATTTATATTTTTTTTAAATTTACATGCATCTATCGCTGCTGAGCCAGTATCTCCTGAAGTAGCCCCAATTATAGATATTTGTTTTTTTTCATTTTTTAAAAAATGCTCAAAAAGATTTCCCAAAAATTGAAGCGCATAATCTTTAAAAGCAAAGGTTGGGCCGTAAAAAAGCTCTAATATTAATTTATTGTCTTCAAGAGATGTCAGTGGAGCAGTTTTAAGATGGTGAAATGATTTATATGTGTTTTTAATTACTGATCTAAGAGACTCTTCACTAATACTTTCATTACAATAGGGATGGATAACTTCAAAAGCCACTTCATCATATTGTAAATTTTTCAAAGAATGTAATGCAACTTTGGGCCACTCCCTTGGCATGTAAAGCCCCCCATCAATTGAAAGACCTTCCATAACGATATCTTTAAAATTTTTATTGAGATTTGAGTTTCTTGTACTGAAATATTCCATATACCAAGGATTATATATTAGATGCCCTTAATAAAAAACAAATATAAAAAAAATCTAATTAACTCTTTATTTCTGAAAACTTATATGTAAATACCACTTCTTTTAGTGCATCAAATTTAGAATCATTATCTAATGAAGGATCAATATAAAAAATCATTGTAAAAATTTCACTTTCACCTGGGTCTAAAGTTTGTTCTTGAAAACAAAAGCATTCAGTTTTAATTAAATAAGGAAAAGCATTTTCTGGATTTGTTTTAAAATCAGCTGTTGATGTAATAGTATTATTTGAAATATTTGTACCTTTATACTTTACAAGTTTATTTTCTCCAATCTTAATTTCTGCATTCTTTTCCAAAGCTTCAAAATTCCAATTTAAATTTTCATCAACCTCAGCTTTAAAAACTATATTAAGAGTCCTGTCTAAAATTATTGGATCATTATTTTTTGTTTCAAGGATAATACTATTTTTTACAAATTCATTATCACCCAATTTATTCATTCCAGTATAGTTACTAAAAAAGGAAATTGCTCTATACAAAGGATATGAGAGTAATAATAATAGCAAAATTAATAAAATATTAAAAATAAAATAAGTTGTGGTTTTATTTCTAAAACTAAAATTTTTCATTTATTAAATAATAAACTAATGTAATGAAAAATGTTAAAAATTATTTTAGTTCAGGTAATAATTTTTGAGCTACTTTTTTTGAAGCGCCAATATATTTTAACTTATTTATTGATTCAATATTTGACAAATCATTGCCTACTATCACAAAACCTATCATGCCCATACTTTTGTGCGGTGTGCACCAATAGGCATAAATTCCAGGAATGGTAAAATTATATTCTGTATCTTTTCCGACCTTAGATTTAAATTTTTCCACACCTTCAGGAACTCCTTTTTTGATAAACTCTACATTATGTCCTGGGTCAGTAGATTGCCAAAAAACAGTATCCCCAACATCGATTTTTACAATTTTTTTCGAAAATACCATATTTTCACCATCTAATTTGTTGAGCATTTCTATAGTTACATCTTCTGCCAGCAAAGAAGTTGGTAAAATAAGGGTAAGAAAGACAAGTATTATTTTCATTGAAATTAGTCCTAATTTTTTTTAATAATTTTTAAGTAAGTATACCTTAAAAATAGTAATTTTTTTCAATAAGTCAATTTAAAAATATCTACAAAAAAAAGCCTCTTATGTATAATAAATTAATTGTGTTAGATTAACAAAAAATGTAGAAGAATATAAATTTTCATTGCGATAGGAAAAAAAGATGTTTGTAGCAATAATGCTTACTTTGGTTACGGTTGGGTCGATACTTTTTCATTTTTTTAGTCCATGGTGGTGGACGGAAGTTGCATCAAATTGGGGTAATATTGATGATACTATTATTTTAACATTTTGGGTTACTGGATCAGTTTTTGTAGCAATATGTTTATTTAGTGCATACTGTGTATGGAAATTTCGTTATCAAAAAAATAGAAGAGCAGACTATGAACCTGAAAACCCGAAATTGGAATGGTGGTTGACTATATTAACAGCTTTAGGTGTAGCGGCTTTATTAGCACCTGGTCTAGTTGTATGGAATCAATATGTAACTGTTCCTAAAGATGCTTATGAAATCGAAGTTATGGCTCAGCAATGGTACTTCAGTTATCGTTTGCCAGGAGAAGATAATAAGCTAGGAACATCTGATATTATGAATATTACTGATGATAATCCTTTCGGTATAAATCCAAACGACCCAAATGGTCAAGATGATGTTTTGATTGATGGTGATGACATTCACTTATTAATTGATAGGCCAACAAAAGTACTTCTAAGATCAATAGATGTTCTTCATAATTTTTATGTACCTCAATTTAGAGCAAAAATGGATATGGTCCCAGGCTCAGTTACATATTATTGGTTCACACCAACTCGTACAGGATATTTTGAAATTTTATGTGCAGAGTATTGTGGCACAGGCCACTATGCTATGAGAGGTTGGGTATCAGTAGATGAACAAGAGGATTATCAAGCATGGCTTCAAGAACAAGAAACATTTGAAGAAATGATGGCAAGAAATAATGATAATAAAGAAATTGAAATAGTAGCTAAATAAATGATTAAAAACTTTGCAAATATTATTTTAATCCTAGATAAAATTAACTATATTAATAACGAGGAGATTAATTAATGGTTCCTGATAATTTAGATGAAGCAGTAAATAAAAGTAATTCCGTCCCTGATTTAGAGGTTAAGCCTCAAGATTTATATCACGCAAATAGTTTTATAACTAGATGGATCTTTTGCCAAGATGCAAAAGTCATAGGCATTCAGTATTCTTTAACAGCGATTGCAATCGGATTAGTAGCAATGGTTTTATCCTGGATGATGAGATTACAACTTGGATTCCCAGAAACTTTTTCTTTCTTAGGGCCCGCTGAATATTATCAGTTTGTCACAATGCATGGTATGATTATGGTTATATATCTTTTAACAGCATTGTTTCTTGGAGGTTTTGGAAATTTTTTAATTCCTCTGATGGTCGGTGCAAGGGATATGGTATTTCCTTATGTAAATATGATTAGTTTCTGGATTTATTTTCTAGCGGTATTAATATTAGTTGCTAGTTTTTTTGTCCCTGGAGGTCCAACGGGCGCTGGATGGACTCTTTATCCCCCACAAGCAATAACCCAAGGAACACCTGGAAGCGGTTGGGGTATAGTTTTAATGCTGATATCTCTTTCAGTTTTCGTAGTAGGTTTTACTATGGGCGGATTAAATTATGTGATCACAATTTTACAAGCAAGAACAAGAGGAATGACTCTAATGAGAATGCCTTTAACCGTCTGGGGAATTTTCACTGCGACAGTTCTAGCGCTTTTTGCTTTTCCTGCTTTAATTGTATCATGCATAATGATGACTCTTGATAGCTTGCTTGGAACAAGTTTTTTTATGCCTACTATGGTAGAATTAGGAGAAAAATTAGAATACGGAGGAGGTAGCCCTATTTTATTTCAACATCTTTTTTGGTTTTTTGGACATCCTGAAGTTTATATTGTTGCACTCCCAGCTTTTGGAATTGTATCGGACCTAATTTCTGTTCACGCAAGAAAAAATATTTTTGGTTATAGAATGATGGTATGGGCGATTGTTTTCATTGGAGCTCTTAGTTTTATTGTTTGGGCCCATCATATGTACGTCAGTGGAATGAATCCTTGGTTTGGATTCTTTTTTGCAACTACTACACTTATCATTGCTGTTCCAACTGCTATAAAAGTTTACAATTGGGTTTTAACATTATGGAGAGGTAATATTAGACTTACTTTACCTATGTTGTTTGCATTGGCATTTATAGTTACTTTTGTTAATGGTGGAATTACAGGTCTATTCTTAGGAAATGTAATCGTAGATGTTCCTCTTTCTGATACATACTTTGTTGTAGCGCATTTTCATATGGTAATGGGAATAGCACCTGTATTGGTAGTGTTTGGAGCAATATATCACTGGTTCCCTCTAATAACAGGACGTTACTTACATGAAGGTATGGGACAGTTTCATTTTTGGGTAAGTTTTTTAGGATCCTATGCAATTTATTTTCCAATGCACTATCTGGGATTTATCGGAGTTCCTAGAAGATATTATGAGATGTACAATAGTGAATTTATTCCAACTTCAGCTGAAGGTTTAAATCAATTTATTACAATTGCTGCTTTAACTGTCGGTTTTGCTCAAATAGTATTTTTATATAATATTATAGTTAGCTCCAAATTTGGAAAGCTCGCAGGAAAAAATCCTTGGCAAGCCTGCTCTTTGGAATGGCAAACACCAGATGTTCCTCCTGGTCATGGTAATTTTGGTAAAGAGCTACCAGTAGTTTATAGATGGGCCTATGACTTTAGTGTACCAGGAGCTAAAGAAGATTTTATTCCTCAGAATGTGGCTCCTAATGAAGTGCCAGAGGCAAAGGCTGAGCAAACGTGAAAAAAAAAGAAAGTATATTTAAACTCTTAACTCAAAAGCCTTGGGATCCAGATCAGGCAAAATTAGATGATCTACATGAGGGTCAAACTTTGAATTTGTCTAAAGGTAAGTTAGGTCTAAGGTTTATTATGACTGTAAGTACAATATTCTTTTGTTTATTCATTGTTACTTATGCTGATAGAATGGTTTATCCGGATTGGCAAAGAATGCATGAACCCTTTTTGCTATGGTTTAATACTCTTACTTTAATTATCACCAGTATTGTTTTTATCAGTGCACAATTTGAGTCAAAGAAGAAAAATTTTGAATTAGTTAAAAAAAGATTTTTGTTAATTGGTATATTATCTTTTATTTTTTTATTTGGACAATTATTAGTTTGGAAACAGATGATTGATTTAGGATATTTTGTATCAACAAATCCTGCAAATGCATATTTTTATTTATTTACTACTTTGCACGGATTGCATCTACTGGGCGGGTTAATATATTTAAATATGACAATAAAAAAAGTATGGGTACCTCAAGAAGTCGTAATAAAAAAAGTTCAACATTCTGTTGAATTATGTGCGATCTATTGGCATTTTTTACTAGTAGTTTGGGTAGTTTTATTTTTATTAATGTTATTATCGTAAAGGAAAAGTTATGGAAGAATCATCATCTACAGAACCAATAACAATACCACCTCACATCAAAGGTAACAAAGGTGTTGCCGCTGATTGGTCATCTGATCAAAAAGCATTTAAAGGGGTTCCCTGGGGTAAAGCTATGATGTGGATTTTTTTAGTCAGTGATACATTTGTATTTAGTATCTTTTTAATTTCTTATATGACAGTTAGAAAATCGACAAAAGTTGAATGGCCTAATGCCAGTGAAGTTTTTTCTCTTCATGTCGGTCATGTAAGCGTCCCATTATTATTAATTGCTATTATGACTTTTATATTAATCACGAGCAGTGGAACTATGGCAATGGCAGTTAAATATGGTTATGAAAAAAAACGAATCCCTTGTGCGATACTGATTTTGATTACAGCAATATTTGGAGCAAGTTTTGTTGGTATGCAAGCCTTCGAATGGACAAAGTTAATACAAGAGGGTGTAAGGCCTTGGGACAACCCATTTGGTGCTCCTCAATTTGGAGCTGTATTTTTTATGGTTACTGGCTTTCATGGAACTCACGTTACTATTGGGGTAATTTTCTTATTTATAATGGCAAGAAAAGTGTGGCGAGGAGATTTTGATACAGGTAGAAGAGGATTTTTCACTTCCCAAAAATCAGACTACGAAGCAATAGAAATAATGGGATTATATTGGCACTTTGTAGATTTAGTTTGGGTATTTATTTTTGCATTTTTTTATTTATGGTAAAGGAGATTAATTAATGGCTTCAAAAGAAGGGCAGCAACATCCTATAGGAATTTATCTTTGGATATGGGGTTTATTGTTTGTATTGAGTGCATTTTCATATGCGGTAGATTGGTATCAGCTTCAAGGAATGCTTAGATGGTCTTTAATATTAATATTTATGATGCTAAAAGCAGGTTTTATATGTGCCATATTTATGCATATGGTTTGGGAAAGATTAGCACTTATTTATGCAATTCTTCTCCCTTGTATTGCAATACTATTCCTAATGGTTTTTATGATATCTGAGTCTGGGTACACTTTATGGACTAGAATGGTATATTTTATGGTTGGTATGTAAATGCAACTATCTGAAATTATTTCTAAAAAACCTTTACCCTATCAAATCATAAAAGGTCTGTTTCAATTAATGAAACCTAGAGTTATGTCTCTAGTTATTTTTACTTGTGTTGTAGGTCTTTTAATTGCTCCCACACAAATTAATTTAGTTAGTTCAATAATTTCACTCTTAGCAGTAGCATTGGGAGCTGGTGCAGCAGGAACTCTTAATATGTGGTATGAATCAGATTTAGATGCTCTAATGGAAAGAACCTGTTTGAGGCCAATTCCTTCAGGGATAATAACAAAAAAGCAAGCACTGATTTTTGGTCTTATCACATCAATAATTTCAATTATAGCTTTATTCATTTTTTCAAATTTTATTGCTGCTTTGATATTAACATCCACAATATTGTTTTACGTTTTAATTTATACAATATGGCTTAAAAGAAAAACTCCGCAAAATATAGTAATTGGAGGTGCGGCAGGCGCACTGCCTCCAGTGATTGGTTGGGCTATAGCAACTGGAGGAATAAGTTTAGAACCAATTATTTTATTTTTAATTATCTTTTTTTGGACACCATCTCATTTTTGGTCATTAAGTTTATATAGATCTGATGATTATGAAAAAGCCAAGATACCTATGCTTCCGGTTATATCTGGAGTTAGGGTAACAAAAATTAACATCTTTATTTATTCAATTATTTATGCCTTAATCGTTGCTTCACCATATATTTTTGGTTTTTATGGTTTATCATATTTTATTGTATCAACTATCTTAAGCCTTTATTATATTTATTTGTGTTACAATTTATTAAAAGAAGAAAACACCCATCAGGAACTGAAAATTTCAAAAAAAATATTTAAATTCTCAATATTACATCTTTTTGCAATTTTTATAATTATCCTAATGGATGGAATTATGACATGAAGTTATTATTTTTAACAATTTCATCAATTTTATTTTATTTAATTTCAATCCCATTAAGTGCAAGATGCGCTGTTTGCGTTGTACAAGGAATGTCTGGAGCAAGTATTGCGGTTCTTGTCATACTATCTGCATTTATGTTTTTATTTTTTGCTAATTGGGCTTTAAAAAAATATTTAGAAAAAGCTAATAATTAATATATTTCTCCATACAAAATAATGCTGCTGCAGCTGCAGTATCTGATCTTAATATTCTTTTTCCTAGAGAAACAGAGTATGTATTTTGAAAATTTAAAATTTTATTTCTATCATTGTCTGAGAATCCTCCCTCGGGACCAATTATTAAAACCCATTTACTAAATTTATTATGGATTTTTTTCATTATATCAATGATGTTGTTTGTTTCATTTTTTGTCTCATCACAGAAGATTAAACAATAATCTTTATCTAATGAATTTATACACTCTTCCAAACTTTTCAATTCTTTAATTTTGGGAATATCCATTCGTTCAGATTGTTGTGAAGCTTCAATTGCATTTTGCTGCAAATTTTTAATATTTAGATTTTTTATATTAGTTCTTTCAGATTTAATTGGAAAAAAATTTTTTATTCCTAATTCAGTACATTTTTGAACTAGTATATTTATTCTATCTTTTTTAATTGGAGAAAAAAAAATGTCAATTCTTGAGGAATTATTTTGATCTTTAATTTTTTTTTCTAAAATCAAATCAATTTCTTTTTTTTTAATTGTTTGTACTTTTGCTAACCATTCACCATCTAAGCCATTAAAAATTCGTATATAATCATTTATTTTAATCCTCAAAACATTCTTTAAATAGTGGATCTGACTAGAAGTTAGAGTTATATGATTATCAGAGTTTAATGAATATTGAGTATAAATTCTTTTAATATTTGAATACATTTGTTTTCTCTTTTAAAAAGTTATTTATATACATTACATGAGACAAAAAAAACAAATTTCACATTTTTGGCTTTATAATATTTTGCCAGAAAAAATATCAAGTTTATTACAGTTAATTAGATTTGAAAAACCAATTGGTTTTTTTCTTCTAATGTGGCCATGTTGGTTCGCTCTAGCTGTATTTTCTGTTAAAGAAATCAAATGGTATATTTTATTTTTTTTTGGGTCTTTTTTTATGAGAAGCGCAGGATGTATAATAAATGATTATTTTGATAGATTTATAGATATTAAAATCGAAAGAACTTCAAAAAGGCCCATTACTAGTGGTGCAATTAATTCATTAGAAGCATTTTTATTTATGGTATTGCTTTTATTTTTTTCATTATTAATTTTAATAAATTTTAATATAATGGCGATTATAGTATCATTAGCTTCTTTACCTTTAATATTAATTTACCCACTAATGAAAAGATTTACTAATTGGCCTCAACTTATTTTAGGCGTAACCTTTAGTTGGGGCATATTTATATCTGCAGCTCAATTTCAGCATATATATTCCTTAGAAACATTGATTTTATACTTAGGTTGTATATTTTGGACTTTGGGATATGATACTATATATGCTTATCAAGATAGAATGGATGATATTAAGATTAACTTAAAATCTACAGCTATTTTATTTGGAAATAATGGTAAGTATTTAGTAATGATATTTTATTCTTTATTTATTTTATCAATATTAATTTTAAATCTAATGATGTCTTTGTCTTTTATCAATTCTATTATTTTAATTATGATTCTAATAAGTCTTCTATTTTTTTTAAGTAAATGGAATATGAGTTCAAAAAAAAGTTGTGAAAATTATTTTAAATACAATAATTATTTAGGCTTAATAATATTTTTATATTTAATAACTTCATCAAATGTCTGAAAATAAAATTAATAATTCAAGAAGCTCAATCTTAATAAAGAGGATAATAAAAGATTATATTACTTCACACAAGACAACTTTATTTTATGCATTATTTATGATGATTATTGCATCTGCAGCTACAGGGTTTCATGCATGGTTAGTTCAACCAGCGCTTGATGACATTTTAATAAATGCGAATGGAAGCATGTTAATAATAATTCCTCTATTAATTATTTTTTCAACCTTAATTAAAGGTATTGCAACATATATTCATACAGTAAAAGTGGGATTAATTGCTCATGAAATCATCTCAAAGCTTCAAAAACAATTATTTAATAAATTGATGTTTATAGATCTTTCATACTATGGCGATGCAAGTTCGGGAGCATTAATATCTAGGTTAATAAATGATACTAACTATGTTAGAATGGCTATTATTAAAACAACAACGGGGATAATTAAAGATAGTTTAATTATTATTTTTTTGATAACAAATATGTTTTATCAAAATTGGCAACTTGCATTATTTTCTTTTTTTGCTTTTCCACTAACTATATGGCCAATAGTTAAAATAGGAAGAAAAATTCGGAAAGTATCATTTGATACACAAAAAGAAGTTGGGGTTTTTTCAAATGTTTTAGCAGAAAGTATAAGAGGAATTAGATTAATTAAAGCTTATTGCAGACAGATGTTTGCTATTGAAAAAGCTTCGGATACAATAAATAAAACAAAATCCTATTATTTAAAATCTACAAAAATAACCTCAAGAATAAGTCCTCTTATGGAATTTATAGGAAGTCTAGCAATCGCAGTTGCAATTTTAATTGGAGGAATTTTAATAATAAACGACAATATGTCGACTGGCCAATTTATGAGTTTTTTAGTAAGTTTATTATTAGCTTATAAACCAGTAAAATCTATAGGCAACTTAAATGCAAATTTACAAGAAGGACTTTCAGGTGCTGAGAGAATTTTTAATCTATTAGATTTAAAAAAGAGCAAAATTGAAACAGAAAATAATTCTAAAAAATTAGAAATAATGAATGGAGAAATTTTGATTAAGAATATTAGTTTTAGTTATCCTGGACAAAATAATTTATTTGAAAATTTTTCATTAAATATTCCAGCTGGGAAAAAAGTAGCTATTGTTGGTCCTACGGGATCAGGTAAGTCTACTATAGTAAATTTAATTTTAAGATTTTTTGATCCTGACACAGGCGAAATACTAATTGATGGTCAAAATATCAGAAATATAAATATTGATTCTTTAAGAGGATCAGTTTCACTTGTTAGTCAAGATACCAATCTTTTTAATGATACAATTAAAAATAATATACAATTTGGAAAATTAAACTCTGATTTTGAAGAAATCAAAATTGCTTCAGGTAATGCTGGCGCTAATGAATTTATAGAAGAACTACCTCAAGGCTATAACTCATTAGTAGGAGAAAATGGAATAAAACTTTCTGGCGGGCAAAAGCAAAGAATAGCAATAGCGCGAGCATTAATAAAAAATTCTAAAATATTACTTTTAGATGAAGCTACTTCTTCCCTAGATAATTTAACAGAAATGGAAGTTCAAAAAGCTATAAATTTATTAATGAAAAACAAAACTTCTTTAATTGTTGCACATAGATTAACAACGATAGAAAATGCAGATTTAATTTATGTTTTAGATAAAGGAAAAATTATTGAACAGGGAAATCATAAACAATTATTAAACAATAACGGACTTTATAAAAAATTATACACCCAAGTTTTATAGTTTGATAATGTTGAAGAATTTTAAAAAAAATAAACTTATTCAGTATTTCTTAGCTTATCTAGCAGTTATATTCATTTTTATAGTCAGATACACATCAAAAATAAATATAGTGAACGAAAAATTTCCTAAAAAATTCTGGAAAAAAAATCAACCATTTATTTTAGTTTTTTGGCATAGCCAATTAATGATGATTTCTTATTCTTGGGTTAAAAATAAAAAAATTAATATTCTAGCATCAGATCATAGTGACGGGAGATTTGGTGCAATTATTGGAAGTTATTTTAAACTTCGTAACATTGAAAGGCCATCAAAAAAATCTAATATGGCTCTTAAAAATATTTTTAAATTAGTTAAGAAAAATGAATATATAGGTATAACTCCAGATGGTCCAAGAGGCCCAAATCAAAAAGTTTCTGAAGGAGTAATAAAAATAGCTAGTTCTTTGCAAATACCAATTATTCCATGTGGATTTTGGTCTTCTAAAAACTTGCAACTAAAATCATGGGACAAATTTTTAATTACATTACCCTTTTCTAAATGCTATTTTGTTTGGTCAAAACCAATGTATGTAGACAAAAAAATATCAAAAAATATGCAAAAAAAATTTCAATATGAGTTGGAAAAACAATTAAATAAAAATATTGGCGAAGCCAAAAAATTAATTAATAAATGATTTTATCAAGTTATAAATATATATTTTACATATTATTGCCTTTAGTAAAAATTAATTTAATATTTAGAACTAGAAGAAATAAAGAGGATCCAAAAAGATATAGAGAGAGATACGGAATATCAAAATTAAAAAGACCAAAGGGTAACTTAATATGGATTCATGCTGCTAGTGTAGGAGAATTTAACTCCGCAACTGGATTAATTAAATATTTATTAAAAAAAAATAATGTTTTAGTAACAACTTCTACTTTAACAGCTTACAAATATTGCAAACAAATGTTTGGAAATAAAGTTATACATCAATTTGCACCTATTGATCATAAACCATGGGTAGTAAGATTTTTAAATCATTGGTCGCCAAATTTTGTAATATGGATAGAATCAGATATATGGCCAAACACTATCAAGTCAATTAAAGAAAAGCAGATTAAACAAGTATTATTAAATTTAAGAATATCACCAAAATCTTTAAATAAATGGAAAATAATTAAAAAAAGTTTTTCTCAAATAATTAATGATTTTGATAAAATTTTTGTTCAAAGTAAAAATGATTTAAAATTAATAAGAAAAATTACAAATAGAAAATTAAATTATATAGGAAATTTAAAATTAACAGCCTTTGCAAAAAAAATTAATAGAAATAAATTAATTAAAATAAAAAAAGAGCTGGGTTCAAAAAAAATTATATTACTAGCTAGTACACATCAAAATGAAGAGGAGTTAATTTTAGAAAAAATTGCTCCTATAATTAATAAGAATTCTGGAATAAAAATTATTATTGTTCCAAGACATCCTGAAAGAGCTATTGATGTTTTAAATATAGCAAAAAAAAATATACCTAATTGTTCAACTAAATTAAATAATCTATCTTTTTCTAAGTTTAAATGTTTTGTATTAAATTCTTTAGGAGAAATGAAGTTATATTATAATATAAGTGATATTGTTATATTAGGTGGATCTTTTATTGATATGGGAGGACATAATCCAATTGAACCAGCAAAATCAAAGTGTGCTATATTGTCAGGTTCATCAATATATAATTGGAGAGATATATTCGAAGAAATGAAATCAAAAAAAGCATGCATAATTTGTAAATCAACTTCTGAAATAATAAAAAATCTGAATATTCTTTTAAAAAATATAAATTCTGAAAAAAAATTAATGAATAATGCCTTAAATTACAGTAATAGAAATCAAATTTTAATTAATAATTTTGTTAGAGAATTAAAACCATTTTTAGTTAAAAACAATGCTTAAAGCTCCAAAATTTTGGTATAGTAAGAATGATAGTTTTTTATCGGCTATCTTGTACCCAGCCTCATTAATATATAGATTTGTAGGTAAAATTTATATTGCTTTAAATAAACCTAATCAATCAGATATCCCTGTTATTTGCATAGGAAATTTAGTTGTCGGTGGTGCGGGAAAAACTCCTGTGGCATTAAAAATAAGTGAAATGCTTAAATTATCTGGATACAATCCTCATTTTTTAACAAGAGGATATGCAGGTAAAATAAAAGACAATATTAAAGTTCATGATGGTCATTCTGCAGAGCAAGTTGGAGATGAATCTTTAATTCTTTCAGAAGTTGCACCAACATGGATTGGATCAAATAGAATTAGATCATCAAAATTAGCAAAAAAAAATAATGCTGATTGCATAATAATGGATGACGGATTCCAGAATCCTACTATTAAAAAAGATTTTTCGATTATCGTAATAGATGGAAAACAAGGTTTTGGAAATAAAAGAGTTCTTCCAAGTGGGCCACTTAGGGAAAGTATAAGGAGAGGTCTTAAAAGAGCTGATGCAATTATATTAGTTGGGGAAGATAAGCTTGATATTAAGAAATTTTTATCAGTATCTATACCTTTTTTTAATGCAACTTTTGATGTTTCAAAAAATGAAGAAATTTTTAAGGGCAAAAACGTTACAGCATTTGCGGGAATAGCATATCCTACAAAATTTTTTGATACTCTCAATGAACAAGGTGCAAAAATATTAAAAAAGATTAACTTTCCAGATCATTATATTTATACTGAAAATGATCTTTTAAAACTTGTAGAAATAGCAAATAACAATCAGTCTATACTAGTTACAACCAAAAAGGATTATGTTAGAATTCCAAAAAATTATAAAAAAATAGTTCATAAACTAGATGGTGAAATAATTTTAGATGAAGAAGAAAATCTTAAAAAAATCTTGAATAATATTTTAGAAACTTTAATTTTAAATTAAACTTTTAATAAATGAAACTAAAAAGAAAAATTTTTTATACTTTAGAATTTATAATTTTTATTATTATTTATTATTTTTTCAAAATGTTACCAGTTAATGTTGCTTCGAATTTAAATGGGATGATATTCAAATCTTTTGGTCCTTTAACAAAAACTAACTTTACAATTTTAAAGAATCTAAACAAAATTAATAAATTTAATAAGAATGTTAATGAAATTTCTAAAATGAGTTGGAAAAATTTAGGATGTACAGTTGCTGAAATGGCCCATTTAAATTCAATAAATAAAAATAATTTGGTTTCAGTCAAAGGTAAGAAAAATTTAAAAAATATTATTGGAAAAAGTGAACAAGCTATCTTTATCGCAATACATCAATCTAACTGGGAAATTCTAGCCCCAACTTTAATAAAATTTGGTATTAAATTAAATTCTGTATATAGACATATTAATAACCCATTTATTGATAAATTTATTTTAAAAATTAGAAAAAAAGCTTACAACTCCGAAAAGTCTTTACTTTCACCAAAAGGAAAAAAGAGTGCGCAAGATATGATAAAATCTATAAAAAATGGTTATTCTATTGCACTTCTAATTGACCAAAAAGATTCTTCAGGAGAAAATATTCCATTATTTGGTAAATTAGCTAAAACACAAATAGGATTCATTAAATTAGCAATAAAATTTAAACTTAAAATTTACCCAATAGAAAATATTAGATTAAAAAATGCAAAATTTAAAATAATTATACACAATCCAATAAATTTGAATCAATCTAATTTAAAAAATCAAAAAAGTTCTATGATAAAAATTCATAAATTAATAGAGAGTTGGATCATTAAAGAACCTGGAAATTGGTTATGGCATCATAAAAGATGGGGTTAATTTTTTTTAATTTTTGCAGTAACCAAGCCATCCTTAAGCTTTATATCAATAATATCTTTAGTTTTAAGATCTTTAGCAGATGAAATAATATTTTTACCTTTCATAATAATAGAATAACCTCGATTTAGATTTTCATTCAATGATGACATTTTTAAAATTCTAGACAAATTTTCAAATTTAACTTTTTTATTTTTTATATTTAAATTAAAAAGTGAATTCATTTTATAAAATAAACTATCAAAATTAGACTTCTTCTTATCAAACTTATCATATGGTTGTGGTATTTTTGAACTCAATTCAATTATGCTACTTTTTTTCTTCAAAATTAAATTTTTTATTCCAAATTCTTTTCTAGCTAATAATTTATCCAGTTCAGAAAAAAAAATATTAAGTACTTTTGAAGGATCTTGTATTAAACGTATTAAGCCACTTAAATGTTCTTTATTGTTTTCAATAATCTGATCTTTAGATTTTTCAATATTATTAATAATTATTGAAAGATTTGTTTTAAGTTTTTTTCTCTCAGGAACTAATATTTCAGCAGCAGCTGAAGGTGTTGGCGCCCTTAAATCACTTACATAATCAATAATAGGATTGTCAGTTTCATGACCTATAGCAGAAATAATTGGAATTTTTGAATGAAATATAGTTTTAGCTAATTCTTCATCATTAAATGGCATGAGATCTTCAATACTACCACCACCCCTTGCTATAATAATTATATCAGGTTTATCAATAAAACTTTGATCATTAAATCCATTAATTGCTTCAATTATCTTTTGAGAGCATTCTATACCCTGCACAGGTACAGGCCAAAGTTGAATTTCTAAAGGAAATCTGTCATTAATTCTATGAATTATATCTTTTATTACAGACCCAGTAGGAGATGTAATGATCCCTATACTTTCAGGTATTAGGGGAATGGGTAATTTTTTTGTTTCATCAAAATAACCATTTTTCATTAATTTTTTTTTTAAATTTTCTACGATTTTTAATAATGCTCCCTCTCCTGCAATTTCAATATTTGAAATAATAATTTGATAAGTTGAAATGGATTTTGCAAATGTACTTATCTTCCCAATTGCGACTACCTCCATTCCTTCTTCAATTTTAAAATTTGAGTTGATAACATTATTTTTAAAAAATACAGCATTTATTACAGAATCCTCATCCTTTAAAGTAAAGTATATGTGACCCGAACTAGGTTTTTTTAAATTAGAAATTTCTCCACGAATCTTAATCATATCAAATGCCGAACTTATGGTTTCTTTAATCAATGAATTAAACTCACTTACGCTGTATTCTGGTATATTATTTTTTAGATTTTCCATTTAAAATTAATTTTCACTTGTTTTTAAAGCATTTAAAAATGCAGACTGGGGTATATCAACTTTACCAAATTGCCTCATTCTTTTTTTTCCTTTTTTTTGTTTTTCAAGCAATTTCATTTTTCTAGTAACGTCTCCTCCATAAAGTTTTTGAGTCACATCCTTTCTGTAAGATGCAACAGTTTCTCTTGCAATAATTTTTCCTCCAATTGCAGCTTGAACTGCAATTTTAAATTGTTGTCTAGGAATTAATTCTTTTAATCTCACACAAAGTGCCCTTCCACGCTTTTCAGCTCTATCTCTATGAACTATAAGGGATAACGCATCAACTTCTTCACTATTTACTAGAATACTTACTTTTACCAAATCATTTTTTTCAAACCCCACAATTTCATAATCGAAACTGGCATATCCTTTAGAGATTGATTTTAATCTATCATAAAAATCAAACACGACTTCATTTAAAGGCAATTTATAAGAAAGCATAGCTCTAGAATTCACATATGTAAGATTTTCTTGTTGACCTCTTCTATCATTACACAATTCTAGGATTGGTCCAAGATATTCATCAGGAACTATTATAGTAGCTTTAATCCATGGTTCCTTAATATGATCTATACTCATTGGATTGGGCATATCTGTAGGATTATGGAGAGATATTTTTTTATTATCCCTTAATAAAATTTCATAAACTACTGATGGAGCTGTTGTAACTAAATTCAAATCAAACTCTCTATCTAATCTTTCTTGAATAATTTCTAAGTGTAACAAACCTAAAAAACCGCAACGAAAACCATGCCCTAAAGCTGGGCTCACTTCAGCCTCATAAACAAAACTTGAATCATTTAAAGAAAGTTTTTGCATACTATCTCTTAATCGATCAAAATCACCTGCATCTACTGGGAACATTCCACAAAATACTACTGGTTGAGATGGTTTAAATCCTGCAAGTGGCTCTTTTACTGGTTTTTTTTCATCTGTAATTGTGTCTCCAACTCTGCAATCTGAAACACTTTTTATATTAGCATTAATAAAACCAATTTCACCTGGACCTAAAAAATCAATCTCATCAGTTTTTGGTTTAAAAATTCCGACCCTATCTATAGTGTATGTAGCACCAGTTGCTAGAAATCTTATTTTTTGACCTTTAAATAACTTTCCATCAATAACCCTTACTAGAACTATCACTCCAAGATAACTGTCAAACCATGAATCAACTAACAAACTTTTTAGAGGTTTGTTTGAGTCTCCTTTGGGTGGTGGCATTTTTAAAACTATTTGTTCTAAAAGTTCTTTTACTCCTTCTCCTGTTTTAGCAGAGATTAAACAACTTTCTGATGAGTCTATTCCTAAAATATCTTCAATTTGATTTTTGACTTTTTCTGGTTCAGAAGCAGGTAAATCTTTTTTATTAAGTACAGGTATTATTTCATGATCATTATTTATAGCTTGATAGGCATTTGCAAGAGTTTGAGCTTGAACTCCTTGAGTTGAGTCTACTATGAGTAAAGAACCCTCACATGCTGTTAAAGATCTAGACACTTCGTAGGAAAAATCTACATGACCTGGCGTATCCATTAAATTTAATATATATTTATTTCCTTCTTTAGATTGATATTCTAATCGAACTGTTTGTGCTTTAATTGTTATGCCTCTTTCTCTTTCAATTTCCATGGAGTCTAAGACTTGTTCTTTCATTTCTCTGTCAGTTAAACCACCACATAATTGAATTAACCTATCAGCCAATGTTGATTTTCCATGATCAATATGAGCTATTATAGAAAAATTTCTGATCTTACTAAGATCTTTCATATATTATTCTCTTATAAAAGCGCCGGTTTGTTTTTTTACTTGATTTACAATATTGATACAAATTTCTTCAATATCTTTTTCTTTAAAGGTTTCTTTTATTGGTTGTAAAACAACTTTTGTAGCTATACTTTTTTTATCTTCAGTTATATTTTTACCTTCAAATACATCAAAAACCATCACATCTATTACTATATCTTTTACAGTTTTCTTAATCGTATCTACTATTTCATTACTTTTTATCTTTTTATCAACAATAAATGCAAAATCTCTTTCAACTATTTGGTATGGATTATTTATAAATTCTGAAGGTTTAAAAATTTTTTTTGAATAAAAGTTACTTAGATTATCTAACATAATTTCAAAACCACAAACATTTGTTTTAATATCATACAAATTTTTAATTACTGGACTAATTTCTCCAAAAAAACCAAGCGGAGTTTTGCCTAATTTTATAGTACAGGATTTACCAGGGTGGTACCATTTAGGAGCATTATTTTCTAACTGTAAACTATTAATTGGAAAATTAAGAGAAGATAAGAAAAAATAGATGTCTGATTTAATATCGAATACATCAACTTTCCTTTTTTCATCAATCCAATTTTCTTTATATTTCTCTCCATATTTTATCCCTGAAGCCATAAGATGCTGCCCCTCAATAGAACAATTTTCATATTGAGGGCCAACCTCAAATATTCCAGCACTCTTATAATTTCTAGACTGATTTTTAATAATTGACTGGATTAAATTTGGAAGAATTGAAGGTCTCATTACATCTAAATCACTACTTATAGGATTGTCTAGTTTTAAAATATTTTCATATTGATCAAAATATTTTGCAAACTTATTTGACATAAAAGACCAAGTAACTACCTCAAAATAATCTCTAGAAGAAATTAATCTTCTTGATTTGTAATATATTTCTTGATTAGAATTTAATGGATTAGATGTATCATTTTTTTCTTTTTGAACAGATAGGGGTTTAATTTTATCATACCCATAAATCCTTAAAATTTCTTCAACTATGTCTGCCTCTCCTTTAATATCAGGTCTATGATAAGGTACAGAAATGACACAAGTATCTTTATTTTTTTTCTGAATTTCAAAACCTAAATCTTTGAGAATTTTAACTTGTTTTTGTTGATTAATTTCTATTCCTCCAATTAAATGAACTTTGTTAAAAGCATATTTTATTTTATTTTTTGAAATTTGATGATTTCCAGCTTTAGTAATTTTACTAACTTCACCTCCACATAATTCTAAAATCATTTTTATCGCAAATTCAACTCCCCATTCAATAGAATATGGATCAACACCTCTCTCAAATCTGTATCTAGCATCACTTTTTATATCAAGTTTTCGACCTGTTTTTGCAACCGATTCAGGATCAAATAGTGCTACTTCAAGAAAAACATTGTTTGTACTTTCTGTGCAACTACTTTCCTCACCTCCCATAATGCCTCCTATTGCTTGTATTTTTAGATCATCAGAGATTACCACCATATCACTTGTTAAATTATAATTTTTTCCATCTAAGGCTTTAATTGACTCATTATTTTTTGCTAATCTCATATTAAGGTTTCCATTTATTTTATCAGCATCGAAAACATGTAAAGGTCTTCCGAGATCATATGTAATATAATTTGTTATATCTACAAGTTTAGAAATAGGTCTTAATCCAATAGCTAATAGTCTATTTTTTAGCCAGTCAGGACTGGGGCCATTCTTTATATCTTTAAAATATACTCCAGCAACAGCAGGACAAAGAAAAGAATTTTTTTTATTAAAATCTCTTTTCCATTTAATAGGACTTTCAAATTTTCCATTATGAAAATATTTTTTGATATTTTTTAATTTTCCTATACCTGCAGCTGCAAGATCACGACTAATTCCTCTTACAGATAAACAATCACCTCTATTTGGTGTTATAGCTATTTCGAAAATTGGATCATCAAGTGAATATATTTTTGAAAAAGGTTCTCCAATTTTATGAGAATTATCAACCTCAATAATACCATCATGCTCTTCTGATATACCCATTTCTTTTTCAGAAACTAACATACCTGAAGACTCAACATCTCTAATTTTTGATTTTTTTAATGTGATTCCAGTTCCAGGAATAAAACTTCCTTCAGGAGCAAAAATACCCTTCATGCCAGTTCGTGCATTTGGAGCCCCACAGACAACTTGAACTGTTCCTATTTTTGTTTCAACTTGGCATACTTTTAAACGATCTGCATTAGGATGTTTCTTAGCATTTTTAACGTATGCAACAGTAAAAGGATGAAGTTCCTCAGTTCTATCTGAAATATTTTCAACTTCCAAACCAATATTTGTAAGTGTGTCAGAGATTTTAGCAATCTCTGAATTTGTATTCAAGTAATCTTTTAACCAAGATAAAGTGAATTTCATTATAGCCCACTTTTTGAATTTAAGTTCAAAGGATTAAAGCCATAATGTTTTATCCATCTAAGATCTGTTTCAAAAAAGCTTCTTAAATCAGCTATACCATATTTTAGCATTGAAATTCTTTCTATACCAAGTCCAAAAGCGAATCCTTTATAGTTTTTGGAATCAATTCCACAATTTTCCAAAACTATAGGATTAACCATTCCACATCCTAATATTTCTAACCAATCCTCACCTTCACCAAATTTAAAGGTATTTTTTTCTTTCCGATATGCTATATCCATTTCGGCACTAGGCTCTGTAAAAGGAAAATAACTTGGTCTAAAGCGAAATTTTAATTCATCCAATTCAAAAAAGTTCTTTAAAAAATCTATTAAACATCCTTTTAGATGTGCCATATTAGAATCTTTATCAATCAAGAGACCTTCTACTTGATGAAACATTGGGGAATGTGTTGAGTCAGAATCACATCTATAAGTTCTTCCAGGTACAATGATTTTAATAGGAGGTTCTTTGTTCATCATTGTTCTAATTTGAACTGGACTTGTATGAGTTCTTAAAACTAATTTTTCCTTATTTTTTTCATTAGTAATATAGAAAGTATCTTGCATTTCTCTTGCAGGATGGTTAGGCGGTATGTTCAGAGCAGTAAAATTATGAAAATCAGTTTCAATATCTGGTCCATCTGCCACGCTGAATCCCATTCCTGAAAATATATTAATTACACTATTAATTGTCTGACTAATTGGATGAATTTTTCCATTTGAATAATTTCTTGGAGGCAATGTTAAATCAAGTTTTTCATCTAACATCTTTTTATTTAAATCTATATTTTGTATTTCAATTCTTTTTGATTCAATTTTATTTTGGATTAAATTTTTTAATGTGTTGAGTTTTTTGCCCAATTCTTTTTTTTCGTCAATTTCTAAATTAACAAGATTTTTCATTTCCTGTGAAATTAACCCTTTTTTACCTAAATAAGACAAGCGAATTTTTTCCAATTCATCTAAATTTTTGATTGAATTAATTTGCTCTAAAGTATCTTTTTCAATTTTTGAAAAATCCATTTCTACAAAAATAGTTATAAATTAAATTATAAGATTTATCGAGTAGATTGAGCTTTTTCCACTAAAGCTTTAAAGGTATCAGGGTAATTTACCGCAATATTAGCTAAAATCTTTCTATCAATATCAATTTGAGATTTTTTTAAACCATTTATTAATTTAGAATAGGTAATACCATATAGGCGTGCGCCAGCATTAATTCTTTGTATCCAAAGCCCTCTAAAGTCTCTTTTTTTATTTCTTCTATCTCTATATGCATATTGCATAGATCGCTCAACACTTTGAACTGCTACACGAAAAACATTTTTTCTTCTTCCATAGTGACCTTTGGCTTTTTTAAAAACCTTTTTATGTTTTGCTTTTGCTGTAACTCCTCTTGAAACTCTTGCCATGTTAATCTCTTTTATTTATCGTACGGTAACATATGATCTATACGTGCCATATCACGCGAAGACATTATTTTCATACCACGTGTATTCCTAATAAATTTTTTACTTCTTTTGCTCATTCCATGCCTTTTACCAGAAGATGACATCTTTAATTTGCCACTACCTGTTCTAGAAAATCTTTTTTTTAAACTACTTTTTGTTTTTAATTTTGGCATGATTTTTATAATTTTAAATTTTTAAGGTTTATAACAAATAATTTTTAAAACACAATAGTGATAAAACTATTTATTTGGTACTAATACCATCATAATTTGCTTGCCGTACGTTTTAGGCGGTACCTCAATTTTTGCAATATCAACAACATCATCTTCTAGTTTTTTAAGGAGCTCAAAGCCAAGATGTTGATGTTCCATCTCTCTTCCTCTAAATCGCATTGTTACTTTGACCTTATTTCCCCCATCAATAAATTTTGATAATGCACGCATTTTAACATCATAGTCATGTTTTTCTATTCCTGGTCTTATTTTAATTTCTTTTACTTCAATAGTTTTTTGCTTCTTTTTCGCTTGATTTTTTTTCTTCTGCTCTTTGTATTTTAATTTACCATAATCAATGATTTTACATACTGGTGGTTTAGCTTCAGGGGAAATTTCAACTAAGTCAAAACCTGCTTGTTCAGCTTCATTCAAAGCTTGTCTGATTGATAAGACACCTAACTGTTTGCCATCTGCGCCAATAACTCTTACTTCAGGAGACGCAATTCTTTCATTTATTCTTGGTCCAGAATTTTTTTTTGACTTAAAATGAAAATTCAAATTTTTTTTATCTCTTTCATTAAATTTAGACTAATTCACCAGAAAAAATTATAATTGTCTAGTAATTAAGGCATATACGATGCATTTTCAATTTCATCAATAGCTTTTTTTAATGTTACAATCTCTTGCTTTTCAGAACCCAACCTTCTAATTGAAACATTCTGATCTTTCATTTCATTTCTTCCAACTACCAGTATTATTGGTATTTTTTTATTACTATGCTCCCTAATCTTATAATTTAGTTGTTCATTTCGTATATCTATTTCAGCTCTTAAATTTCTATTAATACAGATTTCATGTATTTTTTTGGCATATTCTATAGATTCTTCAGAAATATTTGTTATCATTATCTGTATAGGTGCCAGCCACAAAGGAAACTTTCCACCTGTGCTTTCCATTAAAACTCCAATAAATCTTTCCATAGAACCTAAAATAGCTCTATGAAGCATTACTGGTCTTACTTTTGAACCTCTTTCATCAATATAAGAGGCATCTAAACGTTCTGGCAAAACAAAATCAACTTGTAATGTCCCACATTGCCATTCTCGACCTAAAGTATCAGTTAATACAAAATCAAGCTTAGGACCATAAAAAGCCCCACCACCGGGGTCTTTCTGATAAGGAAGGTCTATTGCTTTTATAGCATTCTCAAGCGCATTTTCTGCTTGGTCCCAAGTACTGTCATCCCCTGCTCGTTTTTCTGGTCTATCAGCAAATCTAATATTTATTTTTGTAAATCCAAAATCATTATAAATTTCTGTAAGAAGTTTACAAAAACTTTCTGTTTCTGAATTAATTTGATCTTTAGTACAAAAAATATGTGCGTCATCCTGCGTAAATCCTCTAACCCTCATTAACCCGTGCAATGATCCTGAGGGTTCATTTCTATGACAGCTTCCAAATTCTGACATTCTATAAGGAAGATCTCGATAGCTTTTTATTCCTTGTTTAAAGATTTGTACATGGGCAGGACAATTCATTGGCTTTAAAGCCATGGGTTTTTCATCCTCACCTTGAGTAATAAACATATTTTCTCTAAATTTTTCCCAATGACCTGACTCTTCCCATAATCTTTTATCAATTAGTGATGGAGTCCTAACTTCTTTATAATTTGACTGATTGAGTTTTTTTCTCATATACTCTTGGCAAATTCTATACAATGTCCACCCTTTGGGATGCCAAAAAATATTTCCTATAGATTCTTCTTGGATATGAAAAAGTTCTAACTCATTGCCAAGTTTACGATGATCTCTTTTTTCTGCTTCAGTTATTCGGTTTATGTAGTCAATTAAATCATTTTCTTTAATCCATGCAGTTGCATATATTCTTTGCAGCATTTTATTTTTTGAATTTCCTCTCCAATATGCGCCTGCTATTTTCATAATTTTGAAGGAATAATTTATAAAACCTGTTGATATCGAGTGAGGACCTCTACATAAATCAACCCATTCACCTTGTTTGTATATTGTTAAGTCTTCATCTTCATTTAAAGATTTAATAATTTCAACTTTATATATTTCATTTTTATCTTCAAAAAACTTCAAAGCTTTTTTTCTGTCCCATATCTCTCTTACAAATTTATTATTTCTCTTTATAATTTGACTCATCTTTTTCTCTATTTTTTTGAAATCATCAGGAGAAAAAGATACATCACTATCAAAATCATAATAAAAACCATCTTTTATAGTGGGTCCAATTGCAACTTTAGTTTTTGGAAAAATCTCTTGGACAGCTTCAGCCATTACATGCGCTGCATCATGTCTAATAATATCTAGGGCTTCGGGTGATTTTTTAGTTATTATTTCTACACTACAATCATAATCAATATTAATTGACAGATCTTGAAGTTTATTATTGATTTTTATGACCAAAGAATTTTTTGCTAAACTTTGGCTAATAGACTCAGCTATTTTGAGCCCACTAACAACTTCGCTATATTTCTTTATTGATCCATCTGGTAAAGTGATATTAATCATTATTTGTTTCTACTGAGATTATTTATATGTAGTAATAACATTATTAAAGTAAAAAATGAGAGAAATAAAAGAAATTTGTATTTGTCGCATAGATAAAATTGGAGATTTAATTATGACAACTCCAATTTTAAGATCAATTAGGAAGGAATTCCCTAATAGCAAAATCACTTTATTAGTTTCACCTATAAATTCTAAGGTTTTAAAAGAATCTGAATTGATTGATGAAATGATTGTTATAGATAAAAAAAATAAATTATGGAAAAATGATGAAATATTAAAAAAAATCAGGAAGAGATCATTTGATTTATTTGTAAATTTTTCACCAACCAATCTTAGTTATTTTTTATGTTTTTTTTCTAATTCAAAAAATAAATCAACTTTAATACTTAAAAGTAGGTATAAAAATAAATTTTCTAAAATATTTATTCATTTTCTCTCAAAAATTTTTTGTGATCATATTATTTTAGTTAATAGAAATAAATTATTTAAAAATAATTTAGATTTTCATCAAACAAAAATGATGTATGCATTAATAGAAAAAACATTTAACAGGTCATTTAATTATGAAAATTTAGAAATTCCAATTTTGCCAAATACAAAAATAAAATTAAATTATCTTTCCAAAAAAATAATTACTTTACACTTATCTAATAGATGGTTAAACAAATATTATACTCTAGAAAATTTAAAAATATTAATAGAAAATATTAATTTAAATCAAGATTATCTAATTTTTTTAACAACTGAAAAATATGAAGATAAAAATTTTTATAAATTAACTAATAACTATAACAAGTTACAAATATTAGATTTTGTAAATTTAGAACAATTTAATAAAAAAATTTCAAAAACAAATATTTTTGTATTAGATTATTTTAAATATGAAGATTGGCTATATATTATTAATAATTCAGATAGAATAATTACACCTGAAGGAGGATGTGTACATGTAGCGGCCGGATTAAATAAATATGTTACAGTAATATATGATAATGATAATTTACCTGAATATATTTATACGGAATATATGCCATGGAAAACCAAACATCAAAAACTCGTTTTTGGTATTAATGAAATTAATAAAGAAATACTAACAGACTTAAATTAAATTTTCTTTTAAAACTATTTCCTTAACTTTTTCGACAGTTATATCTCGTATTGAATTAGAAGATATTTTAATTATTTTTCCTATAGGTTTATTTGAAAGAGATACCGCATTTTCATTTACTAACCATACTAAAGGAGTTCTCGATAAAGAGACCAGAAGAGCTGGTCCGGTATCATTAGAAATAATAAATTTTGCATTTTTTGCTAGAGAATATAATATTTCTGGTGGTGATTTATCAATTAAATTATATGCTTTAGGACACATTTCAAAAATTGGTCGTGCGGATTCATAATCACTTTTATTTCCAACTATTACGACAGATAAATCTTTTTCAATTAAAAATTTTGTCAATTTTGCATATTTATCTGACGGCCATCTTTTTTTTTCTCCTCTTTTTGAAGTTCCAGGAATAATGACTACGTATGAACTATCAAATTTAATATTATTAACATTTGAACTTGAAAGCCATTCTATATCAGGTTCATAAAAATTTTTTATTTTCATTAAATGTAATTGATTTTTTAATCCTGTAGTGACATGCTCATATCCTTGGGGAGGAATAGTATATCTTAAATGAGCCATGGGTCTAGAACTTGAAATAATACTTTTTGAAAATAATCTAAATAAAATATTATAAAAAAAAGTTCGTTTAGAATTTTGAAGATCAATTATATAGTGAAAATTGTGTTTAAAAATTTTTTTTGCTAAGTTCACATTTTTTAAAAAAAAATATATTGGATTTCTATCATCAATAATAATTTTATCAATATATGGACAATTTTTCATTAAATCATAATATTTTGAAGAAGTTAATAAATGTATTTCACAATCATTAAAATACATTTTTATTGATTTTATAGCCCCAAGAGATAGAATTATATCGCCCAAAGAACCGTGCTTGATGATCATTATTTTTTTATTCATAAAACTTATTTAAGCAAATTTTGATATAAATTAAATGTTTTTGATATCATGTCTTCTATAGTAAAGTTTTTTTTGACAAATTCGTATGATTTCAGTGCTAATTCTTTTTTTGAATCTTCAGTCATATTTAAAATTTCATTAATTGACTCAATCATTTTTGGACAATCATTTAAGGGTATCTTGAATTTATCATTGTAAATTTCAAGCAATTCTGGGGCTGCGCCATGATTATATGCTATAACTGGTTTACCCATACTCATAGCTTCCGCAATAACTCGACCAAAACCCTCTGGATACTGTGAACCATTAACGACAATATTCGAAATACTATACATTACTTTCATATCATCAATATTTCCCAAAATTTTACATTTGTTTTCTAAATTATAATTTTTAATTGATTTAAAAAGTTTTTGTGAATAACTTGTATTTTTATTATCACCTACAAAATAACAAAAAACGTCATTTCTTTCTATCTTTTTGAGTACTTCTAAAAACTCAATTTGACCTTTCCATGAAGTTAATCTTCCTGGAAATAAAACAATATTTTTATCAGAAACAATCTTATATTTTTGTTTAAAACTTTGAATTATATCTCTATTTATTTCTTCTAGATTAAATATTTTTTGATCAATACCTCTATATATTACATCTATTTTATTTTCTGGTATGTTATAACTTTTAATAATTTTATTTTTAACAAAATTTGATATTGCAATTACTTTATCCATCTTTCCTAAACCTGCATTATATATTTTTTTAAAATTATTATTGTAATTATAAGCATTATGATAAGTAGATACTGACCTTATTAGCTTTTTACTTGCAAAATAACTTGACCATGCTGGAGCTCTGGATCTTGTATGAATTATATTTATTTTTTCATTAGCTATAATTTTTTTTAAAACTGAAATATTTTTATATATTGTAAATGGATTTTTTGAATGAACTGGTATTTTAAGATGCTGAATTCCTTTTTGTTCTAATTGATTTACTAATCTTCCTCCATTAGAGGCAACTAGAGAAATATTTCCTAGCTTTGATATACCTTCAGCAATATCTATGGCTCCTCTTTCTAAGCCACCAGAGTTAAGGGTGGGTAAAACCTGAAGTAAACGTATACTATTATCCATAAATTTAATGTATTTTTTTATAATTAATTAATATAATTAACATTATGTCTTATTTTATAAATAAACAAAAACAATATATTGCCTTCAATAAAACATTAGGGAGTGATCCTGGAATTATTTTTATTCATGGATATAATTCAGATATGTCTGGTGAAAAAGCCAAATATATTGAAAAATATGCCAAATTAAAAAAAATATCTTTTGTAAAATTTGATTGTAGAGGGCATGGAAAATCTTATGGAAAAATTGAAGAATTTGTAATTTCAGATTGGAAGAAAGATTTATTAGATATTATTGATAATAAAACAAAAGGACCTCAATTACTTATTGGAAGTAGTATGGGGGGCTGGTTAATGATGTTAGCTGCAAAATTAAGAAAAACTAGAATTTGTGGTTTAATTGGAATTGCAGCTGCACCAGATTTTACAAAAGATTTATATAAAAGTTTATCAAAAAAAAATAAACTTAAACTTCAGAAAAATAAAGTCATAAAAGTAAGAAAGTGGAATTATACATATATTTGGACTAAAAAACTTTTTAGTGATGGAAATAAAAATTTAATTTTAAACAAAAAATTTAGTTTTAATAAACCTATAATTTTATTACATGGATTAAAGGACAGTGTAGTTCCAATTGATGTTCCTCAAAAAATATTAAAAATAATACCAAACAATAATATTGAATTAAGATTGATAAAGAATGGAGATCATAGTTTATCAAAAAAAAATGATCTTAAAAAACTTATAAATTCAATTGAATATATATTAAAAAAATAAAAATTTATTCTAAATTTTTTATTATTTTTTTAATTAATTGTTTAGTATCTTTTGGTTGTATTTCTAAATTCTTATATGTTAAGTAATTACCACTCACTAAATTATCCTCTTTAAATAATTCTAATTGTTCAGTTGTTAATAAATCTATCGGTAATTTTTCTATGAAATAAACACCTATTCTTGCGAAAAAAAAATTAATATGAAAAAAAAACCTTTTTAAATTCATTTCTTTTGCAATTAATTTATATACTTCTTTGTATGATAATATTAAGTTTCCACCTAATTCATAAATTTTATTGTCATTTATTTTTTTTAAAATTAATTTTTCTACTGCTAAAGCCACATCGTCTACAAAAGTAGGTTGAATCTTATTTTTTCCTGATCCAAAAATTGGAATTAAAAGTGATAGTTTTATTATTGCAGATAATTTTGAGATGAATTTGTCTGAATTACCAATTACAATACTTGGTCTAATTATTGAATAATTTTTTAAATTAGATATTATATAATTTTCGACCCTGGCTATTTCTATAGTTCTTTTAGAAGATGAATTGATAGATGTTCCTATTCCAGAAAAATAAATATATTTATCAATTTTAGAATCTTTGATATTATCAATTATTAATTTATTGAAATCAAATATATTTTTTTTATAAGAATTGTTTTTAGACTCTGACCAAACAGTTTTAAGGTTTATAATAATATCTGATTTGTTCATTATTTTCTTAATTTCATTGAAGTTTTTAAAATTCAATTTGATTGGCAATACTTGACCTACTGAACCTGAAAGTTTTAGATGCTTGCTTTTATTGGGTTTAGAAGTTGGAATTATAATTTTGAAGCCTAATTTGGATAATCTTCTAACTATATAGCTACCAATAAATCCTGACCCTCCAAAAATTAATAGTGTTTTTGCCATCTTTTATTATAAGTGATATAACATTTTAATATACGAAAAAAAGGTTATATTTAAATATAATGAAAATTGTATTACACAGTGGTGATATTCCTAAATCACTAAAAATAAATAAGTCTATTGCTATAGATACAGAAACAATGGGGCTTAATCCAATTAGAGATAGACTATGTCTAATACAATTATCAACAGGCAATGGAATTTGTCATTTAGTCAAACTTGAAAAAAAGCAAAAAGCTAAACCAACAAATTTAATTAAGATTCTTAAAGACAAAAAAATATTAAAAATTTTTCATTATGCAAGATTTGATGTTGGTGTTTTGAATTACAACTTCAAAATAAATGTTAATCCAATTTATTGTACAAAAATTGCTTCAAAATTAGCAAGAACATTTACCGATAAGCATGGGTTAAAGGATTTATGTAAAGAATTGCTAGATATTGAAATATCAAAAACACAACAAACTTCTGATTGGGGGAAAGAAAAATTATCTAAGTCTCAACTAAAATATGCAGCAAATGATGTAATGTATTTGCATAAAATAAAAAAAATTTTAGATGAAATGTTATTAAGAGAAAATCGTATTAAATTATCTCAATCATGTTTTAATTTTATTAATAAAAGAACAGAATTAGACTTATTAGGTTGGGACCAGAAAGATATTTTTAGTCATTAAAATGAAGGACAAATATATTATAAAAGAAGCTAATAGAGTACTTCGAGAAGAAATAGTGGGCATCAAATCATTGTCTAAAAATTTTAATAAAAATTTTGTTAAGTTGGTAGAAGGCATTACTAATACTAAAGGTAGAATAATTGTAACAGGGATGGGTAAAAGCGGTCATATCGCTAATAAGATTACAGCAACATTAGCATCTACTGGCACTCCAGCCTTTTTTGTTCATCCTGCAGAAGCAGGACATGGAGATCTTGGTATGATTACAAAAAATGATTCCATATTAGCAATATCTAATTCAGGTAAATCATTTGAACTAAATGCAATAATAAATTATGCAAAAAGACTTAATGTTCCACTTTTTTCAATAACAGCAAATTCTGATAGTCTTTTATGTAAGAAATCAACAGTTAGTATTGTTCTAAAAAAAAATAAGGAAGCATGTCCTTTAAATCTAGCGCCTACTACCTCAACCTCAATGATGTTGGTATTAGGAGATGCAATTGCTGTAACTTTACTTAAAATTAAAGGATTTGATAGAGAAGATTTTAAAATTTTTCATCCGGGAGGTAATATAGGAAAAGACCTAAAAAAAGTATCAGAGATAATGCATATTGGAAAAAAATTACCACTTTTAAAAGAAAACTCGTTAATGGATAAAGCTTTAATAGAAATGACAAAAAAAAGTTTTGGTTGTTTAGGAGTATTAAATAAACAAAATAAATTGATAGGTATAATTACAGACGGTGATTTAAGACGAAAAATGAATGTAAATTTAATTAATAAATCAGTTAAGGGTATTATGAAGAAAAAACCTTTTACAATAAATGAAAATTTTTTAATTGGAGAAGCGCTAAATTTAATGAATAGGAAAAAAATAACAAGTTTATTTATATGTAAAAAAAATAAGCCTATTGGGATTATTCATATTCACGATTGTTTGAGGATTACAACTTAAAAAGTGAATTTTTTATTTAAAATTAATTTACAAATTTATATAATTTTTTTATTTTTAATAATTTTATCATTATCATTTTATTTATATTTTTCTTTCGATGAAGAAATTGAAAAAATAAATGAATTTAGATCAGATGTAGATATTATTAATCCTAGATTTACAAAAGAAAAATCAAATAAAGATAATTTAGAGGTTATAGCAAAAAAGGCTAGTTTTATATCTAAAAATAGAATATTTTTAGAAGGAGATGTAAAATTTAAATCAAGTGAATTCGTTCTTGAAAGCGATATGGTAAATTTTAATCAAGTAAGCTTTGATGCCTCTAGTGAAGAAAAAACTTTTTTTAAATCAAAAAAATTACAAATAACATCAAACGGTTTTGATGTAAAAAACAAAGGTGAAATAATAAATTTCAAAGGAAAAAGTAATATATTAATTCAATGAAAATATTTTTAATCATTTTAAACATTATATTTATTAATTTAAAATTATCTGCAGAAGAAAATTTAAATTATGATACTGAAATCACCACAGATAGTGGGATAACTCTTTATCAAAATGAAAAATATTATGAATTAATTGATAATGTAGAAATTAAATCACAAAACTTTAATCTGAAAGCAGAAAATGTAATAGCCTATTATAAAGACGATCTTTATGATTTGGTAAAAATAATTGCAAAGAAAAATGCTGAGATTGATACTTTAGATGGCGCAATAATTACTGGTGATGAAATAATCTATGAAATAGAAAGCGGGAATTTTTTTATTTCTGGAAATGGTTTTTTTTCAAATGAAAAATTAACTGTTAAAAGTGATGAAATCAAAGGAGAAATTAAAGAATTTAATAAAGAAAAATATATTAATATAGTTGAGGCTAAGGATAATAAAAAAGTGTATATAGAAAATCAAAATATGAAATCATATTCAAAATCAGCCATTTATTCAAAAGATAATAATTTACTTGAACTTTTTGATGAAGTAAAAATAATTAAAGGACAAGAAATCACAACTGGTGATTATGCTAGTATTAATATGGAAACAAATAATTACTCAATTAAATCAATCAATAATAAAGTTCAACTTTTAATAAGTTCTGAAGATTAAAATGAGTAATAAAGTTTTTAAAATAATTAATCATGGATTAAGTTTAAATAAAATATCTAAATCAATAAGAAATAAGCCTATAATTAGAAATATAAGCATAAATGTTCAAAAAGGTCAGGTTGTTGGTTTGTTGGGACCAAACGGTGCAGGTAAAACAACTGCTTTTCATATTTTAGTTGGACTTACAAGACCTGATAGTGGTGATGTTTTACTAAATGGAAAAAAAATTACTGACATGCCAATTTTTCAAAGAGGAAACATGGGTATTAGTTATTTGCCACAGGAATCGTCTATATTTAGAGGGATGACAGTTGAAGACAATATATATTCAATATTAGAAATTTCCGAAAAAGATAAAAAATTAAGATTTATAAAATTAGAAAATTTATTAAATGAATTTGATATATCTCATTTAAGAAAGTCTAGTGCAGCTGTTTTATCTGGAGGAGAAAAAAGAAGGCTAGAAATTGCTAGAACATTAGCTGCAAATCCTGAATATCTATTGATGGATGAACCTCTTACAGGAATTGACCCTATTTCAATAGGAGATATAAAAAAAATTATTACTGAATTAAAAAAGAAAAATATTGGAATAATTATAACAGATCACAATGTTCGAGAAACTTTAAATATTGTTGATATTGTTTATATAGCAAGCGAAGGAAGCATCATTGACTCAGGACTTCCTAATAAAGTAATAGAAAATGAAGAAGTTAAATCATCATACCTTGGAAGTGGTTTTAGTTTAGGGTAGCAAAACAAAAACTAAATAAAATAACAAAAAAAAATTTATATTAAAAAAATTATGCTATGAAAATAATCGTACGGAAAATAACAAAACCCCTAATGGGTGAAGTAACAATACCTGGAGATAAATCTATATCTCACAGAGCTATTATAATCCCCTCAATATCAAAAGGTAAAACAATTATTACAAACCTCCTAGAATCAGAAGATGTCAAAAACACAATAAATTCACTTAAAGCATTGGGTGTTAAAATAATAAAAAAGAATAATAAAATTATTATTTATGGAAAAGGTCTAAATTCCCTCAAAAAAAGTAATAAAAATCTATATTTTGGAAACTCTGGAACAACAGCAAGGCTGTTAACAGGGCTTTTATCATCTCAACCTTTTAAAACAAAAATATTTGGAGACAAATCTCTATCTAAAAGACCTATGGATAGAATAATTAATCCTATGATAAAAATGGGTGCTAAATTTGAACACAAAAATAAAAAACTACCATACACAATAATTGGAAAAAATTATTTAAATAATATAAATTATAAGATTCTTAACCCATCTTCGCAGATTAAGACTGGTATAGTTTTAGCATGCCTTAACACAAATGGATTATCTAAAATATATGAGAAATCTATAACTAGAGATCATACTGAAATTATGTTAAAAAACTTTAAAAGTGATATAAAAATTAAAAAGAAAAATAGATTAAAAATAATTTCAATTAAAGGGCGAAAAGAACTAAAACCTTCTAATATAACCGTTCCGGGAGATTTTTCTTCAGCCTCATTTTTTATTGTTGCAGCACTACTAATTAAAGATTCTAAAATATCGATAAAAAATATTAACTTGAATCCAACAAGAACAGGTTTGTTGTTAGCTTTAAAAAAAATGAATGCAAATATTAATATAAGAAACATCAGAAAATTAAATGGAGAAAAAGTTGGAGACATTTATGTAAAATATAGTCAACTTAAAGGATGCAATCTTAATAGATATGTTGCACCAACTATGATAGATGAATATCCAATTCTTTCAATAGCTGCTGCAAATGCAAAAACTGTTTCAAAATTTTATGGATTAGAAGAACTAAAAATAAAGGAAAGTAATAGACTTTTATCAATAAAGAAAAATTTAGATAAATTTGGAGTTAAGTGTAATATTAAAAATAATAGCATAACTATAAATCCGAAATTAAGAAATAGAAAATATAAAAAAATCATAATAAATTCTAATAAAGATCACAGAATAGCAATGTCCTTTTTTATAATGGGATTGTTAAGTAACAATGAAGTAATTATAAAAGATGCTCAATATATTAAAACCAGTTTTCCTAAATTTATTAATGAATTTAAAAAGATAGGAGTAAAAGTTTTAAATTGAAACCAATAATTATAACTATTGATGGTGAAGCGGCTTCGGGAAAAGGGACTATAGCAAAATTTATAAAAAAAGAATTTAATTTTTTTCATATAGATTCTGGAATGTACTATAGAAAAATAGCAAAGATAATTATTGAAAAAAAAATAGTATTAAATAAAAAAAAAGAAATCTCAGATTTCATAGACAAATATAAAAAGATTGACTTTACAAATAATAAATCTTTAAGATCTCTAAAAATTTCCAAAAAATCATCAGAAATAGCTAAAATTAAAAAAATTAGAAACTTAATTAACTTAAATCAAAAAAGATTGGTCAAGGCTAATTTAAAAAAATACCCTGGATTTGTAATTGATGGCCGAGATATAGGTTCGGTTGTATTCAAAAATGCTGATATTAAGCTTTATATTAACACTAATCAAAAAATTAGAGCAAAAAGACGTTATAAAGAGTTGATTGATCGAGGTGAAAGGATTATATACAGCAACGTTTTAAATGAAATTAAAATAAGAGATGAAAAAGATAAAAATAGAAAATATTCACCACTCATCATTCCTGAGAATGCAATAATCATAGATAATTCATGCAACTTACGAAATACAAAAAAATTAATAAAAAATCTAATAATAAAAAAATTATCTAACAAATCAAAAAATGCCAACAAATATCGAAAAAAATGAATTAAATATATCTAATGAAGATTTTTCTAAGTTAATAGACAATTCATTTAAAGACAATAAGCAATACGAAAAAAAAATAATAAAAGGAAACGTTGTTTCAATTACTAAAGATAATGTAATAATCGATGTGGGCCTAAAGAGTGAAGGAAAAATACCAACAGCAGAATTTAATAGAATGGGGAAAGAGGCGGAAATTAAAATAGGTGATACAATTGAAGTTTTCTTAGATAATTTAGATGATAATAATGGCGAAATAAGATTATCAAGAGAAAAAGCAGTAAAACAAGCATCATGGAATGAATTAGAAAAATGTTTCAAAAGTGGAAAAAAAATAAGTGGAATCCCTTTTAATAAAGTTAAAGGCGGCTTATCTGTAGATTTAAATGGAGTTACAGCATTTTTACCTGGAAGCCAAATTGACAACAAACCAATAAAAAATCTTAATGAATTATTACACAAATCTATAGAGTTGGTTATACTTAAAATGGATAAATTAAGGGGTAATATTGTAGTTTCAAGAAAAGCTATCATAGAAGAAGAGAGAAAAGAAGCAAGGGATGAATTAATTTCAAATATTAAAGAAGGCTCTCAAATAAAAGGTACAGTAAAAAATCTAACTGACTATGGAGCATTTGTTGATTTAGGTGGTATGGATGGATTAGTACATATTACAGATATTACATGGGGAAGAATTAATCATCCAAGTGACTTCTTAAAAATGGGTGAGGAAATAAATACTGTTGTACTCAAATTTGATGAAGAAAAAAAACGTCTAAGCCTTGGAATAAAACAACTAACTTTAGATCCTTGGGAGTCAGTAAGTAAAAATTATGAAGTTGGAAAAGAATATTCAGGAGTAGTATCTGCTATAACTGACTATGGGGCATTTGTTAAATTAGATAAAGATGTTGAAGGTTTAATACATAGCCAAGATTTAAGCTGGACTAAAAAAAATATTCATGCTTCAAAAATCTTGAATATTAATGATGAAATTAAAACAAAAATTCTTGAAATTGATGATGAAAAAAAACGTATAAGCCTTGGATTAAAACAATGTAAAGAAAACCCATGGGATCAAATCAAAGATAAATTTAAAATTGGAGATATCTTTGAATCGGAAATTGTAAATATCGTTGACTTTGGAATTTTTGTCAAAGTACTTGATGAAATTGATGGCATGGTTCACATCTCAGATTTAACATGGGAAGAAAATTATGAAAAAGTTTTATCAAATTACTCAAAAGGAAAAATGATAAAAGTCAAAATATTAGAAATAGATATCGAAAAAGAAAGAATTAGTTTAGGAATAAAACAACTTAAAGAAAGTCCACTTGAAAAAATGAAGGGTAATTTCCCTAAGAATTCTCAAGTAACTTGTGAAATATTATCAATCAATGAAGAAGGATTAACAGTAAAAATTGATGAACAAAATAATGGATTTATAAGTAAAGTTAATTTAGCGAAAGATAAAAATGAACAAAAAGTAGAAAGATTTGCAGTTGGTGAAAAAATTGACTCAGTTGTAATTTCTTTTGATACTAAGAAAAACTTAATTAATTTATCAATTAAGCAAAAAGAAATAATTGAAGAAAAAGAGGCATTGAGCCAATACGGATCAAGCGATTCAGGAGCATCTTTGGGTGATATTTTAGGAAAGGTTTTAAAACCAAAAGAATAATAAGATCTAAGATGAAAAAATCAAATTTAATTACTAAATTGAATGCTAAATACCCCACTCTAAAACCTACAGATATTGAAAAAATAATAAATATATTTTTCGATAAAATTACAAAATCTCTAAATATAGATAAAAAAATAGAAATAAGAGGCTTTGGCACTTTCAAAATAAAAACTAATAAATCGAGACAAGCAAGAAATCCTAAGACAGGAAGTATAATTAATGTTTTAGAGAAAAAAAGTGTACACTTTAAAACAGGTAAAATTTTAAATAAAAAAATAAATTCTAATGATAATTAAAAATTTTTTTTATGCTCACAAAAAGTAAAATTATTGTAGCTTTAGATTCTAATGATTTATCCAAAATAAAAAAACTTCTAAATAAAATATCAAAAAAAATATATGGAGTAAAAGTAGGATATGAATTTTTCTACAATTTTAATAAAAAAGGTTATGATTTTTTAAAAAAAAAGAATTTAAAAATCTTTTTAGATTTAAAATTACACGATATTCCAAATACTGTAAATAAAGGCTTGAAAGCTTTAAACTATCTTAAACCAGATATGATAACTGTTCACATATCTGGTGGGGAAAAAATGCTAAAAGAAGCTAAAAAGGTTTCAAAAAAAACAAAAATAATAGGAGTCTCAGTTTTAACTAGTTTAGAAAATAATGATTTAAAAAAATTTTATAATATAGATAATTCTAAAAAACTTGTAAGTAAAATGACTAAAGTTGCACTGAAATCTAAAATAGATGGGATAGTTTGCAGTCCAAAAGAAATTAAAATAGTAAAAAAAATATCAAAGAAGAAATTAAAAATTATTACTCCTGGAATTAGATTAAAAAATAATAATATTTCAAAAGATGATCAAAAAAGAATAATGCAACCGAAAGAAGCAATAAAATTAGGTGCAAATTACTTAGTCATAGGAAGACCAATTTTAAATGCTAAAGATCCTATGAAAATAATAAATCTAATTAATGAAGAAAAAATTTAAAAAATTAAAAATATGTGGGATAAAAGATCCAAAAATATTAAATTTTTTAATAAAAAAAAATATTGATTATTTTGGATTAATTTTTTTCAAAAAAAGTCCTAGATATGTAAATATTACTAAGGCATATAAATTATCTAAAATTGCTAACAAAAAAAAGATTAAAACTGTAGGGGTTTTTGTGAATATGAGATTAGATAATCTTCAAAAACACATAGACAAACTTAATTTAAAGTTTATCCAATTACATGGAAGAGAAAGTAATTCGTACATTAAAAAAATTAAAAAGAAAAATAAGAATATTAAGGTGATTAAGGTTATAAAATTGAATAATTTAAAAGACGCAATAAATTTAAATAATTTTAATGAGGCTGATTTCTATTTATTTGATTACAAAGGAAGAAGAAGCAATGAGTTGCCAGGAGGAAATGCGAAGTCGTTCAATTGGAAAATCTTAGAAAAAATCACCATAAATAAAGAATGGTTTTTATCTGGAGGTATTAATAAATATAATATAAAAAATGCAGTGAATATTAAATCTATTTATGGTTTAGATATATCCTCAGGTGTTGAAAGTAAACCGGGTATAAAAAACATAAATAAAATCAATGAAATAATTGAGATAATAAGAAAAATAAAATGAATATTAAAAATAGCTTTAAAAACTGGCCAGATGAATCTGGTTTTTTTGGAAATTTTGGTGGAAGATATGTTGCCGAAACCTTAATGCCATTAATTAAAGATGTAGAAAAAAATTATAATATTTATTGTAAAGATAAAAATTTTATAAATGAATTGGATTACTATTTAAAAAACTTCGTTGGAAGACCCAGTCCCCTATATTATGCTGAAAGAATAACAAAAGATTTAGGAGGAGGAAAAATTTACTTCAAAAGAGATGAATTAAATCATACTGGTGCACATAAAATTAATAATTGTTTAGGACAGATACTTTTAGCTAAGAGAATGGGTAAAAAAAGAATTATTGCAGAAACTGGTGCTGGACAACATGGCGTCGCGGTTGCCACGGTATGTGCTTTATTCAACCTTCCTTGTATAATTTATATGGGATCTAAAGATATAATTAGACAATCACCTAATGTATTTAGAATGAAATTATTAGGTGCTAAAGTGATAGCAGTAGATAGTGGGTCAAGATCTCTTAAGGATGCTATGAATGAAGCTTTGAGAGATTGGGTAACAAATGTAAAAAATACTTTTTACATAATTGGAACAGTAGCAGGACCTCATCCATATCCAAAGATGGTTAGAGATTTCCAATCAATTATAGGGAAAGAAGTAAAAGAACAAATATTTAAAAAAGAAAAAAAAATGCCAGATTTATTGATTGCATGTATAGGAGGAGGTTCAAATGCAATTGGATTATTTTATGATTTTTTAGATAACAAAGAAGTTAAAATGATTGCTGTAGAAGCTGCGGGCTTGGGAATTAAATCTGGAAAGCATGCTTCTAGTTTATCTGGAGGAAAGCCTGGAGTGTTACATGGAAATAAAACATATTTGTTACAAACAAAATCAGGTCAAATAAAAGAAGCTCATTCAATTTCTGCAGGATTAGATTATCCTGGAATAGGACCTGAACATGCTTTTCTTTTTGAACAAAAAAGGGTTAATTATGTTTCAGTTACTGACGAGGAAGCAATAAAAGCATTTAAATATTGTAGTAAACTTGAAGGTATCATTCCTGCACTGGAACCTTCTCATGCACTAGCCCATTTAATAAAGGTGGCTCCTAAAATGAAGAAAAACAAAATTATCGTCATGAATATGTGTGGAAGAGGCGATAAAGATATTTTTACTGTTGCAGAAAAATTAAAAGTAAAAATAAATGAATAATAGAATTAAAAATGTTTTTTTAACAAAAAAAAAGAAGTTAATTACTTTTATTACAGCTGGTGATCCAAATTTAAATTATTCAAAAAAAATTTTAGACAATCTCCCTAAGTATGGGGTAGATATTATGGAAATTGGAATGCCTTTTTCTGATCCTATGGCTGATGGTCCTACAATACAGCTTGCAAGTGCAAGGGCAATAAAAAAGAAAGTTAATTTAAACAAAGTTTTTGATCTTTGTAAATATATTAGAAAAACAAATAAAAAAACCCCAATAATTTTAATGGGTTATTATAATCCCATACTTCACTTTGGAAATAGTAAATTTATAAATGAATGTAAAAAATCTGGTGTAGATGGATTGATAATTGTTGATTTGCAACCTGAAAATGACAAAAATCTTTTTGAACTTGCGCGAAGAAAAAAAATTGATTTTATAAGACTTATTACTCCAACAACAACAACAAAAAGATTAAATGAAATTTTGTTGAATGCATCAGGATTTCTATATTACGTTTCTATAACAGGTGTGACTGGAGCAAAATTAACAGACTTTAAAAATGTAGAACAATCTATCAAACAAATTAAGAAAAAAACAAAATTACCAATAGTTGTTGGTTTTGGGATAAAAACCAAAGAACAAGTTAAAAAAATTTTTAGATTTGCAGACGGAGTTGTAATAGGTTCTTCAATAGTTGAAATTATTGAAAAAAAAGTAGATAACAATTCAAAAATTAAAAATATATTATTAGGTATTAAAAAATTTTTAAACGAAATAAGGAATCAAAAATAAATGAATTGGTTAACAAATTTTGTAAGACCTAAAATAAGAGCGCTGGTAGGAAAAAGAGATATTCCAGAAAACTTATGGCATTCATGCACTAATTGTGAAAAAATGATACATCATAAAGAATTAGTTGAAAATTTATATATATGTAACCAATGTAACTATCATTTTCGATTAGACCCAACAACGAGATTAAATATTTTATTTGGAAAAGGAGAATATAATATTATTGAAATTAAAAATTCATTTGACGATCCACTAAAATTTAAAGATAAAAAAAGTTACATTAATAGATTAAAAGAATATAGAAAAAAAACATCACATAATGATGCTTTATCTTTTGCTTCAGGAAATATAGACAATGAAAAAGTAATTGTTGGGGTTTTAAATTTCAATTTTATGGGAGGATCTATGGGAAATGCTGTAGGCGAAAGTTTTGTAAAAGGAGTACAACTGTCTTTAAAAGAAAAAACTCCATTTATAATTTTTACTGCTTCAGGTGGAGCAAGAATGCAGGAAGGTATAATTAGTTTAATGCAAATGCCAAGAACAGTTGCAGCAACAGAAATTCTGAAAAAGAATGCAATTCCATATATAGTAATCTTAACAAATCCAACTACTGGAGGTGTTACTGCTTCTTTTGCTATGCTGGGTGATGTCACGATTGCTGAGTCAGGCTCTATAATAGGTTTTGCAGGAAAAAGAGTAATACAAGATACTATAAGAGAAAAATTACCTGATGATTTCCAAACTGCAGAATACCTAAAAACCCATGGAATGGTAGATATTGTGATTAATAGAAAAGAATTAAAATCAACTCTTTCATCTATAATTAAACATTTAAAAAATAACTAAAATGAATAGTCTAAAAAACCTTCTAGAAGAACTAGAGGGTTTACACCCAAAATATATAGATCTATCTTTAACAAGAATTGAGAAACTTCTAAAAAAATTAAACAATCCTCATTTAAAGTTACCAAAGTGCATTCATATTGCTGGAACCAATGGTAAGGGATCAACATTGAGTTTTATTAAAAATATTTTGATAGAATCTAATCTAAAGGTTCATGCATATACTTCACCACATTTAGAAAAAATTAATGAAAGATTTATTATTGCTAATAAAATTATTTCTAACAAAAAACTTTTTGAATATCTAAAATATATAAAAAAAATTAATGCTAACAAACCAATAACATTTTATGAAATTACAACTGCTGCAGCTTTTTATATGTTTAGTAAAAATTATGCTGATGTCTTAATTTTAGAAACTGGTCTTGGTGGAAGATTAGATGCGACTAATATAATTAAAAATAATTTAATATCCATAATCACAAAAATTGGTTATGATCATCAGGAATATTTGGGAAAATCAATAAAAAAAATAACTAAAGAAAAATTAGGTATCATAAAAAAAGGATCAATAATTATCAATGCCA
>MDTG01363933.1_pt1 | contig 51627 bp, 45 predicted proteins | sample 811421 | NCBI WGS metagenome assembly MDTG01 (sample SAMN05326645, study PRJNA326480) | marine metagenome | isolation source: seawater | place: Pacific Ocean: South East | collected 2011
GGCCCTGGCCGCCGCGGTGGCACCGGTGCCGGCCCGGGCCGGCCCGCCGCTCGGCGCCCATGCGCCGCCTTTCCGTCCGCGTTCCGCCTGATCACAGGATCCCACGGACCGGACCGGATACCGACATCATGACCGTCACGACCTCCGCCGCCACGGCGGCGCGGCCGGCAAGCCTTGCCGGCACGCTTTATCGCGCGCTCTGGCGCTGGCATTTCTTCGCCGGGCTGCTGACCCTGCCCTTCCTGCTGCTGCTGGCCTCGACCGGGGCCATCTATCTCTACAAGGACACCTTCGACCGGCTGATCGACGGCCATCTGCTGGTACTGGACCGGCCGGTGGCGCCGGGCGAGACGACCCTGCCGCCCTCGGAGCTGATTCAGGCCGCAGAAGCGGCCCTGCCCGACGCCCGACCGGTCTCGTATCTGGCGCCCGCTGCCGCCGACCGCAGCGCGGGCATCGGCATGAAGACCGCGGACGGCACCGCGATCACCGTATTCCTGGACCCGCGCAGCGGCCAGGTTCTGGGCGACCGCGCCGATCTCGCCGCCCCGATGATGGTGGTGCGCCGGCTGCACAGCCTGATCATCGCCGGCGATATCCCCAACCTGCTGATCGAGATTGCCGGCGGCTGGACGGTGTCGCTGATCCTGACCGGGATCTGGCTGTGGTGGCCGCGGGGACCAAAGCCCGAGGGGAAGCAGCCGGGCGGCGTCCTGCGCATCCGCACGGCCTCTCGCGGCCGCCCCGGCCCGGCAGGCCGGGTGTTCTGGCGCGACCTGCATGCCGTGACCGGCATCCTGGTGGCGCCGGTAATCCTGTTCCTGGCGGTTTCGGGCATGACCTGGAGCCAGGTCTGGGGGCCGACCGTGCGCTCGGCCGCGACCGATGCCGGGCTCGGCTATCCGCTGGGGGTCTGGCAGGCGGTGCCGACCAGCCCCGTGCCGACCTCGGCGCTGGGCGAAACCGCCTGGACGCTGGAGGACGCCCCCCTGCCCCGCTCCCCCGCCACGACCAGTGCCGTTCCCGATATCGGCATCGACCGCGCCCGCATGATCGTGGAGACCCTGGGCATCGCCCCCGGCTACAAGCTGGCCCTGCCCCAGGCGCCCGACGGGGTCTATACCGCCATGGTCTTCCCGCATGACCTGGCGCATCAGCGGATCATCCATCTGAACCGCTGGACCGGCGAAACGCTGATCGATGCCTCTTACGCCGATTACGGCCCGGTCGCCCGTGCCACCGAATGGGGCGTCAACATCCATATGGGCCAGGAATGGGGCGCCCTGAACCGGCTGGTCCTGCTGCTCGCCTGCCTCGCCCTGATCGTGATGTGCGGGGCCGCCCCGGTGATGTGGTGGAAGCGCCGCCCCAAAGGCCGGCTCGGGGCGCCGCGACAGACTGAGGGACGCAGCCAGGCGCAGGCGGCGGCGCTGATGGCGGTGCCGGCGATCATCTTCCCGGTGATGGGGGCCACGATGCTCGCGGCCCTGCTGGTCGAAACGATCCTGTTCCTCATGCGGCGAAGAGGTTTGTAGTTCGGCCTTCGCCGCGGGAATGTGGGACACCTTCGCAGGCGTCCCGAACTTCATCCGGCGGGTTCCGGCTCGCCGGCCTTGCGATAGGCGAAGGTCTCATCGAAGCGCGACAGGATGTATGCGCCCGAGGTGACGGTGGGGTAGCGCGCCGGGCGCTCGACGGTGGTGCAGGTGTCCAGCACCTCGATCGGCGTGTCGTAATCGGGGCCGAAGAAGAACGGGATCGAATAGCGTTCGCGGCCCGACCGGTTGATGGCGCGGTGGATGGTGGACGCAAAGACGTCGTTGGTCCATCGCGCCATCTGGTCGCCGACATTGATGATGAAGGTGCCCGGGATCGGCGGTGCCTCGATCCATTCGCCCGCGCCGTTCAGCACCTGCAGGGCCGACACACCCTCCATCTGGTTCAGGATGGTGAAGCACTCGTAGTCCGAATGGGCGCCGATGCCGATCTGGCGTTCGTCGATCGGCCCCTGCTGCGGCGGGTAGTGGACCACGCGCAGCTGCGCCATCGGCTTGCGGATCAGCGGTTCGAAATGATCCTCGGGCAGGCCCAGCGCCAGGGCGAAACCCCGGAAGATCCGCCGACCCAGCTGATAGACCGCCTCGTAATACCCCTCCATCGCCGGGCGGAACCCGTCCAGCTCCGGCCAGATATTGGGGCCGTACATGGTCTTGCCGGCCAGCACGTCGGGATCGTCGGCCGGCACCTCCAGCGCCATGTCGAAGGCCTCGTGCAGGTCGCCCTTCGCAGTCGGGTCGGTGTTCTCTTCCAGCAGCGGCACATAGCCGCGATGGTTGGTGGATTTGCGGATGTGGATCCGCATCTTCTGGCCCATCGGCAAGGCGAAGAAGTCGCGCGCGGCCCGGTAGGTGCCGTCGATCACCGACGGATCGACACCGTGATTGCGGACATAGAAGAAGCCGACCCGCGTGCAGGCATCGCGCACCGCATCACCCACCGCAAGACGCTCGGCCGGGGTGGAAGCAGGGTCGACCAGCGCCCCGAAATCGATCACCGGGATTTCGGTGAAGGCGAGGCTGCGGGCGTCGAGCCCGCTGTCGACGAGTTCGCGCGGCCCGTTGCCGGTCTGAACCACGGCCATGATCTGTCGTCTCCGTTCGGCATGTCGGTGGGGGGAGATGGTCCAGGGCAGGCCTCAGCAAGAAGCGGACCAGCCGCCCGGACCATGCCACCGCAGGCCGGCGGGCCGGCAAATCCCGACCGGATGGTCAAAATTTAGACAGCCCCCGGCTGTCTGTGCGGAAATTGTGCACACCATGTGATGTGGCCGGTCGAAGCGTCCCGCATTCCGGGCCCGGCAGGCTGCGGCACGGGGATTGCTAAGACGGGGCGGACACCCCTGACCCTGTTCCGAGGACCGCACCCGGATGTCTCTTTCGCGCTTCGCCCGCCGGCTCGGCATCGCCGGCTTCGCCGCCCTGATCGCCGCCACCTCGCTCACCATGGCCCCCCGCGCCCATGCCGCCGACGAGGCGCTGCGTGTCGCGGCCGTGCTGCCCGGCAGCATCCGCGACCAGGCCTGGAATCAGAGCGCCTATGACGGGCTGATGAAGGCCAAGGAGACCATGGGCATCGACGTCGCCTATGCCGAAGGCGTCGCCGAACCCGACCAGATGTCGGCGATGCGCGATTTCGCCCGGCGCGGCTATGGCATCGTGATCGGCCATGGCGGCGAGTTCCAGGACCCGGCCGACCGCCTGGCGAAGCAGTTCAAGGACACGCTGTTCGTGGTCTCGTCGGGGGCGACCGCCGGCGGCAATGTCGCGACGATCAATTTCGACTACCGCCAGCTCGGCTATGTGCTGGGCTATATGGCCGCCAAGGTGTCGAAGACCGGCACCATCGGCTGGCTGGGGGCCACCGAGATCAAGTTCTCGACCGAACTGGTCGAGGGCTACACCAAGGGTGCGGAGGCCGGCAAGCCGGGCACCAAGGTCCTGGTCACCTATATGGGCGACTGGAACGACGTGGCGAAGGGCAAGGAGGCGGCTTCCGCACAGATCTCGCAGGGCGCGGACGTCCTGTTCCCGACCATGGATCTGGCCTCGAACGGGGCGCTGACCGCGGCGAAGGAAGCCGGCGTGAAGGCCTTCGGCATCTATTACGACGCCATCGTCGACTGGCCCGACACCGTCATCCAGTCGGTGATCATGGATGTGAATGCAGCACTGGTGCACTTCCTGGAAGACGCCAGGGCCGGCAAGGCCGGCGGCAAGGAATATGTCTACGGTCTCGCCACCTCTGACGCCGCCCGTTTCGGCAGCTTCCACGAGGCCGTGCCCGCCGATGTGAAGGCCGAGGTCGAGGCGCTGATCGCCGATCTGGCTGCGGGCCGCAAGCAGATCTGACCGCCAGCCTCTCCCACCTCGTCTCCCCTCCCCCGCCAACCACCCCGGATACCTGCCCCATGCCGCGCCTCACGCTCGACGGCATCGCCAAGAGCTTCGGCGGAGTGCCCGCCCTCGACGGCATCACCCTCGACATCGCCCCCGGCACCGTGCATGCGGTGCTGGGGGAAAACGGCGCCGGCAAGTCGACGCTGATGAACATTCTCTCGGGCCTCTACCGTCCGGATGCAGGTCAGGTGGCACTCGACGGTCGGCCGGTGCCGCCGGGCGATCCGAAACGGGCGCTGGATCTGGGCTTCGGCATGATCCACCAGCATCTGACCCTGGTCGACCGCTTCACCGGTGCCGAGAATGTGGCGCTGGCGACCGGCGGCCGGCTGAATCGCGGGCTGGTTCGCGCCCGGGCCGAAGCCGAAGCCCTTGCCGCGGAACTCGGCTTCACGGTCGATCTGGATGCGAAGGTGGAGGACATGCCGCCCGGCATGCGCCAGCGGGTCGAGATCCTGAAGGTTCTGGTCTGCGGCGCCCGGATCGTGGTGCTGGACGAGCCGACCAGCGTGCTGACCCCGGCCGAAGCCCTGGGGCTGATGGCGGCGCTCCGCCGGCTGGCCGCCGCCGGCCGCACGGTGCTGCTGGTCACCCACAAGCTGGCCGAAGTCTTTGCCGCGGCCGACGAGGTCACCGTGCTCCGCCGCGGCCGGCTGATCGCCACCCTGCCGATCGGCCGGGTGGACGCCGACGGCCTGGCGGCGCTGATGGTCGGGGCCGACGAGGCCGGCACGGTCGCGGCCGCACCCGCCGCGCCCTCGACGATCGACAACCAGGCGACCCCGGTTCTGGAAGTGGCCGGCCTCGACATCGACGACGATGCCGGCCGGCCGGCGGTGCGCGGGGTCTCGTTCCGGATTGCGCCAGGCGAGGTTCTGGGCATCGCGGGTGTCGACGGCAACGGCCAGGCCGAACTGGCCGAGGCGCTGGCGGGGCTGCGCCGGCCGGTTGCAGGCGATGTGCTAGTCGACGGCGTGACGGTCGCCCCCGGCCGTGCGCGCGAGCGGCTGACCCGCCATCGGGTGGCCTATGTCCCGCGCGATCGTCACCACACCGGGCTGGTGCTGGACATGGACGGCGCCCGCAACCTGATCCTGCGCGATGTCGACCGCCCGCCCGTCCGGCGCCGGTTCGGCATCATCGACCGCGCGCTTGCCGCCCGCCGGCTGACGCAGGCGATCGCAGAATTCGACGTCCGCGGCGTCGCCCACGGCCCCGCCCGCGCGCTGTCCGGCGGCAATCAGCAGAAGCTGGTTCTGGCACGCGAACTCGGCCATGCGCCCCGGCTGCTGATCGCCGAACAGCCGACCAAGGGGCTCGACGTCGCCGCCACCGCCTTCGTCCAGCGCAAGGTGCTGGACCTGACCCGGAGCGGTGCCGCCGTGCTCTATATCTCGACGGAACTCGACGAGCTGCGCGCGGTCGCCGACCGGATCGCGGTGATGAGCGGCGGCCGGATCACCGGCATCGTCTCGCGCTCCGAGGCCGACCCGCAGATCCTGGGCCGGCTGATGGGGGGCGGTACCGCATCCCCTGCCTCCGACACCCGAACCGGAGACGCAGCATGACGCCCTCCCGCCTCCTCAGCGGTGCCGCCGTGCCGGTCGGTGCGGTGGTGCTCGCCCTTGCCGTGGGCGCCGTTCTGGTCGCAGCCACCGGTGGCGATCCGGTTCACCTGGGTCACGAGATCGTCGACCGGGTGCTGCTCGACTATTGGGGCCTCTCCGACCTGCTGTCGCGGATGTCGCCGCTGCTGCTGGCCGGCATTGCGGTGGCGATCCCGCTCAGGGCCGGGCTCTACAATGTCGGCGCCGAAGGGCAGATCTATATGGGCGGCCTGTTCGCGACCGTGGTGGCGCTGAACCTGCCCGCGGGCGTGCCGATGCCGGTGGCGGTGCTGGCCGCCAGCCTGGCGGGTGCCGCAGGCGGGGCGCTCTGGGCCGGGATCGCCGGCGTGCTCAAGGCCCGGCGCGGCATCGACGAGGTGGTGACCACGCTGCTCATGAACTATGTCGCGCTCAACCTGATCAGCTATGCCGCAAGCGGGCCGCTGAAGGCGCCGGGTGCCCCCTACCCCTATTCGCCGGAAATCCCCGAAACGAGCTTCCTGCCGCTGCTGATGGCCGATACCGAGGCGCATCTGGGGGTGGTCGTGGGCCTGCTGGTCGCCGTGCTCGCCCGTTTCGCCCTTGGCCGCACGGCCTGGGGCTATGGGGTAGAGGTGGCGGGCAAATCGCCCGGCGCCGCCACCTATGCCGGCATCGCCGTCGGCCGGACCACGGTGATCGCCTTCGCGCTGGGCGGCGCCGCGGCCGGGCTTGCCGGCGCCTTCGAGGTGATCGGCCTCAAGCACCGGCTCTACGCCAATTTCGCCGCCGGCTATGGCTATGACGGGCTGGTGGTCGCCTTCCTGGCGGCCGGCGATCCGGTCTGGTCGGTGATCTCGGCCGCCTTCATGGCACTGCTGCGCACGGCGGTCACCACGCTGAAAAGCGCCGGTCTGGACGCCACCGCCGTCACCATCGTTCAGGGATTGATCGTGCTTTTCGCAGCCTCGGGCCTCGCCCTTCAGCGCTATGGCGCCTTCGACCGGCTGCTGGCCCGCAGGCGCCGATCTGCCGCCGCCGCAGCGGGCAGCGGAGCCGCATCATGATCGACATGCTGACCGATCCCGCCGCCCTGGGCGAGCTTTTCGCCACCATGCTCCGCCTGTCGGTGCCGCTGGTCTTCGCGGCGCTGGGGGGCGTGTTTTCGGAACGCGCCGGCGTCGTGAACATCAGCCTGGAAGGCTCCATGATCCTGGGCGCCTTCGGGGCCGCCTGGGGCGCCATCGCCGGCGGCTCCGCCGGCTGGGGCGTGGTGACCGGGGCGCTTGCGGGCGGCATGCTGGGGGCCGCCTTCGGGATCGCCACCATCTATGCCGGCGCCAACCAGATCGTCGCCGGCATCGGCGCCAATCTGGCCGGGCTCGGCCTCGCCGCCTTCCTGCACCGGCTGACCGCCTCCGGCCGCGCCGCCGAAAACCGGGTGCCGGGCTTCGGCGACGTCACCATTCCGGGGCTTGCCGACATTCCCGTCATCGGCAAGGCCCTGTTCTCGACCGATCCGATGACCTGGGCCGCGATCCTGGCCGTGCCGCTCGCCGCCCTGATTCTGGCCCGCACCGGCATCGGCCTCAGGCTGAAGGCGGTGGGCGAAAACCCGCGCGCCGCCGATGTCGCCGGGCTGCCGGTCCGCCTCTACCGGCTGGGCGCGGTCATCGTCTGCGGCATGCTGGCGGGGCTGGGCGGCGCGGTGCTGGTGCTCTCCCAGGTTTTCCTGTTCACCGAGGGCATGACCGCGGGCAAGGGCTTCATCGCCGTCGCCGCGGTGATCCTGGGGCGCTGGTCGCCGGTGGGCGCCGCCCTCGCCTGCCTGCTCTTCGGCCTGTCGGATGCCATTCAGCTCCGGCTGCAATTCGCCAATGGCGATGTGCCCTATCAGCTCTTCGTGGTGCTGCCCTATCTGGCGGCCATCCTCACCCTGGTCGGGCTGGTCGGCCGCAGCCGTCCGCCCCAGGCCTCCGGCAGCTTCTATCGACGGGAGAGCCGCTGACCCCATGGATGGCCTGATCCCGCCGGGCAACCCCGACCACCGCCCCCGCCGCCACCGCGCTTCGGACGAGCGGATCGACCGCATCCTGACCGCGGCGGTGGCGGTGTTCTCGCGCGTCGGGCTCGACGGGGCACGGATCGAGGCCATCGCCCGCGAGGCGGGCATGTCGAAGACCAACCTGCTCTACTATTTCCCGACCAAGGAACGGCTTTATACCGCAGCACTCGACCGGGTGCTCGACCGCTGGCTGGTGCCGCTGCGCGACATGGATGTCGAGGACGATCCGCTGGCCGCGATCCGCGGCTATATCGCCGAAAAGCTCGACTGGTCGCGCCGCGACCCGGCCGCCTCCAGGCTCTTCGCCATGGAAATGCTGCGCGGCGCGCCGCTGCTCAAACCCCTGCTCGACGGCGCACTGCGCGATCTGGTGGAGGAGAAGAGCCAGATCATCCGGGGCTGGATCACAGCCGGCCGCCTGGCCCCGGTCGACCCGCGCCACCTGATCTTCGCGATCTGGGCCACCACCCAGCACTACGCCGATTTCGCGGTTCAGGTCGAGGCGGTCGCAGGCCACACCCTCGACGACCCCGCATTCGCCACCACCACCGCCGACGCCCTCACCCGGCTTCTGCTCGACGGGCTGCGGCCGCGGGCGTAAGGCTGCCGCTTCAGACCACCGGGCTGATCACCCCCACCGCGCGCCGGAGCATGGCCAGCACCGGTTCGGGCTTTTCGTGCAGCATCATGTGGCCGACGCCATCCAGGGCGGTGACCTCGGCATGGCGGAAGGCGGCGGCGAGGGCGCGGCCCTGCTTTGCCCGGGTCATCCTGTCGGCCTCGCCCACCACAACATCGACCGGTACCGAGATTGCGGCGGCAAGGTCGAGCGCGCTGCCGAAGGCGTTGCAGGCGGTGAGGTCGGCATGGAGCACGCCCGCCGGCGCATCGGCGGCATTGGCGCGGGCCTCGGCGCAATGCGGGCCGTCGGGGATGCCGTAGGACCATTTGTCCATCATCGCCTGGGCGGCCGCCGGGTCGTTCAGGGTCTGCTGGAGCAGCGCATCGTTCACCGCCATCACGTCGGCCGGCGCCAGAAGAACCAGGCGGTCCACCGTCACCGCGTCATCGCCGCGGAGCAGCAGCGCCGTCTCCATCGCGATCAGCGTGCCCATGCTGTGGCCGACCAGCACGGCGCGGCGCACGCCCGCCGCCTTCAGTGCCGCCGCGATCCAGGCGGCACTGTCGGAGATGCGGGTGAAGGCCGTCCCCTCGCTGCCCTGGCGGCCCGGCAGGTCGAAGGCGATCACCGGCGTGGTGATCGCGGCATCGTCGAAAACCGGGCGCCAGAAGCGGCGGTCGAGACCGGCGCCATGCAGCAGCACCAGCACCGGTGCATCACCAGCGGCCGGATCGCCCTTCACCCTGGCGGTGGCCGGCTGGCCGTGCACCATATAGACGCGCGGATCGGTGGCGGATGGGGTTTCGGTCATCGGGGGGCGTTTCCTCGGCTGGTTCTTGTTGGTGATGATGAAGACGGGATCAGCGGGCGGTCCAGGCACCATCGACCGGCAGCGAAATGCCGGTGATGTTGTCGGCGGCGGCGCTGCACAGGAAGACCGCCACGCCACCCAGCTGTTCCGGGGTGGTGAAGCGCAGGGTCGGCTGCTTCTCGGCCAGCAGGTCGCGGCTGGCTTCCTCGATCGAGATGCCGTGCTCTTTCGACTTCGCCTCGATCTGGCGTTCGACCAGCGGCGTGCGCACCCAGCCCGGGCAGATCGCATTGCAGGTGACGCCGGTCTCGGCGGTCTCAAGCGCGGTGACCTTGGTCAGGCCGACGATGCCGTGCTTGGCCGCCACATAGGCCGATTTTTCGGCCGAGGCGACCAGGCCATGGGCCGAGGCGATGTTCAGGATCCGGCCCCAGCCCTTGGCCTTCATGCCCGGCAGTGCCAGCCGGCTGGTGTGGAAGGCGGAGGACAGGTTGATGGCAATGATCCGGTCCCACTGCTCGACCGGGAAATCCTCGATCTTCGCCACATGCTGGATGCCGGCATTGTTGACCAGAATGTCGATCCCGTTCGGGGCCGCATTGGCGAACAGCGCCTCGATCTCGGCAGGCTTGCTCATATCGGCGCCGTCATAGACGACCTTCACCCCGGCCTCGGCCTGGATCTCGGCCACCAGCGCCTCGATCTGCGCTGCGTCGCCGAAACCGTTCAGGACCAGATCGGCGCCGGCCAAGGCCAGCGCGCGGGCGATGGCCAGCCCGATACCGCTGGTCGACCCGGTGACGAGCGCGGTCTTACCCTTGAGATTCATGACGAAACGGCTCCTCTGAACTCTGACGGCGCCGCCCGCCTCCGGAAGCCCTTCCGGAGGATCCCGCAGCGCCGTGGCAGTCTAGCCCCGCCCGCCCCGCCGCCGCCAGCATCAAGGCCCGCCCCGGCTGCTGCATCGCAACATGGTCACACGCATACTGTCGCAGTCCGATCTTTCTCAAACCATGTTTAAAGTGACCGAAATATCAAGAAAGCATACGTAAGATTTCTTACAACGCATCCAATTTATAATCAGCTTGCGCGACGATAACATTCAGTTAACCATCTAAGCAAAGGGACGGCATCCGGAGCGATCTCCGGGACTGAACGACACGTCCCGACGGCATGCACCCCGCCACGATGACGATGGCGGGGGCTGCAGGTGGACCGGCTGCCACTTCTGCCCAACGGAGCGGCCGGCCACGTCAGGCAGCGGCCCGGCCCGACCTGCCGGACCGCGAAGGGAGGAGAAGACCAGGTATGATCACGAACCGTCAGGGGACGGGCGCGTCCGTCCGCCGGCATGGCCGGCGCCTTGCACGCACCACCGCAGCCACGGCCATGGGATGTCTGATCGCCGGCGCCGCACTGGCTGCCGACGACTGGACCAGGTCCAAATGGGGCCCGGACGACGAGATCGGCGCCGCCAACAATCTGAGCCCCGAGAAGGTTCTCGAGGCGGCCCAGCTGATCAAGACCGGCAAGACCTATCCGCTGGGTATCGAGACCAATTCCAAGACGCCGGCCTATGCGCCGCGCGGCTTCAAGATCTATGTCGTCCAGCCGGGCCAGACCCAGGGCGGCAGCCTGGGGCCGACCAAGACCACCTATAACGACGACATCATCGAGGGCTGGCTGGGCATCGGCAGCCAGATCGACGGCCTTGGCCATATCGGCATCGACGGCACCTATTATAACGGCCATCAGGCCAAGGACTTCGCCGCGATGACCGGGCTCACCAAGCTCGGTATCGAAAAGGTGCCGCCGATCACCACGCGCGGCGTACTGCTCGACATGGCCGCCCATTACGGCACCGATGTCGTCAAGGAGGGCACCGCCTTCAACAAGGCCGAGATCGACGAGGTCGCCAAGAAGCAGGGCGTCGAGATCCGCAAGGGCGACGTGGTGCTGTTCAACACCGGCTGGATCAGCCTGATCGGCAAGGACGACAAGCGCTATTCCAGCGGCGAGCCCGGGCTCGGCCGCGAAGGCGCACGCTATCTGGCCGAAAAGGGCGTGGTCGCGATCGGTGCCGACAGCTGGGCGCTGGAAGCCATTCCCTTCGAGCAAGGCGCCGGCGTGTTCGAGGTGCACCAGATCCTGCTGCCCCAGAACGGCGTCTATATCCTGGAGAACATGAACACCGCCGAACTCGCCAAAGACAAGGCTTACGAGTTCATGTTCGTGCTGGGCCAGCCCCGCTATACCGGCGCGGTGCAGGCGATCATCAACCCGGTCGCCATCCGCTGAGCGAAGGCGGCCGAAGCTTTCGTGGCCGTCATGCGACGAGGCAGCAGGCATGACGGCGACGCGGCATGGGCGGGTGCTCCCTCCTGTCTCCCCGCCTGCCCGTGCCACTCGGGGCGGCGCCGGTGCGGCCCGGCGCAGGGCGCCGTCCCATCTTCTTAACTTCGCAGGGCGCCGTCCCATCTTCCTTCTGAACCACGATACCCCCTGCGGTACGCCGGAGGGGGTGTCGTCGTCAGCGCGGCAGATCGTGGAAACTGTCGGTCAACAGATCGACCACCAGCCCCTCGCGGGCGATGAAAGCGCCGGGCCACATCACCGCGGCCGCCGCCCCCACCCGGTCCATGAAATCATCCTCGTGATCCGGGTCGTGATGGAAGATGGCGAGCCGGCGCGCCCCGGCCATCCGGGCCAGGCGCACCCCTTCCTGCCAGGTGGAATGCCCCCAGCCGGCCTTGGCCGGGTATTCGTCGTCGGTATAGGTGCTGTCATAGATGGCGAGGTCCACCCCGTCCATCAGCGCCAGCACGTTCTGGTCCGGCCCGTCGGGGCGATGTTCGGTATCTGTGATGTAGGCTACAGACCGGCCGGCATGGTCGATGCGATAACCGGTAGCACCGTCGGGGTGGTTGAGCGGCAGGGTCCGGACCCGGATGTCGGGGCCCAGCATCAGCGTATCGCCGGCGGCGAAATCGTCGAAGGTCATCTCGGCATTCATCGCCTCCAGCGGCACCGGAAAGGTCGGGGCCTGCATCTGGCGGTCGATGACCCGCCGGATGCCGCCCGACGCGATCAGATGGCCGGCCAGCACTTCGAACCGGTTGCCGCGGCGGAAGGCGGGCGAGAAGAAGGGGAAGCCCACGATGTGGTCCCAATGGGTGTGCGACAGCAGCAGCGTGGCCGTGCGCACGCCCGCAAGGTTCATGTGGTGCCCCAGCTCGCGGATGCCGGTGCCGGCATCGAAGATCAGCTGGCGGTCCCCACAGGTCACCGCCACGCATGACGTGTTGCCGCCATAGCGCATATGACGGGGTGTGGGGCAGGCGATGCTGCCGCGTACCCCCCAGAAGGCGACTGAAAAGGTCATCATGCGCCTGTTCGTGGTGATCGGCCTGTCGTCTTCAGAACCGTAGTGTGCGGCGGCGTTCCGGGCAAGATGTGCGCGGTTTGCATCACGCCACCGAAGCAGGCGAACTGCCGTTCGGGAGACCTGAGGATCACCGCCGGGAGAGCGGTGGCCGAACGGACAGGGACCGCCGGAGAGCCACCGGTGCGGGCCGGCCATGCCGGAACCGCATGGGGCGTCGTCGCATCCCTGTCATCATATACCTGTAGAGCACGCGGGGTCGGACAGGAGAGGCCGCTCGAAACGGCGGGTAAGGGATTGGCAAAGACACAGGAATTCTGGGTGAAGTTCTGGGGTGTGCGCGGCAGCATCGCCTGCCCCGGCCCGTCGACGGTACGCTATGGCGGCAACACGTCGTGTCTGGAGATGCGATGCGGAGACCGACGCCTGATCTTCGATGCCGGCACGGGGCTGCGCGTCCTGGACGACGAATTGAGAACCCGGGTTCCCGTGGATGCGGACCTGTTCCTGACCCACACCCATTTCGACCATATCTGCGGGTTTCCGTTCTTCTCCACCGCCTTCGATCCGCGCAACACCTATCGGATGTGGGCCGGGCACCTGCATCCGGAGCGCAATCTGCGCGACCTGCTGTGCGCGCTGATGAGCGACCCGGTCTTTCCGGTCCCGGTCGAAATCATGAAGGCGGATATGAGCTTCCGTGATTTCGTCCCCGGCGATGTGCTGGAGCCGCATCCGGGGATCCGGATCCGCACCGCCCTGCTGAACCATCCGCAGCGGGCGGTGGGCTACCGGGTCGAATTCGACGGCCGCGCCATCTGCTACATCACCGATACCGAGCACCCGGCCGAAGGCGTGGATCCGCGCATCGCCGAGCTGGTGGCCGGTGCCGACATCATGGTCTACGACGCCATGTTCACCGACGAGGAATATCCGAGCCGGGTGGGCTGGGGCCATTCCACCTGGTCGGCCGGCATGCGCCTGGCCGAGGAGGCGGGCGTGAAGACCTATGTCGTCTTCCACCACGACCCGGCCCATGACGACGATCAGATGGACCGCATCGCCGCCGAGGTCGCCGAACGGCGACCGGGCACGGTGGTCGCGCGTGAGGGCATGGTGCTGGAGCCCTGAGCCCCACCTCATCGGCTTCCCCTTCCATCCGGCCGGCTTTGGGTCCATGCTCGGCCGCGAACCGGAACGATCATTTCCGACAGCCGTGCCCCGCCCGACCGGGGCCGCGGTGGTGCCCCGCCACCGCAGGACAAGACCGGAGACGCCCTGCATGACCGCCCTGCCCCAGACCGCGCTACCCGACACGATGACCGCGATCGAGATCACCGCCCCCGGTGGTCCCGAGGTGCTGAAGCCCTGCACGCGCCCCGTCCCGCAGCCGGGCCATGGCGAGGTGCTGATCCGGGTTGCCGCCGCCGGCGTCAACAAGCCGGATTCGCTGCAGCGCCAGGGCAACTACCCCCCGCCGCCCGGTGCCTCGGACATTCCGGGCCTGGAGGTTGCGGGCGTGGTGGTGGCGGCCGGCGACGACGTCACGCGGGTGAAGCCGGGCGACCGGGTCTGCGCGCTGGTCACCGGCGGCGGCTATGCGGAATATGTGGCGGCCCCCCAGGAACAGTGCCTGCCGGTGCCGGCTGGGCTGGATCTGGTGAAGGCGGCCGCCCTGCCCGAGACATATTTCACCGTCTGGACCAATGTCTTCGAGCGCGGCGCGCTGAAGGCGGGCGAACGCCTGCTGGTCCATGGCGGATCCAGCGGCATCGGCACCACCGCCATTCAGCTGGCGGCGTCACTGGGCGCCGAGGTCTATGCCACAGCGGGGTCCGACGACAAGTGCCGGGCCTGCGAAGAGCTGGGGGCGACGCTTGCGATCAATTATCGCACGGCCGATTTCAAGGAAGCGGTCGAGGCCGCGACCACCGGCGATCCCGGCGTCGACGTGATCCTGGACATGGTCGGCGGCCCCTATCTGGGCCGCAACCTGCAGCTGCTGCGCCGCGACGGCCGGCTGGTCTATATCGCCTTCCTGCAGGGGCCGAAGACCGAGGTCGACCTGCGGCCGATCATGATGAAGCGGCTGACGGTCACCGGATCGACCCTCAGGGCCCGGCCGGTGGCCGAGAAGGCGGCGATCGCCGATGCGCTGGCCGAAAAGGTCTGGCCGCTGATCGAGGCCGGCCGGGTCGGCCCGGTGATCGACAGCGTGATGCCCTTCGACCGCGCGGCCGATGCGCATGCCCGGCTGGACGGCAGCACCCATGTCGGCAAGATCGTGCTGAAGGTGGCCGATCTCTGAGCCCTTGGCCGCCGGTCACATAAATGGCCGCGCGACGGTGCTTGCCTGTCGCGCGGCTTTCGTTTAAAGCCGGGGCTTCGCTATAGTCATCGGCACGACCGCCGCCGGGGGCCCATCCCCGAGCCCCCAGCGGGTGCCTGCCAGGCGGTAGCCTGAACAGTTCGAACGAGGAGCGACATGGCTGGTCCCCTGATGCCGAAGGCCACCGCCGTCTGGCTGGTCGAGAACACCGCCCTCACCTTCGACCAGATCGCCGAGTTCTGCAGCCTTCACCCGCTGGAGGTTCAGGGCATCGCCGATGGTGACGTCGCGACCGGCATCGTCGGTCAGGATCCGATCAAGAACGGTCAGCTCACCCCGGAAGAGGTGACGCGCTGCGAGCGCAACCCGGCGGCGCGGCTGAAGCTGCGCGAGCCGACCGTGCCGCTGATGCGCCGGACCAAGGGCCCGCGCTACACCCCCGTGGCCAAGCGCCAGGAGCGGCCCGACGCGATCGCCTTCCTGCTCAAGAACCATCCCGAGCTCGACGATGCCCAGGTCTGCAAGCTGCTGGGCACGACCAAGCAGACGGTGAACGCGGTCCGCAACCGGACCCACTGGAACAGCCCCAACATCAAGCCGCGCGATCCCGTGCTGCTGGGCCTGTGCACCCAGACCGACCTGAACCGCGAGCTGGCCATCCGCCGGCTGAACCGCAACCCCAACGAGCAGATCCCCGAACCGATGCAGTTCGACGAGGATGACGATCACGGCTACAACGACGATTATTGAGCCGTCGACGGCCGGGCTTTTCAGACGGGCGGCACCTTCGCGGGTGCCGCCCGTCTGGTTTATGGCTGATCCGGTTTATGCGCCAGGCTCCCAAAGCCGCACGGCCCGCCAGCCGGTGCGGCCCCTTTTGTCGGTGCGCCGGATCGCAAGACAGCTCCGGCCCGGCCAGCTGCCGATCGCGATCCCGGCCGCAAGATCGGGCGGCACGAAGACATCGCCCCCGGGGCTGCGCAGAAAGGCGAAAGCCTGATCCTCCTGGCGGTCCAGCACGCCGGTAAAGCGCTCGCACAAGCCCGGCAGCGTGTCGGCCGCAGAGGGACGCCAGTCGATCGCCGGGCCGTCGGCCGTGGCATGGCCCACCTCCACCACCGTGCCCGGTGGCAGCGTCCTGATCGCCGGAAACCGGCCATGGGGCAGAACGAAGCCGCTGGTCACACCGGTCGCCACATAGCTCAGCGCCTTGGCCGTGTTGACATGGTCGACCACGCCCGGGCTGTAGCCGAGATTTGCCCGTTCCAGCCCGCGCAGCAGCGCCTCGGCTTCGGCATCGACCGGGGCCGGCGCACGCGGCACCGCGGCTGCGAACCAGTCGGCCGCGCAGAGGGCCGCCAGGTCCGGCGGGATGCGATAGCCGTGCTGCTCGCGATACCGCGTCGCCTGGCGCAGCTGTTCCGCCGCCTCGTCGAAGCGGCTGTCGAGCGCCAGCAGCCGGGCCAGGCGGATGCGCAGCTGGCCCAGCTCCTGTTCCTCGCGGGCAAGACGGGTGGCATGGATCAGGCAGATCAGGGCATCGCCCCGCGCGCCCGCCTCTTCCAGGATCTCGCCGAGCAGACCCCAGACCCAGGCCGCCCGCCCCTGACGGCGCAGCACCGGGATCAGGCGGCAGCTCGCCGGGGCGGTCTCGCCATCGGCCAGGTGCAGCCTGCTGCGGTAATAGTTCAGCCATTGATCATCGGGTGCGCCCTCCAGCGCCCGGTCCAGCACCTCCCGCCCCCAGGCCACGGATGCCGCCTCCGGGCCTTCGGCGCCGGCCTTCGCCACCGTGGCACGACAGACCGCCCGGACGAAGCGGGTGCGCAGATCATCGAGCTTGCGGCCGGTCTCGTCGACGAAGGGCTTGTGGTCGTCCCAGGTGAAATCGTCGATGCCGGCCCAGTGAGCGAAAGCCAGGAAGTCGGGCCAGACGCCCGAAACCTTGCCGGCCAGACGCAGGACCTGCGAAAAGGCGCTGTCGCGCCGGAGCGGATCGGCCATGCGTGAGAATTCACGCAGGGCCGGCGAAATCTCAGCATGAAGCGCCGTGGGGGAGAGACGCCCGGCCTCGTGCGCATCCACCGCCTGTCGGATCCGGTCGTAGAGCACCCAGGCATAGGCGCGCAGCAGCCAGATGTCGGGGGCACCCTCGCCCGCCCCGGCATGGGCATGGGCGCGGCGCGCCAGATCCAGCGCCTCGGCCTGACGGCCCTGCCGGCGCAGGGCGAAAATCTCCCGCGCGCTCATGCGCCGCGTCCGATCCGGTCGGTCATCAGCCGGCGCAGATCATCGCACAGCCCGCCGGTCGCCCCCGGGCCGCCCACTTCCTGAACCGCCGTCCAGTTCTGGCGGGCATCGTGGATGACATCGATCTCGCCTCTGCGGGTGGCATCAGCGAGCGCGATGCGCAGGCGATAGGGCATCGACTTCTGGCCAGTGCGCCGGATGGAGGTTCCCGCCAGCGCCGCATCCAGTTCGACGAGGAAATCCCGGATGAAGGCCGGCTGTCCGCCTTCGGCCGTGCCGTCCGCCGCCGGCCGGAAGGCCGCGAGCGCCTCCTCGGCAAGTGCGGCATCCCCGCCGCCCGGCGCCATGCCGGCCCGGCCGGGCTGGAACTTTCCGTTGTAATGATACTGCACCATGACCCGCCGGCCCTCGCGGGCCAGGGTGTAGCGCTCGCAATACTGAAGATGCTGCAGGCCGTCGATCGTGATGCCCCGGGCCGCCCAGAAGGCGCGCAGCCGGCGGTGGACCGGCATCAGCGGGGCGGCGGCAGCGGGAAAGGACAGGCGATGCCAGTCGGGATCCGCCCGCGGATCCTCGGCTGGGCCATCGGCCGTGGCCGCCGGTGCCGGATCGGGTGCCCAGATATCCGCCGGGCTGAAATCGGGCGGGTTGACCAGGATCAGCCGGCCCACCGCCCGGGTGACGGCGGTATAGGCCCAGCGGAAGAAGGCCGGGTTGCGCTGGCCGCGGCCGGGGGCGAAATGGACCAGCACCGTCTGCCACTCCCCGCCCTGCGCCTTGTGGCAGGGCATCGCATAGCCGTATTTGACCTGGAGCGCATTGACATAGGGGTCTTCGACGATCGCCTGCCGGAAGGCCGCAGATTTCGGAGACAGATCCGGATGGCGGGTGCGGAAATGGACCAGCAGGGCCCGCTGTTCCAGCGGGGTCAGATCGCGCCCCGGCTGATCGAGCAGGTTTTCGAGCAGCAGACAGCGGGTGCGGACGACCGTCCCGTCGCCCTCGCGATGCGCCACCACCGCATGCCGGAAGCGCAGGGTGACCAGATGGCCGCCGGCCAGCGGCACCGGCACGGTCTCGGCCGTCTGGTCGACCGAGAGCACCTTCACCACATCGCCGTTGCTGAGGCCATGGCGGCGCGAATTGCGATTGACCAGCAGCGTGTCGCCCGGCTGCACCGGCAGGGCGGCATCCCCCCACAGCCGTTCGCGGACACTGCGATTATAGTCGAGCGCGGTGGCGTTGGAGGCCACCACGGCCACCACCTGGTCGCGCGCGCGGATGCCGCCCACGATCAGCCCGACGGCACCGGCGGCATCCACCTCCACGATCTCTGTGGCATCGGGCTCTGTGGCATCGGGCTCTGTGGCATCGGGCTCCGTAGCATCGGGCCTGAGCGAGAGGGTGTCGAACCGCCCGGCCGCCAGCGCCTCGCGGATCCGGGTCGCCCGGTTCAGGATGGCGCTGCCCTCGGCCTGGCGCAGCACCACCGCCAGATCGAAGCCGGCGACCTTCAGCCCGAAGGTCGCGGCCAGATAACCGGCATCGAGCGCGGGCGAGGTTTCCTCCCCCACCGGCGGCAGCTGGGCGGGGTCGCCGACGAAGAGCAGTTTCGCCAGCCGGTCCCCCGCGCGCCCCGGTCGCCGCATGCGGCAGAAGGCAATCAGATCGGCCAGCAACCGACCTGAACCGAAGCGCAGCAGATCGCCCTGCATCTCGCGATCGCCGACCATCGAGGCCTCGTCGACCACGATCAGTGGGGCGACTGTCTCCTCCCCCCGCAGCGGAAAGATCATCCTGAGGCCGGGATCGGTCTCGGAGACCGCCTCCTCGTTCACCTCGATCCGGTCGAGGGCATAGATCGCACGGTGGATGGTCACGGCCGCAGCCGCCTCGCCACCGGCTATCCGGCCGACCTTGTGGGTAAGGATCCGTGCCGCCCGCCCCGTGGGGGCGACAAGGGCCGGTGACAGGTTCCGTGCCGCCAGACGGCCGACCAGGGCCGCGATCAGCGCCGTCTTGCCGGTGCCGGCCCCGCCCCGCAGGATGAAGGCATCCAGCCCGTCATCCCGCAGGAAGCCCTCGATCGCATCGAGCGCCGCCGCCTGATCCGGCGTCGGCCTGATGGGTGTCGGCCTGATGGGCGTCAGTCTGATGGGCATCGCATCGCTCGGTCTGGTCATCTCGCCTGTCATCGCATTCCGGTCGGCCCCAGCATAGTCGCCGGACAGGGCGGCGGGGAAGCTGCGTGACACGAAATCGAGGGCAGGTGACCACGCGTCAGGCCGGCAGCGCCGCGCGCCCCGGGCGCAGATCCCGGCCGCGCGGCCGCGCGAGGGTGAGCACGATCAGCACCGCCACCCCCGACAGGGCGGCGGCCCCATACCAGAGCCCGGCATAGTCGCCGGTTGCGGCGAAGATGCGCCCGCCCGCCCAGGCCCCGAGTGCGGCGCCGAGCGAATGGCCGGCCGAAAGCAGCCCCATGGCCAGACCCATCCGGTGCAGCCCCAGACGGTCGGCGACCAGCCCGGCCGTGGGGGCGACGGTCGAATAGTCGAACAGGCCGAACAGAACCGCGAAGATCAGCAGCAGGCCGTAATCGTCGCCGATGAACACCAGCAGCACCAGCGCCGCCGCCCGGCCGGCATAGATCACCGCCAGCAGCCGGCCGCGATCGATCCGGTCCCCTAGATGGCCCGCCAGGATCATGCCGCCCAGATTGACCGCGCAAAGCACACCATAGGCCGTGGCCGAGGGCAGCGGCGGAAAGCCGCAGAGCGCGACATAGGGCATCAGATGCACCTCGATCACACCCGAGGTGGTGATGCCGCAGATGAAAAAGCTCCAGAACAGCGCGTGGAAGACCGGGTTGGTGGCCAGGAAGCCGATCCGCCGGCCCATGGGCTCGACAGCCGGTGCGGCACCCCCTGGGACCGCCGCCGCGGCACGGGCGCGGGGCAGCAGTACGAAGGCAGCCACGGCCGCCACGCCGGCCGCAATGGCGAGGCCGATGAAGCCGGTGCGCCAGTCATCCGCCGTCATCCAGACCGACAGGATCGGCACCAGGGCAAGCTGCCCGGCCGTGGCGCCGGCGGTCGCGATGCCGGTGGCGAAGCCGCGTCGGGCGGCCGGCACCATCAGCGCCACGGCGGTCGCCACCACATGGGTCACCACCGCGCCGAAGCCGATGCCGCCCACCACCGAAAAGGCCATGATCAGCATCACCGGCCCGTCGGCCAGCGAGATCAGCCCGGCCGCGGCCGCCACCATCACCAGCCCGGCACCCAGCAGGCGGCGGGGGCCATGGCTGTCGGTCAGAAGGCCGGCGGTCGGCGCCAGCAGGGCCATCACCACCAGGGCGAGCGCGCCGGCATTGGACACTTCGGTCCGGCTCCAGCCTTCCGCCTGTTCCCAGACCGGCATGGCAAGGCCCAGTGCCGCGCGGGTCGAGAAGGCGAGGCCGAGCGACAGGAAACCGATGATCACGACGGTCCAGGCAGCCAGGCCGAAACCGAGCTGACGCGGCAATGGAGAGGCGGCGGACATGGGGCGGGAGGCTCCGCGAGAGATGAAACTGCGCGGCATTTAGCCGCGGCGGGCAAGCTTCGTCATCATCTCAATGTCGGCCGCGATCCCATACCCCCGTCCATCTTCGGGCAAGGCAAAGCCCAACTTGCCCTCGGCCCCCGCCGCATCACGCAAAAAAGGCCGGCCGATCAACCGCTGATCGGCCGGCTAACTCCCGGAAACGAGCCGCGGCGGGGACGAAGGAGATGGCCGCGACAGAATGATCATGTCGTTCTATGAGTGAACACGCAAGTAGATTTTTTCTTTGGCTTATTCATTATAATTTAATTTCAAGATACGTGATACACGGGCCCGGTGATCCGCCCCCTTCCGCGGACGCATGTCTGCAGGGGCGGCCGGCCCCCCGACCATCGGAGGGGGTCCACACCCTTGACTTGAACCATGTTTTACCCGATCAACTCTTTCAACGGGACCCGGTGGGAAATTACGCGGACGATGGCCCGGGCATCCCGATAATTATTGCATCCAGGCGCAAGCCGTCCGCAGCCAGGGGGAAACGACCATGTCCGATCAGGCCGCCGCCAAGATCGCCGCGCTGCTGACCGTCACCGAACGCTTCGATCCGCCGGCAGGTGTCGTCGAGGCCGCGGCGGTCAAGGATCCCAAGGCCTATGTCGCGGCCGCCAATGCCGACCCGCTGGCCTATTGGGCGGAGCGGGCGCAGAGCCTGACCTGGACGAAGCCCTGGGACGAGGTCTGCCGCTTCGAGATGCCGGACCATCAGTGGTTCATCGGCGGGCGCACCAACATCTCGATCAACTGCCTGGATCGCCATGTGCAGGCGGGGCGCGGCGATGCCAAGGCCATGACCTTCGTCTCGGAAAACGGCGAAGAGCGCGGCTTCACCTATGCCGAGGCGCTGGCCGAGGTCTGCCGCATCGCCAACGGGCTGAAAAGCCTGGGCGTCGCCCGCGGCGACCGGGTGGTCATCTACATGCCGCTGACCCCGGAAGGCGTGTTCTCGATGCATGCCTGCGCGCGCATCGGCGCGGTGCATTCCATGGTGTATGCCGGCATGGGCGAAGGTGCGCTGAAAAAGCGCATCCAGGACAGCGGCGCGAAAGTGGTGCTGGTTTCCGACGCCACCTGGCGGCGGGGCAAGATCGTCGACCTGAAGGGCATCGTCGACCGCGCGCTTGCCGGCGACGACGCGCCGAAGCTGGATCATGTCGTGGTGCTCTCGCGCACGGGTCGCGAGGTCGCGGCCGGCGAGGTCGATTTTGCGTCCCTCATCGCCCATCAGCCCGACTTCATCGAGGCCGAGGAGATGGAGGCGGAAGACCCCCTCTTCATCCTGTACACCTCGGGCACGACCGGCGCGCCCAAGGGCGTGGTCCATGTCCATGGCGGCTATATGGTCGGCTGCGACACGCTGATCCGCACCTTCTTCGGCGTGACGCAGGATTCGGTCTGGTGGTCGCTGTCGGATATCGGCTGGATCGTCGGCCATTCCTACATCGCCTATGGCCCGATGCTGGTCGGCTGCCATCAGATCATCCGCGAGGGCACGCCCGACTATCCGGATGCCGGCGTCACCTGGGACGTGGTCGACCGCTTCGGCGTGACCGAGATGTTCACGGCACCCACGGCGGTGCGGATGTGGATGCGGTTCGGCAGCGATTTCGTGAAGAAATACTCCCGCCGCAGCCTGAAGGTCATGGCCTGTGCGGGTGAGCCGCTGAACCCCGAGGCCTGGTCCTGGGCGCAGCGCGAGATCCTGTCGGATGACGGCGAGGCCTTTGCGCATTGCGTCGACAACTTCTTCCAGACCGAGGTGGCGAGCCCGATGCTCGGCACCTATCCGGCCATGGCCACCCGCCCCGGCCGCGCCGGCATCGCCATGCCGACACTGCTCGCCCGCATCGTCGACCCCGAGACCGGGGCCGACGTCCCCAATGGTCAGGGCGGGCTGTTCGTGGTGGAAAAGCCCCTGCCCTACATGCTGCGCACGGTCTGGGGCGACCCCAGGCGCTATGCCAGCTATTGGTCGGAGCGCCTCGGCGGCTATGTCACCGGCGATCTGGCGGTGCGGGACGATGAAGGCTATATCGCCCTGCTCGGCCGGTCCGACGACGTGATCAACGTCGCCGGCCACCGCATCGGCACCGCCGATGTCGAAAGCTCTCTGGTCGGCCATCCGGCCGTCGCCGAGGCCGCCGTGGTCGGCCTGCCCGACGAGTTGAAGGGCGAGAAGATCAAGGCCTTCGTGGTGGTGCGCGCCGGCGAAACCGGCGATCAGGCCCTGGTGGCGAAGCTGGTCGCCCATGTCCGCGAGGATCTGGGCCCGATCGCCCAGCCCTCGGAACTGGTGATCGTCGACAAGCTGCCCAAGACCCGGTCGGGCAAGATCATGCGGCGCCTGCTCAAGGCCCGCGAGCTGGGCCTGCCCGAGGGCGACACCTCCACGCTCGACGAATGATCCGCTCTGCGGAACTATAACAATCCGGGCGCGGCCGCCTTGCGGGTGGTCGCGCCTTCAGGTTTTCAGGACCATCCGGAGAGACCATCCCATGTCGGCCGAGCGCACCCCGTCGAAATACGACACCCATCTGGATCGCACTCCCGCGAATTATCAGCCGCTGACCCCGCTCTCGCTGCTGGAGCGCACGGCCGACGTCCATCCCGACCGGGTGGCGGTGATCCATGGCGATCAGCGCTGGACCTATCGCGAACTCTATGCCCGCTGCCGGCGCCTGGCCTCGGCGCTGGCGGCGCGCGGCATCGGCTATGGCGACACGGTCTCGATCATGGCGCCCAACACACCCGCCATGCTGGAAGCCCATTACGGCGTGCCGATGACCGGGGCGGTGCTGAACGAGCTGAACATCCGGCTCGATCCGGAAGCGCTGGCCTTCATCCTGAAGCATGCCGAAACCAAGGTGCTGCTCACCGACCGCGAATTCAGCGGCGTGATCAGGGCGACGCTGGAACTGCTGGACGACAGGCCGCTGGTGATCGATATCGACGATCCGGCGGTCACCCATGGCGAGTTCCTGGGCGAGATCGAGTACGAGGCCCTGCTGGCCGAAGGCGACCCCGACTATGCCTGGGAGATGCCGGCCGACGAATGGCAGTCGATTTCGCTGGGCTATACCTCGGGCACCACGGGCGATCCCAAGGGCGTGGTCTACAGCCATCGCGGCGCCTGGATGAACGGGGTCAACAACATCCTGACCTGGGATCTGCCCAAGCGCTCGGTCTATCTCTGGACCCTGCCGATGTTCCACTGCTCGGGCTGGTGCTTCCCCTACACCATGGTCGCGGCCGCGGGCACCCAGGTCTGCCTGCGCAAGGTCGACGCGAAGGCGATCTTCGATGCGATCGAGACCCATGGCGTGACCCATCTCTGCGGCGCCCCCACCGTGCTCGGGCTGCTGGTCAATGCGCCGGCCGATGTGAAGCGGAATTTCGACCACAAGATCCGGATGATGACCGCGGCGGCCGCCCCGCCCTCCTCGGTGATCGCCGGCATGGAGGCGATGGGCTTCGAAGTCACCCATGTCTATGGCCTGACCGAGGTTTACGGACCGGCGGTGGTCTGCGAGTGGAAGCCCGAATGGGACGAGAAGCCGCTGGAGGAACGCGCCCGGATCAAGGACCGCCAGGGCGTGCGCTACGTTCTGCAGCAGGGGCTGATGGTCGCCGATCCGGAAACGCTGGAGCCGGTACCGGCAGACGGCCGGACCCTGGGTGAGGTGATGATGCGCGGCAACATCACCATGAAGGGCTATCTGAAGAACAAGTCGGCCACCGAAAAGGCCCTGGCCGGCGGCTGGTTCCACACCGGCGATCTGGGCGTGATGCATCCCGACGGCTATATCGAACTCAAGGACCGGTCGAAGGACATCATCATCTCGGGCGGTGAGAACATTTCCTCGATCGAGGTCGAAGACGCGCTCTACAGCCATCCCGCGGTGATGGAAGCGGCCGTCGTGGCCCGGCCCGACGAGAAATGGGGCGAAACGCCCTGCGCCTTCATCACCCTGAAGCCCGGTTCCACGGTCACCGAGGCCGAGATCCGCGAGCACTGCGCAAAGCATCTGGCCCGCTTCAAGCTGCCCAAGACCTTCGTCTTCACCGACCTGCCCAAGACCTCGACCGGCAAGGTGCAGAAATTCGTGCTGCGCGAACGCGCGCGAGGGCTGTAAGACGCCGACAGCCGGCCCGGACATACGAAAACCCCTGCCGTCCTATCCGGGCGGCAGGGGTTTCGCGGGATCGCGGGGGTCTTCATCGGCCGTATCGGCGCTGGGCGGCCGCGGCCTGATTGCCGCAGCGCAGGCCGGCATCCCGCCGGCGGGCACTACGGCCTCGGATAGGCGGGTCTACCGGTCAGTTGATCTCCAGCCGCGAGATCTCTTCCTTGACTTTCAGCTTGCTGCGCTTCAGCTCGGCGATCGCGTGGTCGTCGGGCTTCGGTCGGATGTACTCGCTGTGCAACGCCTCGTCGAGAGCGGCATGCTTCTGCTTCAAGGCTTCGACACGCGCCTGAACGCTCATGGACACCTCCGTTGCGCAATACCATCTTGGACCGGGACAGGCGGCCACGTCCCGTGGCACGGCCCGATCCCTTACACAGGGCGACCCCTCAGAAAGTTACGTGGATATGACGACGGACGGCTTCAACCCCCCTGATGACGGTTCGATGACGGCAATGAATGGCATGGGCCGGCCCGGGCCCCGCCGTCTGATCGTCGGCATCTCGGGCGCCTCGGGCGTCGTCTACGGTATCCGCCTGTTGCAGCTGCTGAAATCGGCCGGAATCGAGAGCCATCTGGTGATGAGCAAGGCGGCCGAGATGACGGTCGCCTATGAAACCGATCTGCGCATCGCCGAGGTGAAGGCCCTGGCCCACACGGTCCATGATCCGCGCGATGTGGGCGCCGCGATCTCCAGCGGCTCGTTCCGCACGCTGGGCATGGTGGTCGCCCCCTGCTCGATCCGCAGCCTGTCGGAAATCGCCTATGGCAACACCACCGGCCTGCTGACGCGTGCCGCCGATGTGGTGCTGAAGGAACGCCGACGGCTGGTGCTGATGGTCCGCGAAACCCCGCTGCATCTGGGCCATCTGCGCGCCATGACCCAGGCCGCCGAAGCCGGCGCCATCATCGCCCCGCCGGTGCCGGCCTTCTATGCAAAGCCCGACAGCCTGCAGGCGATGATCGACCACACCCTCGGCCGGGTGCTGGACCTCTTCGACATCGACACGCCGGGGCTGAAGCGGTGGAAGGAAACGCCGTCTCAGGGCCAGGAGGATTGATCCGAGGGCAGACGGCCTTCGGGGTCGTACACCACGACCCGATGCGGCAGATCGGTCCCCCACCGCCACAGAACAAGGTTCTGGTCGTCCGCAGCGGCACCCGTCGCGAAACTCGGGACCAGGACGCCTGCAGCTCCGGCCCCGATCAGCCGCCGCGCCAGTCTCCAGGTCGGAGGTTCTTTGCCGGCCAGAGCCAGCATGAGCCACGCGCACGCCATGTCCTGCGAATCAATCCCGGCGTTCTGCCAGTCTTTTGCAGTCCGCAGATCGACGACGGGTTCACAATCGACGTCGTAAACGCACAACGTGCACGGAGACATCCGCTCAGGCAGGCCTGCGGACACTTCCAGGAGAGTGGTTTCGATCCTGAAGGTAGAGCGCGGGCATGCCCGGCGGATTGAACCGGCCGCCCCGGACCGCCGCACCGTCACCCGAAAGTGGCCTGAACGCCCATTTCGGATCGTGAGCCCGATAGCAGACGCCGGCGAACCTCACGCATAACCGCCCAGAGCGACATGATCGAGATAGTCGCGGACGGCGCTCGCCCCGCCTGTCTTGACCAGAGACTCGGCGGTACGATTTCCCAGAGCCGGAATGGGGTAGGCGCAATACCACGAAAGGGCGGCACGTGGGCCTCCGGCCCAGGCTTCGACACGCTGGAGGATCTCCAGCATTTCCTTGAGACGCCTGGTCGCTGCGGTGTGGCGCGGTCCCCGTCGCTGCAACAGGCTGTCCTTATCGACGCCCAGCATGTCCACGACATCCGGCAGCGGAACGCCCAAAACACGCGCAATCTTTTGGGTGGCGATCAAACGTCGCCTCAAATCTCGCTGGAAAGCCGCGTCGGACTTCCCGATGTCATGAAGAAGGCCGGTAATCGATGCCGGACGTTCAGACGGACGGGTCGGAACACGCCCGCGATTATCTCGCACATGCAACTCTGAGGCGTAATTCTTCATCGCATGCCTCCATTACATGGTTGAAATGTAAGGGAGCGCTGAAAAACGGTCAAGGTCTCCGCCGCCACCCCACCAGTTGCCGGATCTTGTCATCCGCCCCCGGCCCCGCCACAGCGGTGATCTCCTGCGGGCGGAGCGGGCGGCCGTCTTCGGAGCGGACCGCCATCGGCGCCACCGGGCGGCCGGTGGCGGTTTCGGTCAGGAACATGCGCTCGCCGCCGGGATCCGGGGTCCAGCGCTCGCCCCAATGGAGCAGCGCCACCATCACCGGATAGAGGCCGAGCCCCTGTTCGGTCAGGCGGTATTCATAGGACCGGCCGTCGGTGGGCGACGGCGTCTTGCGCAGGATGCCCGCCTCGGTCATCTGCTTCAGGCGGGTGGAGAGCACGCTCGACGACAGGCCCAGATGGTCCTGGAAGGCGTCGAAGGTGCGCATGCCGTTGAAGGCGTTGCGCAGGATCAGGAAACCGTCGATCGATCCCACCACGTCGAGCGCATGGGCGATGCTGCAATTCATCCGATCGAGCGGTTCCCGCGCCACCGTGCTCCCCTCCCGCGTGCTCTCCTCCTGGCCCGGATATCAGCCGGCGATCATGCCGGCGAGGCGCTGATTGATCAGGCCTTCGGCCTCGGACATGATCCGGTCGATCAGTTCCTGACAGCTCGGCACGTCGTGGATCAGGCCGGCGACCATGCCGCAGCTCCAGGCTCCGGCATCCATCTCACCCTCGATCATCACCCGCGGATAGACGCCGGCCACCAGATCGTGGATGTCGTCGATCTTGAGGTCGGCCCCCTTTTCGCGCTCGATCTCGACCAGCCGGTCGACGGCGGCATTGGCCAGCACGCGCTCGGTGTTGCGCAGCGGGCGCATCACCAGGCGGGTATCGAGTTCGGTCGCGGCCACGATCGCCTGCTTGACGTTCTCGTGGACCGGCGCCTCTTTGGTCGCGATGAAGCGGGTGCCCATGTTCATGCCATCGGCGCCCAGCGCCAGCGCCGCCACCAGGCTGCGCGCATCGGCCATGCCGCCCGAGGCGACGAAGGGGATGGTCAGCTCTTCCGCCGCCCGCGGCAGCAGGATCATGTTGGGGATGTCGTCTTCACCCGGATGACCGCCGCATTCGAACCCGTCGACGCTGACCGCATCGCAGCCGATCTTCTCGGCCTTCAGCGCATGGCGGACCGAGGTGCATTTATGGATCACCTTGATCCCCGCCGCCTTCAGCGCCGGCATATAGGCCTCGGGGCTGCGGCCGGCGGTCTCGACGATCTTCACCCCGCCTTCGACGATCGCCTGGATGTATTCCGGATAGGGCGGCGCCTGGAAAGTCGGCAGGAAGGTCAGGTTCACGCCGAAGGGCTGGTCGGTCATCTCGCGGGCCCGCGCGATCTCGCGCGCCAGAAGCTCGGGCGTCTTCTGGGTCAGGCCGGTGATGATGCCGAGCGCACCGGCATTCGACACCGCGGCCGCAAGCTCGGCGAAGCCCACATAATGCATGCCGCCCTGGATGATCGGATGCCGGATGCCCAGCAATTCCGTGATGCGCGTCTTCATGAGGCGTTCCTGCCTTCCCGTTCAGGACCGGAGCCTTCGATGGCCCCCGTGTCATTTAGCTTCGATTTTCGAAGCTATCTCCGGGCGCGACGGAAGGCAAGCCCGCGACGGGCGGCACGGCATCACGGGTGGCGCGGATCATCAGGTCGCGCCAGGCCGCCATCGGCCTGACCGGCGCATCGGCGGCAAGCGTCAGACCGGGGGTCAGCCCCTCGGCCTGGAAGGCGCGGATCAGGCCGGCATCGCGGGCGATCACATGGATCGGCACGCTGTGCGGGGCATCGGCCGGGGTGACCAGCGGCGGCTGGTGGTCGCCGACCACGATCAGCAGGGCATTTTCCGGCATGCGCTCCACGGCCCAGCGGCCGACCAGGGCCAGGGTATAGTCCAACGCATTGGCATAGCGTTCCGCCCAGTCGGCCGTGTCGCGGGCAAAGGGCTGGCCCTCGGGCGGGGCGGCGGTCTCGAAGATCCGCCCGCCGGCGGCGCCCGCCATCGACCAGTCGTCGAGCAGCGGCGGCAGCGGCCCCCAGGGATGATGGCTGGTGATCATGGCGAATTCGAGGAAGAGCGGCGGCCGGTCGACGGGTGCCTGTTCCTCGGCGGCGTAGCGGTCCAGCGCATACTGATCCGGCACCGTCGGCCAGCCGAAAGCCGGGCCGCGATAGTCGAGTGCGGCCGCATCCATCACCCGGTCATAGCCGAAGGCGGCCGCCTCGGGCCAGGTTTCGCGGATGGCCGGCATCAGCGCCACCGTCCGCCAGCCGGCGCGGCCGAACAGGTCGACCAGCGTCGTGCGCCCGGCCGAGAGCGCATAGTCATAGGCCCGCTGCCGGTCGAGCGTCAGGCCCGAAAGCAGCGTGCCATGGGCCAGCCAGGACTGGCCGCCGACGACGGGGCTGTCCAGCCAGCCGCTCACCACACGGAAGCCCGCAGCATCGAGCCTGTGCCCCAGATCCGCCAGCCGCCGGCCCACCGCATCGCGGATCCGCGGATCGTGATGGGCCGACCAGCCGTAGCTTTCCATGAAGAACAGGTTCACGTCGCGGCCGCGCAGCCGCGGAAACAGGGCCGGCCCCGGCAGGTGAGCTGCGGGATCATCCGCCACCGCCGCGGCAAGCTCCGCCTCGATCCGGGCCCGTGCCTTCAACGCATCGGCCTGGAAGGCGGCGAGCCGCAGCGCCCCCGCCCCCACCGGCCCGCCGGTCTGGCTGGCGGCCCCGACCACCTGGCCCAGCGCCAGCATGCCGCCCAGCACCGCGACGGTCATCGCCGGCCGGCGGCCGCCGGTCAGATGGCGCCGGGCCAGAATCTGGCCGCGCCGGGCGAGCAGATAGACCGCCACCGCCGGCAGGATCCAGAAGCCGAGCACGGTGGCGAGCCGCGCCGGATCACCCGCCAGCACATCCCAGAGCGCCGGCATCAGATAGAGATCGCGACCGAGATCGAGCGGCCGGCCCGCGGCGGCATGGGCGACCAGATCGGCGCCGCGCAACAGCACCAGTGCCGCCAGACCGGCCGCCGCCAGCCGGAGCAGGAAACCCGGCAGCCAGCGTTCGGCCTGTGCCGGGCTGCGGGCCAGGCTGCTGCCGCGGGTGACGGGAAAGCCCCCCGGCAGGGCCAGGGCGAGCAGGATAACCGCCGCCACCTCGACCGACAGGCGGAAATGGGCCGGCGTGAACCAGGCATCGAAGCGTGCCGGCATGTTGACCAGCAGGCCGGCCAGGATCCAGACCAGCAGCAGGCGGGCAAGGCCGTCAGCGAAGCTTGTGGGGGGCGGTCTCACCTCGGGGCGATCCTCGTCGGCACGGGCGGCGGGCAGAACATCCGGAAGTGGAAGAAGATGGGCCGGTCCCGTGCGCGATCAAGACGACGCAGGATCACGCGCGACCTTCCGTCTCCCCCCGCGGAATGGCCGGGCCCATGCTCGCCACCAGCCCGTCCCGCACCCGGGCCCAGCCGTCGGGCAGGGCCACCAGCAGCACCCCATAAAGATCCAGCATGCGGGCAAAGGCGGTGCGGCCGTCTTCCCCCGCGCCGAGCGGCCGGGCGAGGCCGTCCAGCACCGGTGCCAGGGCATCGAGCATGGCGGTCTCTGCCGCAATCTCGTGGGCGAGCAGGCCGTCGCCGATCGCCCGGGCACGATCCGCCGCCATGCCGGCCATGACCGGGGCATCGCCGCGCAGCCGCCGGCGCAGGGCGCGCAACGGCCGCACCACCTCGGCCCGCCAGCCGGCGGCTGCCGCATCCAGCGCCGCAATGCCATGCGCGTCCAGCCGGCGGCCGGTCGCCGCAGCATGGTGGAAGGCCAGGATAAGCACCACATCGGCGCCATGGCCGTCCTGGGCCTCAAGACAGACCTCGCGCGCCGACGGCCGGCCATAGACCGCATGGGCATGGCGGCCAAGGGGGGTCTGCGGCGTGGAGGGGGCAGGCACGGGGCTGGGCATGATGCGCATCTTCCGGCAATGTCTTGAGAGGGGGCGTGCTGGGCTTATGCGTCGGCGCGAGTATACACGGCCGGGCGGTGTTTGTATGATCCGCGGCCCCCGATCCCTCCTGAAGGTCCGGCAGCCGCGCCGGCCCGATCCGCCAGAGACAGAAGGACAAGGCTTCATGACCGGAACGCCCGCCGGAACGCCCTCCGCCACCGCGCCCCTGGTCGGCATCGTGATGGGCAGCCAATCCGACTGGGCCACCATGCGCCATGCCGCGGTGCTGCTGGAACGTTTCGGCATCCCGCACGAGGTACGCATCGTTTCGGCCCATCGCACGCCGCAGCGCATGGCCGATTACGCCGCCGCCGCGCGCGGCCGGGGCCTGCAGGTCATCATCGCCGGTGCCGGCGGCGCCGCCCATCTGCCGGGCATGATCGCCGCCCAGACCAGCGTGCCGGTCTTCGGCGTGCCGGTGCAGAGCAAGGCGCTGAACGGCATGGACAGCCTGCTGTCGATCGTGCAGATGCCGGCCGGCATCCCCGTCGGCACGCTGGCGATCGGCGAAGCTGGCGCCAAGAATGCCGCCCTGCTCGCCGCCGCCGTGGTCGCCAACCACGATGCCGCCGTGCTGGAGGCGCTGGAAGCCTTCCGCGCCGAGCAGACCGACGGCGTGGCGCTGGAACCGGTCGACGACCAGGCCTGAGCCGCCTTCTCATCTTCCCTCACCCTGTACGGACGACCCCGATGACCGATCGCACCACCACCCCCGCCCCGCTCGCCCCCGGTTCGGTGATCGGCATCATGGGCGGCGGACAGCTTGGCCGGATGGCTGCGATCGCGGCCGCGCGGATGGGCTACAAGGTCCATGTCTACGCGCCCGAGGCCGAAAGCCCGGCCGCCGAGGTGGCCGATGCCTGGACCCGCGCGGCCTGGGACGATGCGGCCGCCCTCGACGCCTTCGCGGCCGCGGTGGATGTGGTGACCTTCGAGTTCGAGAACGTGCCCGCGGCAAGCGTCGCCGGGCTGGCGGCGAAGCGCCCGGTGCGCCCGGCCTGGACGGTGCTGGAGACCACCCAGGACCGCCTGTCCGAGAAGGATTTCGTCAACCGGCTGGGCATCGGCACGGCGCCCTATGCCCGGGTGGACGATGTCGACGGGCTGGTTGCCGCCATCGAGAGGCTGGGCCGGCCGGCGATCCTGAAGACCCGCACGCTCGGCTATGACGGCAAGGGTCAGGCCCGCATTGCGGCCGAGGGCGACATCCGCGCCGCGGCCGAGGCCGCCTTCGCGACGATCGGCGGCCGGCCCGCGATCCTTGAAGGCATGGTCGATTTCGGCTGCGAGATCTCGGTCATCGTCGCCCGCTCTCCCGCAGGCGAGGTGCGCTGCTTCGAGCCGGCCGAGAACGAGCATCGCAACGGCATCCTGCATCTGAGCCGCGTGCCAGCGCGGGTGGCCGAGGCCACCGCCATCGAGGCGCAGCGCATCGCGCTGGCGCTGGCCGAGGCCTTCGGTCTGGAGGGGCTGCTGGCGGTGGAGATGTTCGTCACCCGCGACGGCCGGGTGCTGGTCAACGAAATGGCGCCGCGGCCGCATAATTCGGGACACTGGTCGTTCGACGCCGCCGCGACCAGCCAGTTCGAGCAGTTCATCCGCGCGGTCGCCGACCTGCCGCTGGGCGATCCCGCGCGGCTGGTCGATGCCGAAATGGAAAACCTGCTGGGCGACGATGTCGACCGCTGGCACGAGATCCTGGCCGAGCCGCGCGCCAAGCTGCATCTCTACGGCAAGAGCGAGGCCAAGCCGGGCCGCAAGATGGGGCATGTCACCCGGCTCGGTACCGCGCGCAGCAACAGCTGATACGGCAGGCGGGGGCTCAGCGCCCCCGCATCCGCAGGGAATTGCGGCCGGCGAAGCGGCTGCCGCCAGGCAGGAAGCGGCGCGGATCGGGCAGCATCTTTTCCACCCGGCCGCGGACCTTCTGGATGCGCATCACATCGGCGATCCGCCGGTCCAGGAAGGCGCGGGTGTCGGCAAAGCCCTCGCTTCTGTCGTCCAGCCAGACCGCGAGCGTCGAGCTGTAGACCGCGGCCAGGGTCGCGCGCTTGGTGTAGAAGCTGAAATCGGTGGCCGTGTCGCCCGCCGCCCACCACATCGCATCGACCGTGCGATAGAGCGTCTTCAGGCCGAGGGCGGCGTTCTGCGGCAGGGCGAGCAGGCCGAGCGCAGTGCGGATCGCCTCGCGATGGGGCAGATTCTGCTCCAGCCGCACCAGAACCGCGGTGGTGATGCGGCTGCGGATCGGCAGCGACGGCAGATCGATCCGCTCCAGCTCCGCCGCCATGCGCCGGTCGGCATAGTCGCAGAAATGCACGATCAGATCGATCCGCCCGCGCGGGAACAGCCGGCGGGTGGCGGCGGCGTCGAAGCCGGCGGCCTGGCCGGCGCGGCGGACCAGGTCGTCCGTCCAGCCGTCGAAGGGCACATCGGGCAGCGCCTGTTCCAGCACCGCGTCGCGATCGCGCAGAAGCTGCGGCACGCCGGCTTCAAGCTCCCCCGCCCCGCCGGTTTCGGTATCTGAGGGCGGCAGAACCCCGGCCTCGTCGTCAGCGCCCGTCTGGTCGCGGGTATGTCCGTCGTCTGCGGTCATCTTCCGTCTCCCTCAGGATCGGCATGGTCGTCGCGGCACCATGCCAGATCAGCTAGCGTCGCAAGGCTACGCCGTCAACGGGTCATGCCGCCGCATAGGCCGCGTCGAAGAAGGCGCGCTCCGCCGCCACTGCGCGCCGGAACAGATCTTCGACCCGTGCCCGGGCCGCATCATCCAGCATGGGGCCCACCCGGTCGAGTTCCGAGACCAGCCAGCCCACGAACTCCCGGAAGAACGGATTATCGTGGAGTGTGATCCATTCGGCATGCTCGAAACGTGGCGGCAGGCGGCCCCCGGCCCGCTCGGCCCAGGAGAGATAGCTCCATTCCGCCACCACCAACACCGCCAGGCAGCAGGCATAGTCGGCGGTCAGCCGCGCCTCGGCCATCAGCGCCTTGAAGGTGGCGGTCGCCGGATGGTCGGGCAGGTCCGCCCGCATCGCCTCGTCCACGCCCAATGCCTTGAAGGCCCGGAGGAAATAGTCGTTCTCGTCGCTGGTGACCATGGCGGCGAAGCGGCAGAGCGGGATCCGCGCCTCGAAGCGGTCGGCCGAGGCGATGGCCGCGCCCAGAAGGGCCACGAATGCGTCGATGAAGCGGTGATCCTGAACCAGATAACGGGCGAGCACCGCATCATCCAGCGTGCCGGCGATCAGCTCGTCGGTGAAGCGGTGGCCGGTGACCGCGCTCCAGTCGGGCTCGGCGGCGGCACGCAGGCTGAGGCTGAAACGCGCCTCGGCGGGGCTGGCGGACATCTGGCATCTCCCTGGGTCTTCTGATCCGGCCACACGCCCTTGCCGGCGTGGGCCCCTTCCCCTATACTCGGTTTCGAACAAACACGCACGCCGTCGGGATCTCGGGACGAGAGGCTGGGAGGCCACTCGTGCCGGCTTTCGTTTCGCAACGGTCGAATCGGTTTGACTTTCATCCGTCGCCCCGGTACCAAAGGCGGCCGATGGTCGCCGAGGGTTTCGGTGGTCGTGATCTGTCGCGGTGCGTCGCGACGGGCCCGGACGGAGGACGTCCGGACCGGGTTTCAATCGACTGACAAGACGGGTGTAGACTTGGTGCAGGTCATCGTTCGCGACAACAATGTCGACCAGGAGCTTCGCGCGCTGAAGAAGAAGATGCAGCGTGAAGGCATCTTCCGCGAGATGAAGATGCGTCGGCATTATGAGAAGCCGTCGGAGAAGCGCGCCCGTGAGGATGCGGAGGCCGTTCGTCGCGCCCGCAAGCTCGCGATGAAGCGTGCGCAGCGCGAGGGCCTGCTCTGAGCAGCAGGCGCGTTCCGCGCCCCGACGACCGGATGCATGCCCTGAAGCCGAACCGGCCCACGGTATGACATGCCTGCCGTTACGAAAGACCGCCCTCCTCGCGAGCGGCGGTTTTTTGTTGCCCGGATTCCGGTGACGGGTCTAGCTTCCGCCGGCGCCCTGCCGCGCCGCCCTCCCTCCCCCCGGTCGTGAAGGAAGCCCGATGATCCGGCATATCGTGATGTTCAGCGCAAAGACCCCGGCCGATCTCGCTGCGGTGCGCGACGGCCTCGCGATCCTGGGCGGCATTCCCCATGCCCGCCGCTTCGAGGTCGGCACAAATACCAAACGCGATGCGCTGTCGTCGGATGTCGATCTGATCGTCTATGCCGAGTTCGACGACGAGGCCGCCCTCGCCGCCTATAAGGCCGACCCGCTTTATGCCGAATCGATCGCCCGCGTCCGCCATCTGCGCGATCTGCGCATCGTGGCCGATTATGTCGTCGAGGATGCCGTCATCGCCGACCGGCGCGGCTGAGACCGGGCAAAACGCCCCGGCGTCTCTCCGGTCCAGCGCCGGAAGGCGCGGGTGAAGGCGGCGGCATCTGCATAGCCCAGCTCTGCCGCGACATCCTCGATCGTCGCCTTGCCCGCAGCCATCAGCCGGCGGGCACGCTCGATCAGGGCCGCCTCGCGTTCCCGCCGGAAACTGGTGCCCGCCTCGGCCAGACGGCGGCGCAGAGAGCGCTCCGACAGAGCAAGCCTGGCCGCGGCCGTCGGAAGATCCGGCGGCGGGTGGTCGGCGTCGCGCAACAGCACCCGAAGCGCCAGAACCGGACCGCCCGCTCCGCGGCGGACCGCCGCCGCCAGCAGAGCCTGCTCGGCCGAGAGCGTCGCAGACAGGTTGGCGAAGCGCAATGGCGCCGCACGCAGATCGCCATCATAGACCAGCCGGTTCCCGTCCTGACCAAACGTCAGATCCGGCCCGAAGACGACGCGAAAGGCTTGCTCGTCCTCGGGTCTCGGCGGGCATGGCAGTCTCAGCTCGGCGCGTGCAGGTACAACCGGCGCGCCAATCAGATCCTGCAACACGCGTGTGATCGAGGTATTGCCCCGGCTGATCAGAAAATGATGAACCGGTGGCGGCAGGTCCAGCAGCACGCGATCGTCAAGGCTGAAGATCAGTTCCCCCGCCGGGCCGTCGGCCGCGGTAATGGTGCTGTACGACACCCCAAGGATCGGCAACCGCTCCCACAGGGTGAGCGCATCGGCCAAGGTCGCCCGGGTCATCATCGCCCAGCCGAACAGGCCGAGCCCGGCAACGCCGTAGCGCAGCCCGGTCTCCAGCCCCAACCGCATCGGGTCCTGATCGGGCAGGCCGGAAAGCAGGGCCTCCACCACAGCCAGTTCCTGCCAAGCCAGAACAGGAATGTCCGGCTGATCAAAGAGCCGGGGGTCCAGCCCGCCCGCCACATAGAGCCGGGCCGCGTCCAGCCCGCAGGCGACACCGGTCGCAACCGAATTGATGACGCCCAGCGGATCCCGTCTTTCCCCGGCATGGATGCCCATAATGCCTCTGGCGATAATCGGTAGTTCTGGCCGAAAAGATCAAGAAATCGGCCGGGGACATCATGGCACGAAACGACCTCTGGTTGCACAATTCTGTCATGCAAACCGGAAACATACCGGAGCCCGCCAGGGGGAAACAGGATGAGCGCAAACCCGTTCTTCTTCGCACGACCGCCCGTCGCCACCAGCAATCGCCCGGTGGCCTCGGCCCACTTCAACATCAGGCCGATCACCGGCGCTCTGGGGGCGGAGATCACCGGTATCGACGTCGCCACGGCCGGCGCTCCGGCGATCGCCGATCTGAGGGCCGCCTTGATCCGCCATCAGGTGGTCGTCATCCGGGGACAGGCCCTGGATCCGGCCGCACTGGAGCAGGTGACCCTCCGCCTGGGTTCTTTCGGCCACGACCCGTATATCCGGCCGATGCCGGGCTTTTCCAATGTGCTGCGGTTGCTGAAAGAAGCGGATGAACGCCATCCGGATGTCTTCGCCGAAGCATGGCACAGCGACTGGTCCTTCCTGGATACCCCTCCCGCCTTCACCCTGCTTTACGGCCATGATGTGCCTGACTGGGGTGGCGACACCATGTTTGCCAGCCAGATCCGCGCCTTCGAGGCACTGAGCCCCGCCATGGTCAGGCTGCTGGAACCCCTGAAAGGCATCCACAGCGCACGGCGCGCCTATGCACCGGCCGCCCGGAGCCTGATGGCCGACCGGCTGCCGAACATGGATATCGTGGTCAGTGAAAGCGCAATGGCGACGCGGCTGCATCCAATCATCCGCACCCACCCTGAAAGCGGCGCCCGTGCGCTCTATGTCAGCCCGAGCTACACGATCGGCATCGACGGCTTCATCGATCAGGAGGCCCAGGCTCTGCTCGGCTATCTGTTCCAGATCTCAGTCGATCCCCGCTTCACCTGCCGGGTACGCTGGGAACAGGGCAGCCTGACCATCTGGGACAACCGATCGGTCATGCACCTGCCGATCGGCGACTATCACGGCGCCCGGCGCGAAATGTACCGCACAACGGTGGCCGGTACAGAACCCATGCTGGAGCCGTGCCCTGATTAAACGCTGTCGTGCCTGAACCACTCCCTGCCGCATGGCCCGGTTCAGGCCAGAATCAACAAGACCAAGAAACGCCCAGGCAGCCCGGTTTCACGACGACGACCACGGTTACCCGGTCGCATGCCAGCAGCCGGTTCGGCGTCTGCCGCGCCGCCCCTCCCCGGCCAAGGCCGCCGGCCTGCCCCCCTTTACCACCACCGCGGCCCTTGCCCCCCTGGCAGCCGCGGCGGTGGCATTGGGCGTATCTGAATCCGGAGGCCGCATCTTCGTGGTGCCGCAACTGCCGGACCGTATCGACGGGGCACTTCAATAACGGTAGCGACGTTGGATGACCCCGATCAATGCGTCTGGACCAGTATCCGGAAAGATCTCCCCTTAGCCGCTCGGGCTTCCCAATGCCTTCAAATGGATGCCGCAAAGCATCGCGAACGCGGTCATTGATCCGCCGGAGCATCGCCTTGTCAGCCTGCTGCCAGTGAACATAATCAGCCCACGCATCCTGGATCCAGACCAGTCGGATGCTCATTCCGGGACCGGCTCATCCACAAGATCACGATGGACGTGAAAGACAAGATCACCTCGCACAAAAGAACGCGGCCCCCGTCTCCGGAGGCCGCGTCTTTCGTCGTCTGATGCGTCGTCGTGGTGCGGTCGGGCGGCGCCTGATCAGGCGTGTTCGATCGCCTTCACGATTTCCTCGGTCATCTTCTTGGCGTCGCCGAAGAGCATCATGGTGTTGTCGCGGAAGAACAGCTCGTTCTCGACGCCGGCATAGCCCGAGGCCATGCTGCGCTTGATGAACAGCACCGTGCCCGCGCGCTCGACGTCCAGGATCGGCATGCCGTAGATCGGGCTTGCCGGGTCGGTCTTGGCGGCCGGGTTGGTCACGTCGTTGGCGCCGATGACGAAGGCCACGTCGGTCGAGGCGAAGTCGCGGTTGATGTCTTCCAGCTCGAACACCGCGTCATAGGGCACATTGGCTTCGGCCAGCAGCACGTTCATATGGCCGGGCATGCGGCCCGCGACCGGATGGATGGCGTAGCGAACCTTCACGCCTTCCTTCTCCAGCATGTCGGCCATTTCCTTCAGCGCATGCTGCGCCTGGGCCACCGCCATGCCATAGCCGGGGACGATGATCACCGACGAGGCGTTCTTCATGATGAAGGCGGCATCTTCGGCGCTGCCCTGCTTCACGGTGCGGTCACCCATGTCGGGGCCACCGGCGGCAGCCGAGCTGCCATCGGTGCCGAAGCCGCCCAGGATCACGTTGAAGAACGAGCGGTTCATGCCCTTGCACATGATGTAGGACAGGATCGCGCCGCTCGACCCCACCAGCGCGCCGGTGATGATCAGCAGGTGGTTTTCAAGGGTGAAGCCGATGCCGGCCGCCGCCCAGCCCGAATAGCTGTTCAGCATCGAGACCACGACCGGCATGTCGGCGCCGCCGATCGGGATGATCAGCAGGATGCCCAGCGCCAGCGCGATGAGGGTGAGCAGCCAGAAGGCCGCCGGCGCCTCGGTCAGGCAGAACACCACGATCAGCGCAATCACGGCGATGCCGAGACCCAGATTGATCGGGTGCTGCATCGGGAAGCGCACCGGCGCCGACTTGAAGATGCCCTGCAGCTTGCCGAAGGCGATGATCGAGCCGGTGAAGGTGATCGCACCGATGGCCGAGCCCAGCGACAGCTCGATCAGGCTGTTCACCTTGATGCTGCCGGCGGTGCCGATGCCATAGGCCTCGGGCGCGTAATAGGCGGCGATGGCGACGAAGACCGCGGCGAGGCCGACCAGGCTGTGGAAGGCGGCCACCAGCTGCGGCATCGCGGTCATCTGGATGCGCAGCGCAATGATGGTGCCGGCAGCACCGCCGATGATCACGCCCAGCACCACCAGCCAATAGCTTTCGACACCCGGCTGGAACAGGGTGACCAGCACGGCCAGCGCCATGCCGCCAATGCCGATGCGGTTGCCGTTGCGGGCGCTGACCGGCGAGGACAGCCCCTTCAGCGCCATGATGAAGCAGACGGCGGCGACGAGATAAAGGAGTGAGGAAAGGTTTGCGTTCACGGTTCCGCCCTCAGCCCTTCTTCTTGAACATCTGCAGCATGCGGTTGGTCACCACGAAGCCGCCGAAGATGTTGACCGAGGCGAGCGTGACCGCCAGGAAGCCCATCACCGTGGCGAAGCCGAAGGTGGCAGGACCGGCGGCGATGATCGCACCGACGACGATGATGCCCGAGATGGCGTTGGTGACCGCCATCAGCGGCGTGTGCAGCGCCGGCGTCACCCGCCAGACCACGTAATAGCCGACGAAGATCGCCAGCACGAAGACGGTCAGGCCAAGCACCAGCGGATCGACGCCACCATGGGCGGCGGCACCATCAACGGCAAGGCGGGCGATTTCGGCCTGCGCCTGACGCGCGGCGTCGAGGCTGGCATTGGCCGCCTCGAGATTGGCATCGGCGGCAGACTGAAGCTGGTCGAGCGCGCTCATCACTCGGCCTCCTTGAAGTTCGGATGCACCACGGCGCCGCCCTGGGTCAGCAGCGTGCCGGCGATGATCTCGTCGGCCGTGTCGACCTTCAGCGCCTTGGTTTCCTTGTCGACCATCAGCGTCACGAAGGTCAGCAGGTTCTTGGCGTAGAGCTGGGCGGCATTGACCGCCACCCGGGCCGGCACGTTCGGGAAGGCGACGATGCGCACGCCACCCGGGGTCTCGACCACCTCGCCATGGCGGGTGAGCGCGCAATTGCCGCCGGTTTCCGACGCCAGATCGACGATCACCGAGCCGGGCTTCATCGAGGCCACCATCTCCTCGGTGATCAGCACCGGGGCGGGCTTGCCGGGGATCTGGGCGGTGGTGATGACCATGTCGTTCTTCTTGACATGATCGGCCAGCACCTGCGCCTGGCGGGCCTTGTAGGCGTCGCTCATCTCGCGGGCATAGCCGCCCTTGGTCTCGGCAGAGGCGGCCTCGTCATTGGGCACGTCGACGAAGCTCGCCCCCAGGCTTTCGACCTGTTCCTTCACCGCCGGACGCACGTCGAAGGCCGAGACGACACCGCCCAGGCGCCGCGCGGTCGCGATCGCCTGCAGGCCGGCGACGCCGGCGCCCAGCACCAGCACGCGGGCCGGTGGCACGGTGCCGGCTGCGGTCATCATCATCGGCATGGCGCGGCCGAACTCGGCAGCCGCGTCGATCACCGCCCGATAGCCCGCGAGGTTGCTCTGCGACGAGAGCACGTCCATCGACTGGGCGCGGGTGATGCGCGGCACCAGCTCCATGGCGAAGGCGGTCACCCCGGCCTCTGCCAGCCGCTTCACCAGATCACGATTGGTGTAGGGGCTCAGCATGGCGACCAGGGTCGCCCCCTTGGGCAGGGCCGCGGTCTCGGCCTCGTCGGGTGCCTGCACCTTCAGCACAAGGTCGGCCCCGGTCAGCGTCGCCGCGGCATCGGCGGCGATCTCCGCACCTGCTGCCTTGAACGCATCGTCGGTGATGGCGGCCCCCAGCCCGGCGCCCGCCTCCACCACGACCTCAAAGCCCAGGTCGCGATATTTTTTGACCGTTTCGGGGGTCGCCGCGACGCGCTTCTCGTGCGCGCGGGTCTCCCTCGGAACTGCGATCTTCATGGTCTCTCCGGCCCTCGTTCTGTCTCTGCGGCGCCCCGACGCCGCCGACGCTGCGGTGCAGCAATATTATGAGGCAGTTATTCTTGCCTCAGGTAACTTTGTTTGCCAAGTCCGCGATTTCATGGAACGCCGTTCCATACGCCACTGCATCTGGCACCGCACATGCCGCAGTGCACCCACGGTCCGGCAAACCTGTCCAGACATCCACCGGCGGAGATGATCACCCGCCGGCTTCAGGGCCCCCCGGACCGGCGGGATGGTATCCCATGCCGGCCCCCTCCTTCCCTTATCACCCGGACGGCCGCGCGGTTCAACGGTGGATTCATGACGTTCGATGCAATCGCCGCAGCGGGGTTGCGGCCGATCGTCACGGAACCATCCCGCACATCATCAACCATAACGCGCAGAACTGGACAAAAGGAAGGCCGGCCCCGGATACAGCCGGGGCCGGCCTCAGATGGTCAGATCCCCGTCAGACGGAGAAATACTTCGCCTGCGGGTGCAGCAGCACGATGGCCGAGGTCGACTGTTCAGGGTGCAGCTGATCCTCGTCCCCCATCTGAATGCCGATGCGATCGGCGCCCAGCAGTTCCAGCAGCACCCGCTGATCTGCAAGGTTCGGACAGGCCGGATAGCCGAAGCTGTAGCGGGACCCGCGATAGCCCTGCTTGAGCATCCGGTCGATCTCGCGCGCGTCCTCGGCCGCATAGCCGAGCTCGGCGCGGATCCGCTTGTGCACGTATTCCGCCATCGCCTCGGCGATCTCCACCCCCAGCCCGTGAAGGTAGAGATAATCCTGATAACGATCGGCGGCGAACCAGTCGCGGGCGACGTCGGAGGCATGCTGCCCCACGGTCACCACCTGCAGGCCGATCACGTCGCGCACCGGATCCGAGATGTCGCGGACGAAATCGGCAACGCAGAGCCCGCCCTCGCGATCCTGCCGCGGCAGGCGGAAACGGGCCAGTTCGGTGGTGCCGTCGGTCTCGAACAGCACCAGATCATTGCCCTCGCCCGCCGCCTTCCAATATCCATAGGCCGCCTGCGGATCCAGGATCTTCTCTTTGGCGCAGGTCTTGAGCAGGGCTTCGAGCTTGGGCCACAGCTCCTGCTTCACATAGGCCTCGAACTCGGCCGGCTTGCGGCCGGCGCGCTTGTAGCCCCAGTGGAACTGGAACAGCATGGTCTCGTTCAGATAGGGCACCACCGATTTCAGCGGCACATGCTCGATCACCCGGGCGCCCCAGAAGGGCGGCTCGGGCACCTCGATCCCCCCATGCAGTTCCGTGCGGCGCAGCCGGACCTCGTCGAAATCGACCGGCCGGTCGAGCATCGCCTTGATGTCCTCGTCGCTCGATGCCCGCTTCTTCGGGCCCCGGATGCTCGACGGCCGGGCCTCGCGCTTGCGCTTCGCCTCGTCGAGCACCGCATCGAAACGGCCGTCGACCACCGCATTCATCAGGCTGAGCCCGTCGAAGGCATCGCGGGCATAGGCGACGCGGCCGGCGCCATAGGCGGCGACGCAGTCTTCCTCGACATATTTGCGGGTGAGTGCGGCACCGCCCAGCAGCACCGGCACGTCCAGCCCCTCGCGCGTCATCTCTTCCAGGTTCTCGCGCATGATCACGGTCGATTTGACCAGCAGGCCCGACATGCCGACCGCATCGGCCTTGTGCTCGCGCGCCGCCTGGACGATCGAGGCCACCGGCTGCTTGATGCCGAGGTTGACCACCCGATAGCCGTTATTGGTCAGGATGATGTCGACCAGGTTCTTGCCGATGTCGTGGACGTCGCCCTTGACGGTGGCGAGCACGATCGTCGCCTTCTGCTCGCCCTCCACCTTCTCCATATGCGGCTCCAGCCAGGCGACCGCCGCCTTCATGGTCTCGGCCGATTGCAGCACGAAGGGCAGCTGCATCTTGCCGGCGCCGAACAGCTCGCCCACCACCTTCATGCCGTCGAGCAGCACGGTGTTGATGATCTCGAGCGGCGGCATCTTCGCCATCGCCTCGTCCAGATCCGCGCCTAGCCCCTCGCGGTCGCCGTCGATGATGCGGAGCTTCAGACGCTCTTCCACCGTCTCGGGCCGCACCTTCGTGGCCTGGCTTTCCGCCTTGCGGTCGGCGAACAGCGCCATGAACGAGATCAGCGGGTCATAGCCCTCGGCGCGACGGTCGAAGATCAGGTCTTCGGCGACCTTCACCTCGTCCTCGGCGATCTTGTGCAGCGGCATCAGCTTGGAGAGATGCACGATCGCCCCGCTCATGCCCGCCTTCAGCGCATGATCCAGGAAGACCGAATTCAGCACATGACGGGCCGCGGCCTTCAGACCGAAAGAGATGTTCGACAGGCCGAGGATGATCTGACAGCGCGGGAAGCGCTCGCGGATCAGCCGGATGCCCTCCAGCGTCTCGATACCGAGCTTGCGGTCGTCCTCGTTGCCGGTGGCGATGGTGAAGGTCAGCGGGTCGAACAGCAGATCCTCGGGCGCCAGGCCGTATTCGTCGACCGCAAGCGCATAAAGCCGCTCGGCGATCGCGAGCTTGCGATCGGCGGTCTTGGCCATGCCCTCTTCGTCGATGGTCAGCGCCACCATTGCGGCGCCGAACTTCTTCGCCAGCGCCAGCCGGGCGCGCGCCGGCTCTTCACCGTCCTCGAAATTGATCGAGTTGATGATCGGCTTGCCGCCATAGAGCTTCAGCGTGGTCTCGATGACGTTGAGCTCGGTCGAATCGATCACCAGCGGTGCCGAGACCGCACCGCGCATGGCGGTGGTGAGCGCGGTCATGTCCGCGACCTCGTTACGGCCGGTGAAGGCGGCGCAGAGATCGATGGCGTTCGAGCCCTCCTTCACCTGCTCGCGCGCCATGCCGACGCAGCCGTCCCAGTTGCCGGCGTCCTGCATCTCGCGGAACTTCTTCGAGCCGTTGGCATTGCACCGCTCGCCGATCGAGAAATAGGCGTTTTCCTGGAAATAGGGCACGAAGCCGAACAGCGAGGCCGCCCCCGGCATCCAGTTCACCTCGCGCTTCACCGGCGCCGGGCGGTGCCGGGCGCCGCCGCGACGGCGCAGCATGTCGTCGATCGCCCGGATATGGTCGGGGCCGGTGCCGCAGCAGCCGCCGACGATGTCGATACCGTCCTCGACGATGAACCGCTCCAGCCACTGGGCCAGTTCGCGCGCGCCCAGCGGATAATGGGTGCGGCCGTCGACCAGTTCGGGCAGGCCGGCATTGGGCAGCACCGAAATCCGCCTGCGCCAGGTCTGCGACAGGTAGCGGACGTGTTCCTGCATTTCCTGCGGGCCGGTGGCGCAGTTCAGGCCCATCACATCGACGTCGAGCGCATCGACGATCGCGGTCGCCGCCGCGATGTCGGTGCCGACCAGCAGCGTGCCGACGGTTTCCACCGTCACCTGAACCATGATCGGCAGGTCGACGCCCGCTTCCGCCCGGGCAATCTTGACCGCATTCACCGCCGCCTTGATCTGCAGCGGGTCCTGGCAGGTTTCGATCAGGAAGGCATCGGCGCGGCCGGCGATCAGGCCGCGGGCCTGGATGATGAGCGCCGCCTCCATCCGGTCGTAGTCGATATGGCCGAGCGAGGGCAGCCGCGTGCCGGGCCCGATCGAGCCGATCACGAAGCGCTCGCGGCCGTCGCCCCTGAACCGCTCCGCCGCCTCATGCGCCAGCTCGCAGGCCTTCACATTGATCTCGAAGGCCCGATCGGTGAGGTCGAACTCCCCCAGCGTGATCGGAGAGCCGCCGAAGGTGTTGGTCTCCACCGCATCCGCGCCTGCCTCGAAATAGGCGGTGTGGATGTCGCGGATGATGTCGGGGCGGGAGAGGTTGAGGATTTCGGAGCAGTTCTCCTTGCCCCAATAGTCGCCGTCGACGCTGAGATCACGCGCCTGAAGCTGGCTGCCCATGCCGCCGTCGAGCAGCAGGACGTTGGAGCCGAGAAAGTCGAGAAGCCGTGACATCTTGCCTCGATCGCGCTGTTCGGGGGCCAGGATAACGTGGTGAGGGCTGCGGTCAGCCGGCCGCGCGGGCGGCGGCCACCTCCGCCCGCGGGCGGATGCCGAGCAGGTGGCAGGCGCTGATGGTCAGCTCCGCCTTGTTCAGGGTGTAGAAGTGCAGATCCGCGCAGCCTTCCGCCGCCAGCACCCGCGCCTGTTCGGCGAGCAGCATGGCCGAGACCGCCTGATGGGTGGCTTCGTCGGCATCGGCGCCATCATAGAGCCGTTCCATCCAGTCGGGAATCCCGGCACCGCAGGCAGCCGAGAACCGCTTGATCTGCTGGAATCCCAGAACCGGCATCAACCCGGGCAGGATGGGTCTGGTGATGCCGGCCGCCGCCGCGCGGTCGCGGAAGCGCAGGAACACCGCCGGGTCGAAGAAATACTGGGTGATGGCGCGGGTGGCACCGGCATCCAGCTTGGCCTTCAGATTGTCGAGATCGGCCCCGGCGCTTTGTGCCTGGGGATGAACCTCGGGATAGGCCGCCACGCTGATCTCGAACCGGCCGAGATCGGCCAGGGCGCGCACAAGATCCACCGCGAAGGGGAAGCCGTCCGGATGCGGAACATAGGGCCCGGCCCCCTGGGGCGGGTCGCCGCGCAACGCCACGACATGATCGATGCCATCTGCGATGTAGCCCTCGGCCACCGCCATGACATCCGTGCGCGAGGCGTCGACGCAGGTGAGATGAGCAGCGGCGGCAAGGCCGTAGTCCCGGCGCATGCGCAGCACCGTGTCACGCGTCTTGTCGCGGGTGGAGCCGCCGGCGCCATAGGTCACCGACACGAAGTCGGGCGCATAGGCGGCAAGCCGCGCGACATTCTCCCACAGCCGCGCTTCCGCCTGGGCGCCGCGGGGCGGGAAGAACTCCAGGCTGATCTTCAGCCCGGGCACCGGCGCGGGCGCGTCCCAGAGCGCCCGGGGGGTCAGGACCCGCCCGTCGGTGGTCACCGTCATCACGTCGTCTCCCTGTTCTTATGGCCGGTCCTGCGGCCAGCCGCAGCCCGAAGGGTCTCGTCCTCCCCCGGCCCTGCCGCACCATCCGTCCGGTGCGCGGGCCACAACACCACCGTCAGCGGCTCACCCGGCAGCCGGATCGGCACCCCGGACCTGAGCCCGGCCGCCGAGAGCCAGTCTTCAACCTCGTCGTCGGAAAATCCCAGCCGGCGATGCGCGTGATCACGCCGCAGATCCTCGAGCGTATGGGCGGCGAAATCCACCACCACCATCATCCCGCCCGGGCGCAGCACCCGTGCCGCTTCAGCCAGCGCATGGCCGGGATCGTCCAGATAGTGCAGCACCTGGTGGATCACCACCGCATCGAAGGCCGCATCGGTCACCGGCAGCTGGTTCAGATCGCCCAACCGCACCTGGCAATGATCGAGCCCCGACGAGGCCAGCTGTTCGCGCGCCACCGCCAGCATCTCGCGCGAGCGGTCGATCCCCAGCCCGAAATCGACCAGCGGGCCCAGCAGATCCAGAATCCGGCCGGTGCCGGTGCCGATATCGAGCAGGCTGCGCGGCCCGGCTGCGCGGATCAGGCCCGACAACGCCGCCTCGACCTGCGCCTCAGGCACATGCAGGGCGCGGATGCGGCGCCATTCCGCCGCATTGGCGCGGAAATAGGCTTCGGCCTGACGGGCACGGTCTTCCTTCACCCGCCGCAGCCGGCCCAGATCGACCGCCAGCGCCGGATCGTCCAGCGGCAGCAGTTCCACCAGGCGCCGGGCCAGACCTGCGGCCGCCCCTTCGCGCGCCAGACGGTAGAACACCCAGGCCCCTTCGGGAATCCGGTCGAGCAGCCCGGCCTCGCACATCAGTTTCAGATGGCGGGAAACGCGCGGCTGACTCTGGCCCAGGATCTGGGTCAGCTCGGTGACGGTCAGCTCGCCTGCCGACAACAGGGCGAGCAGGCGCAGCCGGGTCGGTTCCGCCGCGGCCTTCAGCCCGTCGAGCAGCGTGTCCATGGCTGCCACGGTCGCCGTATCATGCGGTCCGTCGACGGCCGGAAGGCTTCCCATCTCCTGATGCTCCCTCATCGGGTCATGACATAAACATATCTTTATATCTTAAATCGACCTGTGGCAAGCCGGCAGCGCATATCCGGCCCAGGCCCCCCGAAGCATGGGGGCTGCGGGCTTTTCCATGGCCTGCGGCAGTGTCCTGTGATAGGTGAACCTGTCGCACGTCGTCTTTCCATGTGATAGTTCGGGGTGCGGGTCGGATCGGGGCCGCGAATACGGAGGACGGACGCATATGGCCGCAGTCGCAAGCCGGGCGGAGTGCCAGACCATGACCATCCAGTCCCCGGAAGCGGACGGCCCCCGGCGCCTGGCGGCACGCCTTGGTGCAGCCGTGGCCGCGCTCGCCATGCTGGGCGCTTGTGCCACCGCCGGAAACGATGTGCCGATGTCGGCCGTGCCCAACCAGCCGGCCGAGCTGTCGGACCCGATCGAGCCCGTGAACCGGGCGATCTTCGCGGCCAACACCTTCGTCGACGGCCTGCTGATCCGTCCGGCGGCGATGTTCTATCGCCAGATGATCCCGCCGGCGATCCAGACTGTGATCGGCAACTTCCTCGTCAACCTGTCGCTGCCGCTGGTCTTCGTCAACGACGTGGCCCAGGGTGAGCCGGAACGCGCGGCGGAAACCGCCGGCCGCTTCATGATCAACAGCATCGCCGGTGTCGGCGGCCTGATCGATGTGGCGACCGATGCCGGCATGCCGCCCGCGCATGACGAGGATTTCGACCAGACCTTCGCGGTCTGGGGCATCGGCCCCGGCCCCTATATCGTGCTGCCGATCCTGGGGCCGGCGACGCTGCGGCACACCTTTGGCCGCGCGGCCGATTCCTTTGGCGACCCGGTCAATTACGCCATCGACGATCAGGGCACCACGATCGGGATCGCCGTCGCCAACGGCATCGTCGCGCGTGAACGTGCAATCGAACCGCTCGACGACCTGCAGCGCAATTCGGTCGATTTCTACGCCGCCGTGCGCAGCGCCTACTGGCAGCGCCGGCTGGCCGAAATCTCCAACGGCAAGGTCGGCACCGGTCAGGGCAATGACGACGTCTTCCGTCTGGACCTCGACGCGGACTGAGTCATGGCCCATATGATGGCGGTACGTCCGTCGGGCGGCGCAGCACCCGGCGTGCAGCCCACCATCACCAGGCACACCACCAGGAGAGTCATCGCGATGACCATCCGTCTTCGCGGAATCGCGGTTGCCGTGGCACTCGGCGCAGCGCTGCCGGTTCTGCCAGTCTTCGGACCCGCCACCTCGTCCGTGGCGATGGCCGCCATCTCGCCCCAGGCTGCGGCCAGCTCGATCGAGGATTTCGGCAACAAGGCGATCTCGGCCCTGTCCGAACCCGGCCTCGATCGCGAGACCCGGACCGAGCGGTTCCGCAAGCTGTTCCATGAAGGCTTCGATTTCGACTGGATCTCGCGCTTCGTGCTGGGCCGCCACTGGCGGACCGCGAGCGGGCCCCAGCGCGACGCCTTCCGCGACGCCTTCGACGCCTATGTCGTCGCCACCTATTCCAGCCGCTTCGCCGACTACATCGCCGATACCTATTCGAAGCAGCTGGCGGCATCGGGCGAAGGCAAGGCCTTCAAGACCACCAATGTCCGCGCCGACAGCAATGATGACCGGATGGTCGTGATTTCCGGCCAGATCTGGCGCCCGGACGGGCCGCCGGTGCCGCTGGATTTCCGTGTCCGCGTGGACGGCAGCAGCCCGCAGATCATCGACATCGCGATCGAAGGCGTGAGCATGGCCATCACCCAGCGCTCCGAATTCTCGTCGGTGATCGAGCGCTCGGGCATGGACGGGCTGATCGGCGAGCTGAAGCGCCGTACCGAACAGGTCACCGCCTCGGCCCGGTAAGCCCGGCTCTGCACACCCGTCACTGAAAGCCGGTGGCCTCTCCAGAGGGGCCGCCGGTTTTTCATGTCAGCTGCCCTCGACCGCCTGCATCACTGCCGGCATAAGGTCGTTATTGTCCTCGATCCGCAGCATGCGGATATCCCTGACGCAGACGGAAAACCAGGAAAAGCGCCTGGACAGCTCCATCACGGCCAGGACGCAGGTCACCGGATCGACGCGCTCATTCCCGAAATAGACACTGCCCTGCTGACGCAGGAAGCCTTTGGTCGTCAGCACTTCACCGATGTCGTTGTAGGCGTTCTGCCACTAGGGATTGTGGCAGGCCGTCTTCAACGCTTCGGTATCCAGGTCGAAAGCGATGGCATGCACGGTGCGCCTCGGCGGTCCGGTGTTGTGGCCGACACCCGCAGTCACAGCTGATGCACTGATGTCGGACGTGGCGCTGATCATGGCATGCCTCGCGTCATACGTCATCTTCTGCCTGCTTTCCATCGCCTGAAACGATATCGCCCCCATCCCTGCAAGAGATGGGGGCGATGATGTCGCAGTGACAGGTCTCCGCAGATGCGAAGATCCATCGCCTCAACCGCGGGTCAGCGGCTTGTACCTGATCTGGTGCGGCTCGACCGCGGCATCGCCCAGGCGGCGGCGCTTGTCGGCCTCGTAGGCTTCGAAATTGCCCTCGAACCATTCGACATGGCTGTCGCCTTCAAAGGCCAGGATGTGGGTGGCGATGCGGTCCAGGAACCAGCGGTCATGGCTGATCACGATCGCCGAGCCGCCGAAATCGAGCAGCGCGTCTTCCAGCGCGCGCAGGGTGTCGACGTCGAGGTCGTTGGTCGGCTCGTCGAGCAGGATCAGGTTGCCGCCCGACTTCAGCGTCTTGGCCAGATGCACGCGGTTGCGCTCACCACCCGAGAGCTGGCCGACCTTCTTCTGCTGGTCCGACCCCTTGAAGTTGAAGGCGCCGCAATAGGCGCGGCTCTTCACGGTGCGCTTGCCGAGCACGATGTCTTCATGCCCGTCGGAAATCTCTTCCCAGACCGTCTTGTTGGCGGCCAGCGCGTCGCGGCTCTGGTCGACATAGGCGAGCTTCACGGTCTCACCCACCCGGAAGCTGCCGGAATCCGGGGTCTCGTGGCCGGTGATCATCTTGAACAGGGTCGACTTGCCGGCGCCGTTCGGGCCGATCACGCCGACGATGGCACCGGGCGGGATGCGGAAGTTCAGGTCGTCGATCAGCAGCCGGTCGCCGAAGCCCTTCGAGACATGCTCCGCCTCGACCACCACATTGCCCAGACGGGGCCCGGCCGGGATCACGATCTGGGCGACCTCGCCCACCCGCTCGCGGTCCTGCTCCAGCAGGCGCTCATAGGCGGCCAGACGCGCCTTGGACTTGGTCCGCCGGGCCGACGGCGAGGAGCGCACCCATTCCAGTTCCTGCTTGAGGGTCTTCTGGCGGGAGCTTTCCTCCTTCTCTTCCTGCTCGAGCCGCTTGGCCTTGTGGTCCAGCCAGGCGGTGTAGTTGCCCTCGAACGGCAGCGCCCGGCCGCGATCCAGTTCCAGGATCCAGCCCGCGACATTGTCCAGGAAGTAGCGGTCATGGGTGACGGCCACGACGGTGCCCGGATAGTCGTGCAGGAAGCGCTCCAGCCAGGCCACCGACTCGGCATCGAGATGGTTGGTCGGCTCGTCGAGCAGCAGCATGTCGGGCTTGGAGAGCAGCAGCTGGCAGAGCGCCACGCGGCGGCGCTCACCACCCGACAGCTTGGTCACGTCGGCATCGGCCGGCGGGCAGCGCAGCGCATCCATGGCGATGTCGACCGTGCGGTCGATTTCCCAGCCATTGACCGCGTCGATCTTCTCCTGCAGCTCGGCCTGCTCGTTGATCAGCGCGTCCATCTCGTCCGGGTCCTCGACCTCGGCGAACTTCGCGCTCACCGCCTCGAAACGGTCGAGCAGATCCTTCACCGGCCGCACGCCGTCCATGACGTTCTCGAGCGCGGTCTTGGACGGATCGAGCTGCGGCTCCTGCGACAGATAGCCGACCTTCAGCCCCTCGGCCGCCCAGGCCTCGCCGGTATAGTCGGTGTCCATGCCGGCCATGATCTTGAGCAGCGTGGACTTACCGGCACCGTTCACGCCCAGCACGCCGATCTTGGCGCCGGGCAGGAAGGCCAGCGTCACATCCTTGACGACCTGACGGCCGCCCGGATAGGTCTTGTTCAGACCACGCATGGTATAGACGTACTGGTAGGAAGCCATATGCCACCCCGTGAGGCCCTGGCGGAGGCGATCTCCGCGGGCGCTTGAAGAGAAATGGTGCCGGGCAGCGCTCGCCCTGTCGGCCCCGCCCGTGTCGGCCCCGGTTGTACCCCATCAGGGCCGGTCGCTTCAATGTTCTGGGGCCGGGGGCGCCCCTGTCAGCTGCGCATGGCCGAGAGCTTCTTCACCTGATAGGCCCTGACCGTCCGCCGGTCGGGCTCCGGCGCCGTCAGCGGCTCCGCCCGCCGCAATTCGCCGGCCAGCGCCCGGCGGCGGAGGTCGTCGTAGCTGAGCGCACCTTCGCGGATCCAGCCGATCTCGGCCTCGCCCACCTCGCGCAGCGGCTTTGCCGGCACGCCCGCCACCATGGTCCGCGGCGGCACCTTCATGCCGGTCTTCACGAAGGACATGGCGGCGACCACCGAGAAATCGCCGATCTCGGCATCATCCATCACCACCGCATTCATGCCGAC
>MDTG01198483.1_pt1 | contig 51624 bp, 53 predicted proteins | sample 811421 | NCBI WGS metagenome assembly MDTG01 (sample SAMN05326645, study PRJNA326480) | marine metagenome | isolation source: seawater | place: Pacific Ocean: South East | collected 2011
CACGTTGATAGGCTGGATGTGGAAGCGCAGTAATGCGTGCAGCTGACCAGTACTAATAGCTCAAATGGCTTGATTTATGCACTGAAAAAAATTTTTATATACTTAAATTTTAATTTAAAAAATAATCAATATATTTTAACTTATGATCAATCAAGATATTGAAGTTAGAAAAGTTAAACAATCTGACATGCCAGAAGTTATAAACTTGTTACAATCAATTTCCAATTTTAAACCTTCCGAGAAAGATTACAAAAGTATTTGGAAAGATTTTAACATGCAAGGAAATGTTCATAATCTTGTGGGTGTTTTAAACAAAAAAATTGTTGGCTATGGTACAATTTTGATTGAAACAAAAATAAGAGGTGGAAAGTTAGGACATATAGAAGATATCGTGTCTGATATTAATTTCTCAAATATTGGAATAGGAAAAAGAATAATGAAAGAGTTAGTTGATACCGCAGAATCGTTTGGGTGCTACAAAATTGTGCTTCAGTGCAAAGATCAAAACAAATCATTTTATAAAAAATGTGGTTTTGAAAACAAAGCTCTTGCAATGCAATTTTTTTTAAACCAAAAATAATATTTTAATTAGTTTATATTAAATGAGTTGTATTTTAATTTTGAGTAATCTTTATTTTTTAAATACCATTCAACTGTATTTTTAATTCCTTCTTCAAGCCCAACCTTACAATAAAAATTAATTTTTTTTGAATTTTTCATATCTAATATTCTTATTTTGTCACCAGTTGGTTTTGTTGTGTCCCACTTAATTTTCAATTTCTTTTCGGGGATACATTTTACAATCGTTTCAACCAAATCTTTGATCAAAATACCTTTACCAGAACCTAGATTCATCGGTGTAGATATTTTTTTTTTCTACAGCAAGCATCATTCCATCAGCAACATCCTCTGAGTAAATAAAGTCCCTTATTTGTGATCCATCACCCCAAACTTCAAATTCATTTTCTGTTTCAATTGCTCTTCTTATTAAAGATGGAATTACCATAGCATTATTTTCATCAAAATTGTCATATGGTCCGTATACATTTGCTGGTCTAACAATTGAAAAATTTTTAAATCCATATTGAATTTTATAAGAATCCAACTGAAGTTCCCCCATTCTTTTTGCCCATCCCGCAAATTTATCATTCTCTGAAGGAAAAGTTTTCCAAACACTATCTTCATAAAAAATATCGGCTGGTGAATAAACACCGACACTACTTGTATAAAGTATGTGTTTTACATTCTCTCTAAATGCGGCTTCCAACAAAGAAGTATTAAATTGAATAGTAGGTACAAAAAAACTGGCAGGTTGTTTTGATGCAACACTCGGAGAACCCTTAACTCCAGCTAAATGAAAAACAAAGTCTTTATTTTTACATATATTTTTACAATTATCGTAATTTCTTAAATCAATTTTTTGATAGTTTACTTTATCTCCAAAAGGGTTTACGTCGCCTAAAGATACAACAGTAACCAAAGCTCCTTGTTTAATTAATTTTTTTGTAAGAGCAACCCCTATAAGTCCTGTACCACCTGTTACTAGAACTTTTTTATTTTTAAAAAATGTCATTATTATTTTTAGTCCACCATTTTAGAGTTTTTCTAATTCCTTCATCTAATGAAGTTTTAGGTTTCCATCCCAACAATTTTTGAGCTTTATCACAATTTACAGATAAATAGGTAGGAATATTTGGTTTAGAAAGATCATATTTTATATTTAGTTTTTTTTTACTCAGTTTAATAATTTTTTTAACTAAATCATTTATTGAAATATCTTTTCCTAATCCACAATTTAATAGTTCAAAATTATTTTTTTGTTTTTTTATAACCAAAATTACAAATGATACTAAATCATCAACATACAACAAATCTCTCTTTTCTTTTCCTTTGCCCCAAACTGTAATTTCTTTTTTTGCTGTCATGACTTTTGTTATAGTTGCTCCAAAAACATGACTTCTTTCAAGATCAAATTTATCATATGGTCCATAAATATTTGAGTGTCTTATAGCTGTATATTTTGTTTTGCCTAAAGAAGAATAAAATTCACACATTTTTTCATTGTATAACTTAGTATTTGCGACCCCAAAATATTTCTGATCTATATCTTTTAATGGATTAAAATCCTGCTCTTTTAAAGGAATTTTTGAAGATTTATACATTGTTGTGCAGCTAAAAAAAATACAATGTTTTACATTATTTTTAAAACAACTTTTAAATATTAGAGCATTCATAATAGCGTTGTCAGTTACATGAACATATGGTTGATTTATAGCATCTCTTGATCCTGTTGTTGTGGCTGCAGCTTGAATAACGATATCCATATTTTTAGTTAATTTATTAACTTTATTTTCATCTCTAAGGTCACAATTTATCCACTTAATTCTAGAGTCGCTAATATATTTTTTTTTTAAGTTATAGACCGCATAAATATTATGTTTGGTTTTTTTTAGATAATATTCCAGGATATTTCTTCCAATAAATCCAGTAGCTCCACAGATAAGAATATTCATATTATTTTATAATGTGGCTAAAGTAATTATAATTAAATCTTTATCAACTAATTTATTTACTTTCCCATGAAATTTGTCTATCTAATAAAAGTTCTAGAAACAAGATAACAATGAAAAAAAAATTAACTATAAAAAATTTAATTAAATTTGAGGAAAATATTGCAAATTTATATGAAAACAAAAAAGTTAGAGGACCAATTCACTTATCAGGTAACAACGAAAGTCAATTAATAAAAATTTTTAAAAATATTAAAAAAAATGACTGGGTTTTTTCAGGGTGGAGAAATCATTATCATGCATTACTAAAGGGTTGTTCTGAAATTGATGTTAAAAATCAAATTGTTTCTGGAAGAAGTATGACTTTAAACTCTCTTAAAAATAATTTTTTTACCTCTTCCATTGTTGGTGGTATTTTACCAATTGCATTAGGTGTAGCTTTATCAATTAAAAGACGCAAGACGAAGAATAAAGTTTGGGTATTTATTGGAGATATGACTTATGAAACGGGGGTATTTTATGAATGTTACAAATATGCAAAAAATTTCAAATTACCATTAAACTTTATTGTTGAAGATAATAAATTAAGCACAAACACTCCAACTAATAGAGCTTGGGGCAAAAAACAAAAAAAATTTCCTGGTGTAAAATATTACTCTTATACAAGAAAATATCCACATCACGGAATTGGTAAATGGATCTTGTTTTAAAATATGTCATATCTTAAAGAAATTCAAAAAAGTATGAATTTTTTGTCAAAAAACAAAAATGTAATTTTTATGGGTCAATCAGTTGTGTATCCAGGAAGCTCAATATTCATAAGTTTAAAAGATGTTCCAAGCAAACAAAAAATAGAAATCCCTGTAATGGAAGAAGTGCAAACTGGAATGGCAATAGGTATGGCTTTAAATGGATATATACCTGTATCGTGTTATCCAAGATTCGATTTTTTGATATTAGCTGCAAATCAATTAGTTAATCATCTTGATAAAATTGATTATCTTACAAATAATAATTTTAATTCAAAAATAATCATAAGAACAATGGTAGGTTCCACAAAACCTCTTGATGCTGGTTTGCAACATACTCAAGATCATACCAAAGCACTTAAAGAACTAATGAAAAATTCTGAGGTAATCAAATTAAATAAGAAAAATGAAATTTTTAGTAAATATAAATCTGCCTTAAATAAAAACAGTAAAAAAAAATTTTTATTTTTGTTGAAGATGGCAATAAATATGCATCTTAATAAATATGCCTATTAATGCTAGAAAATTTAAAAGATCGCTCATTACGGGAATTTCTGGATCAGGAGGAAGTTATCTATCAGAATACATATTAGATAATCATCCTTCTACAAAAGTTTATGGAACATATAGAAAATTAAATAAAATAAATTTAAAGGAAATTAAAGATAGAGTAAATTTAATTAAATGTGATTTAACTAATTTTCAAAAAACTAAGAAAGTTTTAAAGAGAATAAAACCAGATGTAATTTTTCATTTAGCTTCAAATGCTGATGTTAAAAAGTCTTTTTTAAAACCATATGAAATAATCAATAACAATAATTTATTAACATTAAATTTACTAGAAGCTGTAAGACAACTTAAATTAAAACCAATAATTCAAATATGTAGTACTTCCGAAGTTTATGGAAGTGTTGAAAAAAAATATATGCCTATTAATGAAAAGTGTTCCTTAAAACCAAATAATCCTTATGCAGTGTCAAAATTATTTCAAGATACTTTAGCGTACAATTATTATAAAAACTATGATCTTAAAATTATAATTACTAGAATGTTTACATATCTTAATCCAAGAAGAAAAAATTTATTCGCATCAAGTTGGGCTTATCAAATAAATAGGATTAAAGAAAAAAAACAAAAGTATTTATTTCATGGAAATTTAAATAGCACTAGAACAATTATGGATGTAAGAGATGCTATGAGAGCGTATTGGCTTGCAGCCGAGCGATGTGATATTGGTGAAATATATAATATTGGAAGTAACAATGTTGTGAATTTAAAAAATTTTTTAAAAATCTTAAAATACTCATCAGGAATTAACTTTAAGAGTAAATTAGATAAAAATCTTTTAAGAAAGTCCGATATTGGTTACCAAATTCCTGATTCAAAAAAATTTTTTAAAAAAACAAAATGGAAGCCCCAAATACCAATAGAAATGAGTATCAAGTACCTAATTGCAGAAGCAAAAAAACTTTGAACACTATATCTTTACTTAACCCTAATTTGCTATTCTATAACAATCGATTTAAGGAATTTTTTTTTTTTATTTAGCATTAGATAGGCCCAAAATCTCGCTTGACCAGAAACTAGCTCATATTCAGAGTCAATTCTTTTAACAAAAAATGGTTTTAAAAGTCCATATCTTTTAATTTCTTTAGAGATATCAATTGGACTTGGATACAGATTGTTTTTATTTGTTATTGCATCTTTAATGCTTTTATAAACAGTATTGCTTCCAGAATTTATTTTCCTAATTTTTTTGATCGGTATATTTTGAAAATTATTTTTTAATTCAAATTTTACATTTAAAAATTTTTTTTTATAAATTTTTAAATTTTTATTTATATTTTTGACATTTAGTGATTTAATAATAGGGCAAATACCTAATTTTTTTAACCAGACCAATGAAATTTCATAATTATTTAAGTTTTTAAGATTATTACTTTTTATAAAATTTTTTGGAAAATTTTCCGATATTTTATAAGCAATAATTTTAATCTTATTATTTGTACAATATTTTATAAGTTTTTTGTTAAAATTGTAATTACATAGATTTATTTCATTTTGGATTGTTATATTTTTATTAAAAATTTTTCTAATTTTTTTTATCATTTCCAGATTAAAATTAGACAGGCCAAAATTTATAATTTTTTTTTTTTTCTATGTTTTCATAAATAAAATCAATAATTAGATTTAAATCCATATTGTAAATAGGCCAATGTGGCATGTAATATTCAATACTATCTCTCTTTAATCTCAAAAGTGAATGATCAAGATTTTTTTGAAGAATTTTTTTATTATTAAAAATTTGAAACTTATTAATTATATTCATTTTTTTTTTTGAAATTTCATTACCTATAATTTTTTGAATATCACCATTAAAATAGTTATCACCAGTATCAAACAAATTAATTCCATTATCAGCACAGTAATTAATTGAATTAATAAATTTTTTTTTCAAAAATTTTTTTGGATTATCATTAAACCCAGTCCCAAAAATTAAATTGTTTTTATTCATAGAAATGATATGTAATGAATTTATATTTATATGCAATCAATTACTGTATCTACTCTTTTAGCAAGAGGACTTAAATCACACGTTAAAGATATATTTATGCTAACTGGTTATGGAGCAATGTATTTAAATGATGCGATCCAAAGAGAAGGTATTAACTATTTTGTTTCAAGAAATGAAGCTGCAGCACCTATGATGGCAGAGGCTTACGCAAGAGAAAAAGGTGGTATTGGAGCTGTTTGTGTAACTGCTGGGCCTGGAGCAACTAATGCAATACCTGGACTTGCAGAAGCTTATGTTGATAGTGCTCCTATAATTATAATTTCCGGTCAGGTACAAAAAAAGTTTACAACAGATAAATATAAAGATTATAAAATTAGATCTTTTGGCGTAGCAGAGTTTAGTATTTCTGAGGCAATTAAAAAATTTACAAAATACTCTACAACTATTTCAAATCCATATGACTGTTTATATGAATTAAACAAAGCAATTCATATTGCTAAAAGTGGAAGACCAGGTCCTGTTTGGCTAGAAATACCATTAGATATCCAGTCATTTGTGATTAAAAATAAAAATAAAATTAAAAAATTTCATGAAAGAAAATACACATACTCAAATAATAAAATTAAAAAATTTTCAAATATTTTTAAAAAATCTAAGAAACCAGTAATTGTAATAGGAAACGGTATAAAACAATCAAAAACACAAAAAAATTTTTTTAATTTTGTAAAAAAATATTCATTACCTTTTTTCACATCAAGATTCGCTTATGATTTGTTTCCCTTTTCAAATAAATTTAATTTAGGTTTGTTGGGTATTAAGGGGCAAATATATAGCAAGCAAATTATTGAAGAAGCTGATCTTATAATTTTTCTTGGATGTAGAGTAGCTCCAACATTATATTCTGAAAATTTAAAGAAAAAAAATTTTAAAAAAGTCATAATTGATATCGATGATCAATCACTTAATCATCCATTAATTAAATTCGACCTAAAAATAAAATATGATTTAAAATTTTTTTTTGATTTTATTCTTAAAAATTTTAGGCACAGAATAACATTCAGAAGTTGGAATGAATATTGTCAAAGAATTAAAAATTCTAATGAAATTAAATTTATTAAAAATCAAAAAGACCCAATAGATTTGTATAGATTTATGTATGATCTCAACAAATTATCTAAAAAAAATTCAATTTTTACAAATGATGCTGGTTCAAATTACTATGTTGGTGGTCAAGTATGGAGATTTGAAAATAAACAAAGTGAAATTGCTTCAACCACAAATGCAGCTATGGGACTTTCAGTCCCGCTGTCCATAGGAGCAGCAATCGCTAGCAAAAAAAAACAAATCATCTCTGTAACTGGTGATGGCTCAATAGAATTAAATATACAGGAGTTGAAAACCATCTCTCATTATAAATTGAATATAAAAACTTTTGTCATTAATAATGGTGGATATGCATCAATGAAAAATTGGCAAGATAATATATTCTCAGGAAATAGATTGGATACTGAGGAAAAAACAGGAGTTGGAACACTCAACTTTAAAAAAATAGCAGACGCATTTAATTTAGAATATTTATTAATTCATAGAACAAAAGATATTAAGAAAAATATTAAAAAAGTTATATCTAATAATAAACCTTATTTAATTGAAGTTGTAACAAACCCAAATCAAACTCTTTTAGGGACAGAACCTTGATTAACAAAATATTGAATAAGTCAAAAAAAGTTAGAAAATTTTTTTTAAATTTAATTCTTGATGGAAATAAATACCATCTGGGTGGGAGTCTGTCTTGTCTTGATTTTATTTGCACCGCTGTTTATGGAGGTTTTATTAATATAAATAGAAATCAAGGTTTAAAAAATTTTATATTAAGCAAAGGTCATGCGCTTGGAATAATCTATGCACTAATGATAGAAAAAAAAATAATAAGCTATAGTTTTTTTAGAAAAAAAATAAAAGCTGGAGCCCTAGGAGGTCAATTAGACATATTTAATATAAAAAATTTCTTTGAGTGGAACTCTGGTTCATTAGGTCACTCAGTAGGAGTTTGTATAGGAATGGCTTTAACTACAAAACAAAAAATTTGGACTTTAATTGGAGATGCAGAGATTGATGAAGGGTCAATTTGGGAAGCTTTGTTTTTTATTAAAGACAAAAAACTAAAAAACATAATTATTGTAATTGATAAAAATAATGTTTCAGCTAGTAAAACAATTTTTAAAAAAGGAAACTTAAATCCAGAAATACTTAAAAAATTTGGTTTAAAGTACTATGAAATTAACGGTCATAATATAGGATCAATTTTTAATACTCTTAAAAAAGTAAAAAAACAAAATTGTTCATCATTTATTATTTTAAACACAATTAAAGGAAAAGGCATAAAAGAAATAGAAAACAACATTAAATTTAGCCACCAAATGCCCGAAAAAAAAATAATAGAAAAATATGTAAGATGAAACTAAAAGAAAAAGATATTAGGGATGTGTTTTTTGAAAATGTTAGAAAAATTTTCTTAAAAGATAGGAACTTTTATATTTTAACAAACGATGCTGATGTTTTTGCTTTAGAAAATGTAAAAAATCACTCCAGATACATTGATACTGGTGTATCAGAACAAAATCTTATTAATATAGCATCTGGTTTAGCAAGAAAGAACAAAAAAGTTTTGATTTATGGTTTTTGTAATTTTCTTTCTCATAGATGTTTTGAGCAAATCAAAATTAATATCTGCAGTATGAAATTGCCAGTTGCGATAGTTGGAATAGGTCCAGGTTTCTCATTTTCTTATGATGGACCTACCCATCATGGAGTTCAAGATCTAGCAAATATGTACACATTACCTGAAATGCAAATAGTAAATTTATCTGATAATTCTCTTGCAAATCATTTCTCAAAAAACTTGTCAAATATAAGAGAGCCTGTTTATTTTAGGTTGGACAAAGGTGTTTTAAACTCTTGTTTACGAAAAAATAATATTTCTGATGGATTTAATTTTTATGAAACCAAAAAAAAAAAAATACTAATTATAACCACTGGTTATTTTGCTAGATTATCTGAAAATTTAATTAATCATAATCAGTTGGATGATGTATCTATAATTGATCTTTTTCACTTCAAAAAATTAAATATAAAAAAGCTCTGCTATTTTCTAAAAAAATTTAAAAAAGTCATAATTTATGATGAGAATACATCCTCTGGAGGCATCAGCTTTATAATAAACGATATAATTTTAAAAAATAATATATCTTTTAAAAAGATAAAATATATTTGTTCTCCTGAAAAACAAATATTTATATATAGACAAGATCGACAAACGCTACTAAAAGATTTAAATATTGACCAAAAAAATTTGTACAATAATTTATTAAACATATAATTTTTTATTCAAATGTTACTAGCAAGAACACCTCTGAGAATTTCTTTTTTTGGAGGTGGAACTGATTTTCCTGAATGGTATAAAAATGAAAAGGGTTTAGTTGTTTCAACTACTATTGACAAGTATTGTTTTGTTTTATTAAGAACACTACCTCCATATTTTGATTTTAAATATAGATTAAGATATTATCAAATGGAATTAACTAAAAGCATTGATCAAATCAAACATCCAGTTATAAAAAATATTTTAAAAATTTATTATAAGCAAAAGACTGGTATTGAATTAAATCATTTCGCAGATATTCCAGGACTATCAGGATTGGGAAGTAGCTCATCTTTTACAGTTACTATGATAAATTTAATGAATTTTTTTAACGGAAAATCCTTAAAGAAATATGAACTTGCAAAATTGGCTTTAGAATTCGAACAAAAAATTTTAAAAGAACCCGTTGGATCACAAGATCAAGTGGCAACAGCTTATGGAGGTTTTAACTGTATAAGTTTTTATAAAGACGATTTTAAAGTAAACAAAATTAAATTTAATTCACAAAAATTGAAAAACTTTGAAAATAATTGTCTCCTAGTTTATACCGGCCTTTCTAGACATGCTAAAGTATTAGAAAAAAAAAAAATTAAATCAATTAATCATAAAAATAGTTATTACAAAGATATCTATGATGTTGCTAATTATGCAAAGAAGAAACTTTTGATTAACCCAAATAGTTTTTTAGATGAAATACCGTATCTTTTAAATGAGACATGGAATATTAAAAAAAAATTATCTAAAAATGTAAGCAATTCTTATATTGATACTTTATATGATCATGGAATAAAAAATGGTGCGCTAGGTGGCAAATTATTAGGATCTGGAGCTGGTGGTTTTTTTCTTTTTCTTTGTAAAAATATAAATGAAAAAAAAAGACTGGTAAAAAGTTTAAAAAAATCTATTTTAGTAAATTTTAAAACTGAAAATAATGGTTCAAAAATAATATTTAAAAACAAAGATTATTATGAAAAATTTAATAAATTTTATAAAAAATAGAAAGAGACTATGACATATATAATTGGAGAAATTGGAATAAATCACAATGGAAGTATAGAAACAGCAAAAAAGCTTATTGATATGGCCAAGGAATGTGGTTGTGATGCTGTCAAATTTCAAAAAAGAACAATTGATATAGTTTACTCAAAATCAGAACTGGAAAAATTTAGAGAAAGTCCTTGGGGCAATACTCAAAGACAGCAGAAAGAAGGTTTGGAGTTTTCTGAAAAAGAATATAGCGAGATTGATAATTATTGTAAAAAGCAAAATATAGAATGGTTTGCATCTGCATGGGATATTAAAAGCTTAGAATTTTTAGATAAATTTAATTTAAATCATAACAAAATTGCGTCTGCAATGATTACAAATCTGCCTTTTTTAGAGGAGGTTGCAAATAGAAAGATTTATACTTTTATTTCTACAGGTATGAGTAATTATTCAGATATAGATAAAGCAGTGCAAATTTTTACTAATAAGAAATGCGATTTTGAATTAATGCATTCAGTTTCTAAATACCCTTGTGAAGAAAAAGACTTAAATTTAAATATAATTAAAAAATTAATTAATAAATATAATTGTAAAGTCGGTTATAGCGGCCACGAGTCTTTAGTGTCTCCAAGTCTAGTAGCAGTTTGCTTGGGAGCGACAAGTTTGGAAAGGCACATAACATTGGATAGAACAATGTATGGAAGTGATCAGGCAGCATCTTTAGAAAGAGCAGGTTTAAAAAATTTAATTGAAACTGTTAGGAAAGTGCCAATTGTAATTGGTACAGAGGATAAAAAATTATTTGATGTTGAGATTGAAGTCGCAAAAAAACTTAGATATTGGAGTTAAGATAACTTTTGAGCCAAAAATTAATATCTATAATACCCGCAAGATCTGGATCAAAGTCTATAAAAGATAAAAATATTAAGCTTTTTAAGGGCAAGCCACTTATTTTTTGGTCAATTAAATCCTCAAAACAATGTAAAAAAATTAATAAAACAATAGTTTCTACTGACTCCAAAAGATATGCAAATATTGCCTATAAGTGTGGTGCCGATATAGTTTTGATTAGACCAAAAAAAATTTCTAAAGATAGTTCTTCAGATTTAGAGTTTATTAAGCATGCGATCAGGTATTTAAAATTTGATTATGAATATATTGCCCATCTAAGGCCTACTACACCTTTGAGAAATATTTCTGATTTAAATGAGGCAATTTCAAAATTTAAAAAAACAAATTTTAGCTCTTTAAGGACTGTACATGAGAATTCTGAAAGTGCATACAAATCATTTGAAATGAGAAAAAAACAATTAGTAACAATATTTAATAAAAAAAAAAATATAGATAATTCAAATTTGCCAAGACAAAAGTTCCCAAAGACTTATGTAGCTAATGGAATACTGGATATCTATAGAAAATCATTTATTAAAAAAAACAATAAACTCTTTGGAAATAATGTATACGCCTATTTAACAAAACCAACTATTGAAATTGATAGTATTAATGATTTTAAATTGTTAGAAAAAAAATATTCTTAATATGATAAAGACAAAAAATAGACTGATCAAAACCAAAATACCTGCTCCTGGTTCAACGAAAATAATATCATCACTTTCCAAATACGAGTCCAGATCAATGCATGGTCAATTACCAATCGTTTGGAAAAAAGCGAAGAACTTTAATATATTTGATAACGCTGGAAATAAATTCATTGATTTCACTTCAACAATTTTCGTAACTAATATTGGTCACTCCAATAAGCACCTTAAAAATAAATTAATAAAAGTTTTGAAAAATGATTTTATACATTCGTATGCATATGCTAACTCAGTTAAATTAAAATATATAAAAAAATTAGTTGAAATTTCAAAAAACATTTTGAAAAAGCTTTTTTACTATCTGCAGGAACTGAAGCAACCGAAGCAGCTTTGAAGTTAATGAGATTACATGGACAATCTATTAAAAAAAAAAAATTAGGAATAATTTGTTTTGAAGGAAATTGGCATGGTCGAACTATGGGTGCTCAATTAATGAGTGGAAATGCTCAACAAAAAAAATGGATTGGTCTTAAAGACAAAAATATCCATCATTTACCATTTCCATACCCGTGGGTATTAAAAAAAAACAAAATATCACCAGAGAAATTTTTGAATGATTCAATAAAAAAATTTAAAAGTAAATTTAATATTGAAAATGACATTTGCGGTGTAATGTTAGAGACTTTTCAAGGCTGGGGAGCAATATTTTATCCAAAAGGATATATAAAGTTGTTAAGTAAAATATGTAAAAAAAATAATATTTTAGTCTGTTTTGATGAAATGCAATCTGGTTTTGGGAGAACTGGTAAAATGTTTGGATATGAACATTATCAAGTTAAACCTGATCTTATTTGTCTTGGTAAAGGAATGGGTGGAGGTATTCCAATTTCAGGTGTTCTTGGAAAAGGTAAAATAATGGATTTACCTGATGTTGGAAATATGAGTAGTACACATTCTGCAAACCCTTTGTCTTGCACTGCTGGCTTAAGCGTTCTAGATGAGATTATAAAAAAAAAAAATTATTTTGAATACAAATAATAAAAGTCAAATCTTGTTTGAAATGCTAAATAAAATTAAATTTAAAAATAAAAATTTTATATCTCATGTGAGTGGAAAAGGTTTAATAGCTGCATTAATATTTAAAAAAACAAAAAATGTTAACATTTTTTTAAAGAAAGTATGTTTAGAATGTATGAAGAATGGTTTGTTAGTTGTTTATACAGGAAGGGAGTCTATAAAAATAGGTCCTCCATTGACTATTTCAAAAAGTGCTTTGAAGGAGGGTTTAAGTATTTTGGATAATGCAATATCTAAAATTTTTAATGAGTGTTAGAATTCGTCACACAGGTATAGTTACTTTAAATCTAAAAAAATCTCTTAAATTTTGGAAAAATATTTTTGGTTTTAAGATAGTTAAAGATTTGAATGAGAATGGTAATACCATAGATAAGGTTTTAGGATATAAAAATATTAAAGTTAGAACAATCAAATTAAAAGATCAAAATAATTCACTTATAGAATTACTATATTTTAAAAATTCTCCCAAGTTAAAATCGAATAAAATATACCCATATTCTTCTGGTATAACACATATATCAATTACTGTTAAAAACATTGATAAATTGTATAAAAAGTTAAATAAAAAAATTCAGTTTAATTCTAAACCTTTATTTTCTAAGGACGGCAATGTTAAAATGACATATTGTAGGACTCCAGAAGGTGCATTTCTTGAGTTGGTTGAGGAGTTATGAGTTTCTTAAAAAAAATTGGTGTAATGCAGGGTAGGTTGTCTCCTCAATACTCTAATTACATTCAATGTTTCCCGGAAAAACATTGGTCTAGAGAATTTAAAATTGCAAAGAAATTAAAATTAAATTCAATAGAGTGGACTTTAGATTATGATAACTTATTTAAAAATCCAATATTTGATAAAAATCAAATAAAAAAAATAAAATATCTAAAAAAAAATATCAAATTAAGATTAATAGTTTAACCGCAGATTGTTTGATGGAAAAGCCATTTTGGAAGCTTAAGAACAGAAAATTTTTAGATATTTTTATTAAAGTAATAGAAGCTTGTAGTAATTTAGGAATAAAATATTTAGTAGTTCCACTTGTTGATAATGGCTCTATATCTGAGAAAAAATTTGAAAATAAATTGATAAAAAAATTGTTAGAAAATATAAAAATTATAAAGAAAAAAAAAGTTATAATACTATTTGAATCTGATTTTAATCCTTCAAAACTAAGTAGTTTTATAAATAAACTTCCAAATAATTTATTTGGTATTAATTACGATACTGGAAATAGTGCTTCATTAGGTTACGATATTGAAGATGAATTTAAATTTTATGGAAAAAATATTAAAAATATTCATATCAAGGATAGAATATACAAAGGCAAAACAGTAAGATTGGGACAAGGAAATGTAAATTTTTTTAAATTAAAAAAACTTTTACTTAGAATAAAGTATAAAAATAACTTAATATTACAAACCGCAAGAGGGAAAAAGAATAAAGATATAGATGAAATTAAAATAAATTTAAAATTTTTAAAAAATTTTATATGAAAAAAAAAATTGTTTTTATAAGTGGTTCTTCATCAGGTCTTGGATTTGAATTATCTAAATATTTTTGTAAAGAGAATTATATAGTTATAATGAATGGAAGAGATAGAAAAAAAGTTGTAAATGCTAGCAAAAAGATAAAAAATTCTTACATTGCTCACGGAGATTTAGGCGTTGAGAGTGATTGCAAAAAAGTTTTTAAAAAAATTAAAAAAAAATTTTCTAGAATAGATTTAATTATTTGTAATGCTGGCGTAAGCAATTTCAAAAATACAAACGATAACTATTTGTATGCATTTAAGAATAATTTATTTAACACCATTAATACAATTAATTATTTAAAAACTTTTTTACAAAAATCTTATTCAGATATTATATGCATATCTTCAATTTGTGGTGTGGAAAATATAATCGATGCACCAAAAGGATATAGTCTTGCAAAATATGCTTTAAATCAATATGTCAAATTAGTTAGTAGAGATTTAGCAAAAAAAAAAATTAAAATTAACTCTATATCACCTGGTAATATAATGTTTAAAAATTCAGTTTGGGAAAAAAAGTTATTTAAGAATAGAAAAAAAACAATGCAATTTTTAAATAATGAAGTACCTCTTAAATCATTTATTTTACCAAAAAATATTTATGAATTAATTAAATTTATTATTAAAGAAGATAATAATTTAATAACTGGCTCAAACTTTGTAATTGATGCTGGTCAAACTAAAAACCTTTAGTTTTATGACTAATAAAAAGTATACAGAAATTATCTACAATGAACATGATAAGCCTATCACAAACTATCCAAAAAAGTTCTCAAAGTATATTTTCAATAGATACAATTTGAAATCAAATTCAAAATTTCTAGAATTAGGTTGTGGAAGAGGCGATTTTTTAAATGAATTTAAAAATTTGGGATTAGATTGTTATGGAGTAGATATATCAGACTTAACTTCCAAAAAATTTCCTGAAATAAAATTCAAATCAATTGATTTGCTTAATGAAAAATTACCATTCCAAGATAATTATTTTGATATTATTTATTCCAAGTCATTTATAGAACATTTTTACTACCCAGAAAAAATTTTTGAGGAAGCGCATAGAGTTTTAAAACCAAGTGGTCTATTAATTACATTAACTCCTGAATGGAATTATATTTATAAATCTTTTTATGAAGATTTTACACACAGAACTCCTTTTACAAAAATTTCATTAAGAGACATTCACCTAATTGGTAATTTCAAAGAAATAAAAATAGAAAGTTTTAAGCAGCTACCTATTTTATGGAATAATACGTTGTTAAAAATTCCTTTTTCAATTTTGTCAGAATTAACAAGATTTTTGATTCCAGATTATTTCAGACTCAAAAATAAATGGGTAAGATTTTCTAAGGAAATAATGATATTATCTAGTGCCAAGAAATGAAATCTAAACAAAAATTTGCTTTAATTACTGGTGCCGCAGGGTTATTGGGTAAAGAGCACGCAATTGCGTTACTTGAGGAAAATTTTAACTGTATTTTGACTGACATAAATTACCAGCAATTAAATAATATGAAAAAAAAATTACCAAAAAAATTTCAAGACAAAACAATTATTAAAAAAATGGATGTATCAAAGGAAAAATCAGTTAAGAAGATTTATAATTTTATAAAAAAAAAGAAACTTTATCTTAATGTCCTTATTAATAATGCTGCTATAGATGCAAAAGTTTCAACAAAAAAAAATAATATTAATAACCTTGAAAACCTAAATCTTAATTTATTTACAAATGAATTAAGCGTTGGTTTAGTTGGTGCAGTTATTACAACAAAGTATTTTGGTAAAATAATTTCAAAAAATAAGAACGGGGGTTCAATAATAAATATAGGGTCAGATTTATCTGTTATAGCGCCTAATCATTCAATATATCAGGGTGGATATAAAAAACCATTAAGCTACTCAATTATAAAACATGGTTTATTAGGATTAACTAGATACATATCAACTTATTGGCCTAAACAAAAAGTTAGGTGTAATATGATATCACCAGGTCCAGTTTTACAAAATCAACCAAAGACTTTGATTAAAAATCTAAAACGAAATATTCCAATGGGTAGGCTTGCGTCCAAATCTGAATATAAAGGTATTATAAAATTTCTTTCAAATGACTATTCATCATATATTACAGGGCAAAATATAATTGTAGATGGTGGAAAAACTGTTTGGTAATCATTTCTTAAAAATTTATACCATCTTATGAATATTATAAACTTATTAAAAAAAATAAACTTTTTAATTAAGTCAAAGAAATTAAATACAATTGTATGCGCAGATAGTTACGGTGGAATTCATCATCTTTTCTTCATATTAGAGAAATTAATAAAAGAAAATAATAATATTCTAATTATATGTGCCCATAAAGAAGTGTACAAATTTTTAAAGAATATTAAAAAACTTAATCAATCGAATATTTATTTTGAACATTACCAATACAGCGGTTATAAATTAATTAATTATATTAAATTGTTACCATTTTTTCTATTAAAACCTTTTTTCAAAAAAATTAAGAATTTTTACGGGTATAAAATTACGACTGACCCTATTAGATTTTTAATTTTAAATATTTTTTCCTCTAAAAATAGCAAAATTATAATTCGAGATCAGTTTATTAAATATTACACTAATAAAAAACCAAATATCCTAAAAATTATTATTTTAAAAATTCTAAATACTATATTTTCAATTAAATTAGATTTATATTACCATAGAGATTTAACAGAGGAACTTTTTCCCTGTATTAATTATAATTTTAATAAAAAAATTGACAGTGAATATAATTGGAAAAATATTAATAATTTTTTTTTCCAAAAAAAAAAAAATTTTTTAAAAAATTCACTTTTAATTATTGATGACACTATTCAATTACTAGAAAAGATGAATTATATTGATTTTAATAATAGTAAAGAAATTTTTGATAAAGAAATTGAAAATTTCATATTAAAAAAAAATATTGACAAAATTTTTTTGAAAAAACATCCAACCTCAGAAAGATCAAGTTTTTTAGCAAAATCAATAAAAGATAAAAAAATTAATATTATATCTGATAGTTTGCCAATAGAAATTGATTTAGAAAATTATGAATATTGTTTATTTTCAAGCACTTCGTCTCTTTATTTTAAAACAAAAATTAAGTTATATAATGTTTCAAAGTTACTAATTTTTAAAAATAAGATGTACAAGGAAAACTACTTCTATCTGTTTAATAAAGTTAGTAATTATAATATAAAAAAAATTAAATTTATTTGATTATCAATTATGTATTTAAGTAAAGATTTTGAATTAAAAAAAGAATTAAGAGATAATTTTAAAAAACAAGGTTTTATTGTTTTAAAACATTTTTTTTCTAAAAAGATCATCAATGAGATAAATCAAAAAGTAAATAAATCATTAAATAATAAGAATAATTTTTATCCACTAAGAGATATTTCTTTTTATAAAAATAAAAAAAGGGTATTAAGAAATCCAAATGGAACACTTAAGGTTGCTTTAAATGAATCGGTCATAGACAGAGGCTACAAATATTTTTCAAAATTTACAAATGGAGTTTCATTTAGAGATCCTTTATTAAAAATCGATAAAATAGAATCTTTAGTTTTCCAAAAAGAACTAATTAAACTTATGAATTTTTTGTTTGGTAAAAAATGCTTCATAGGATCATTAAAATTAGCAAGCTTTTTTAGCAACAGATTGCCTAAAAATTGTATTAATTTTTTTCATACCGATGAATTAACTTACAATGGAAAAAAAAATCCAAAAACATACAAAATATCTATTGCATTAAATTTAAAAAACAATTCTAGAAATCATTATATGCATTTACCAATAAATAAAAAAAAACTTCCCTTTAAAAATCAATATTTTGAAAAAAAGAATCTTAAGGAAATTTATAGAAAAAAAATAATCTCACCAAGGATTGAAATAGGAGACATTATAATATTTGACCCTTCTAATTTCTATCATGCTGCAAACAAACCTTGTAATGGTGTTAGAAATATATTTTATATAGAATTCTTGACAGATATTAAGAAAAAAGCAAATCTTAAAATCAAAACAAAACAATTTCTCCGTTTGACAAGTGCCCAGAAAAAATTAAGTTTTTTTTTAAAAGTTTAGAAAGTTATATTTTTAAAAATTTTATAACCTTATAAAAATTTTATTCCACATACTCTTTGGAGAGTAGTTATTTATATAATGTTTTTGACCAGCTAATGCAATTTTTTTACCATATTTATCAAAATTTAATAAATAATATCTCAACTGAGATTTTAAATTTTTGTAATTTGAAAATTCGATAAAATGTTTATTTTTTTTTAATAATAAATTTGTGCTTTTGTTATTTTCCTCTAAAAGTAAGCAGCCAAATGCTAAAACTTCTAAAGCTCTGCCTCTTGGATGCTTTAGAGATTTTAAATTTGGATTTTTGTTTAAACCAGTAAAATTTAGAGCAATTTTTGTTTTTGAATATAGCCTTTTATATTCTTTAAATGATAATGTTTTTCCGTAACCTGGTCCGTATACTTTAAGATTAAATCCATCTTTTAATAATTTATTTATATATGTATTTCTAGATTGATTTTTTCCTTTTCTCCCAACAAATAGAATATCTATATTTCTTTTATTTTTTGGGCTTATAATTAGTTCATTTAATCCGTACCATGGATCAGCAAAAAGAATTTTTTTATGATTTTTAAAATATGCATAAGGTTGTGCAATTGTTGTATCAAATAACTTTTTATGCAATTCCAAATATTTATCATTAATTTTCCAATTAAAATCATGGCTTATACATATTGTTTTACACTTGATTATTTTGGAAATTAAATAAAAAACTATTATATTTGGATAATTACCAGAAGGCTGTATATCAGAAAAAAAATAAATATATTTAGGATTTAATTTAATAATTTTAATTAAAATTAAAACGTTGTAAAAAAATTTTTTATAAAGTTTATCATTTATATCAATGTTAATAAATTTAAAGTCATAGCCAGCTTCTTTAATGCTATCTATTACTCTATAATTATTTTTGTATTTAGTTTTTCCATCTGTTTGTGTGTATTTTATTAAGGATAAAAAAACTTTTTTTTTATGTTTATTCTTTTTTATTAATATTGAGATAAAATATGCAAATGGTAAAATTAAAATTGAAAAAAAATATTTACAATAAACTTTAAAGTTTAAGTAAATACTCTTAATGTAATAATATTGGGTCATTAAAATATTGTGAATATTTAAAATTATTTTCCAATAATAATATCTTCTACTTTTTCAAAAATATAATGGCCTAGAAAAATATGACATTCTTGAATTCTAGCAGTATTGTTTTCTTCAACAATTAATCTAATATCCCCAAGTCTTTTGGCTTTCCCTCCACCATTACCCAAAAAACAGATTGATTTAATTTTTTTTCTTTTTGCAGCTTTAAAACATTTAAGATATTTTTAGAGTTACCCGAAGTTGTTATTGCAATAAGAACATCATTTTTCGATCCAAGTGCATTTAAACTACGAGAAAAAATTTCCTCAAAAGAATAATCATTACCACAAGCTGTTAAAGACGAAGTATCTGTAGCAAGTGTTATAGCTGGTATGGGATTTCTGTTTACATGTGGTCTCAATCTGATTAAAAATTCAGCTGCCAAATGTTGAGCATCTGCAGCGGACCCACCATTTCCGCACAACATTATTTTACCACCTTTTTTTATACATGAAGCTAATATTTTAATAGATCTTTTAATATCGTTTTCAATATTTAATAAAGATTTTTTAGCAGCAATAGAATTATTTATTTGTATAGAAAGATCTGTCATTAATAGTTATTTTTAATTTCATCATACATATTAATTTGGTAAATTTTTTTAAGCTCTTGAATTCCTTTATCTAATGTATGTTTACATTTAAATCCTTTCTTTTCGATTTTATCATTACTTACATAATAATCTCTTTGATCTGGATCTTTTCTTTTTTTATCAATTAAAATTTTTATTGGTATATATTGATTAATCTTTTTTGCTAATTGTAATTTTGTGAAATTTGCTGAACTTAAACCTAAATTATAAACTTCTCCTTTTTTTAGTTTATTAAAATTGAAAATTGCAAATTTGATGGCGTTAACAACATCTGAAATATGAACAAAGTTTCTTCTAAAATGTGGCTCAAATAGAGTTAGTTTTTTTTTAATTAAGCTTTCTCTAACCAAATTATTTACCAAGAGGTCAGTTCTCATTCTATATGAAAATCCAAAAACCGTGGCCAATCTAAAGCAAACTGAATTTTTATGAGATCTAATTATTTTCTCTGCTTTATTTTTAGTTACACCATATAGTGAAACAGGGTTTAGTGGCGAATTTTCGTCACAATATTTATCTTTAGCTCCAATCCCGTAACCCGAGTTAGTAGTTGGATAAATAACTTTTTGATTTTTTTTTAAATTTTTTACCATGTATTCAATAATTTTTTCATTTGTTTCAACTGCAAGCTTTTTATTTTTTTCGCAAAGTGGAGCTCCGACAAGTGCTGCAAGAGGTATGATTATATCTGCTTTTTTTATAAATTTAAGAAGTTGTTTTTTATTTAAAATATTAATTTTGTGAAAACTAAAATTGTCATACTTCATTAAATGATTTAAAGAATTTTTGTTATATTCAAGTTTATCTAGAACAATAATATTATATTTTTCTTTTACTAATTCTGTGCATAACATTGAGCCAATAAATCCTGCTCCACCTGTAATTAAGATTGTTTTCATTTATTTATACTTCCTCTAAGGTTTTTTTTAAATATTTTAACTCTTTTTCAATTAATCTAGGATGATTACCGATAAAGAAACCATTTCTATGTATATAATTTGCATTAGGTAAATTTAAATCAGCTTTAGAAATATTTAAATGTTTTATAACATCATGAGAAGCAATATTTCCTCCAGTAATCATTCTAAAATCAATTTTATTTTTTTTAAATTTTTTAAATATTTTTAATCTGTCTATTTTTTTTGGATTTACAATCATAGTAAAGGCAAACCAAGAGCTAGAGCCAGTTTCTTTTTGTATGATAAATCTCTCGTCATTTTTAAATAAACTTTTAAAAATTTTTGCATTTTTTCTTCTAGTAGAGATCATTTTTTCAAATTTTTTAATCTGTTCTATTCCAATTGCGCCATTTATTTCTTGTGGTCTAACATTATAACCTGGTAGTATAAATCTGTAATTTTCGTAGAACTCATCATTATTTTTTTTAAATATTTTTGAATTTTCTAGGTCTCTAGTCCATCCATGTGCTCTCAATGACTTACAAATATCATAAAGTTCCTTATTGTTTGTTGTAATCATACCACCTTCAATTGTAGATATATGATGCGAAAAAAAGAAACTTGATGTTGATAAATCTCCAAATGTTCCTGTTAATCTTTTTTTAATTTTAGCTCCAAGAGACTCACAATTGTCCTCGAAAAGATATATTTTTTTTTTATTACAAATTTTTTTTAATATATCTAGTTGTGCAGGATTGCCCAGTATACTAACACCAACAATTAACTTTGTTTTATTTGTTATTTTTTTTTTTAAATCTTTAATATCATAGTTTAAAGTATCTAGATCTACATCGCATAGTCTTATTTTAAGATTATATTGCTTTAAAGGAAAGTAAGTTGTTGACCAAGCAAGTGCAGGAACAATTACCTCATCTCCAGGTTTTAAAGGATTTTTTTTTTTATAAAACAATGACGCTATTGATAATAGATTTGCACTAGATCCTGAATTTACCATTATAGAGTATTTTCTATTAAACTTTTTTGAAAATAATTTTTCAAATTTTGAAACATAGGGACCCATAGTGTAACGTCCTTTTTTAATAACGTTTTTTATTGCCCACTTTTCTTTATGATCCCAACTATCAGATACTAATTTTATATTCATAGAATAACCATTTCTTTATTATTTATTCCAAAATTAACAAGTATTATTTTATACACATTCTATTTATTTCTTTTAAAACATGTGAAATAAGAACCTATTATTCATTAAAAATGGAAAAAATAAACTATTTAATTGGTAACTACAAACGTAAGTTTCATTTCGTAATTTTCTTATTTTTAATATCTAGTTCACTTGAGTTTTTTAGCTTAAGCTTAATGGTTCCATTTATTAATTTTATTCTAGATATCGGAGGTTCAGAAAATTATTTTTTTAACGATATACTAAAATATGTTGAAATCGATAAGAAAAATTTATTATATCTGTTAATTTTTACTTTTTTTATAAGATATGCATTGGTTTTATATATTAACTACAAAATCCCACAAATTGCTTTTGAACATCAAAAAAAATTAAGAATTAAAATCTTAAAAAAATATATACAATCAATAAAGCAAAATTTCTCAAGTGCAGATTTGATTCAATTATCAACTGTTACATTATCAATTTTTACAGTTCAGTTCTTAATAAGCGCAATGAGATTAATTTCAAGTTTAATAATTATCATCTTCATATTGATTTTTTTGTTATTTTTTAATCCACAAGGTACTCTAGCTTTATTTGTATTACTATTCATATTTTTTGTTTTTTATAAATTTTACTTTAAGAATAAATTCAAATTTCTTGGAGATAATATAATTAAAAATAATCAAAGTGTTATAGATTTAACCAATGAAGTTTTTAAAGGACTTCAAGAAATAAGAATTTATAATAAAAGTAACTTTTTCATTGAAAGAATAAAAAAATTTAGTATCAATTTGTCAAATTCAGAAACATTATTGAGATTTTTAGTTCCTTTCCCAAGAGTAATGTTGGAAATTTTAATTGTTTTTGGTTTTTTATTTGTAGTTGTAATATTTTTAAACATTAAAAGTTCAATACCTGTCGTTTTAATATTTATTTATGGTTATTCTGCTTTAAGAATACTTCCACATGTATCAGAATTTATTACTTCAATTAACGTTACTAGATCTGCAAAAATAACTGTTGATGATTTATATAGTTATTTAAAATCAACAGATAAAAATTTAATCAAAACTTATAAAAATAAAATTAATTTTAAAACAATAGATGTTAAAAATATAAGTTTCAAACATCAAAATTCTAAAAAGTATTTATTTAAAAATTTGTCATTTCAGATCAAAAAAGGAGATATGGTTGTAATTTTTGGTGAGTCTGGCATTGGTAAGTCAACATTGATAAAATTAATTTTGGGATTAGAGAAATATTCAGGTGGATCAATAAAAGTTAATAAAAATACTGATAACAAAGTACTCCAAAATATGTCGTGCTACTTACCTCAAGAAAATTTTATTTTCAAGGGCGATATTAGAGAAAATATTATTTTGGATGAAAATTATAATAAAACAATAGATAAAAAAATTTGGGAAAGTTTAGAAAAGGTCAAAATTTCTGAAAAAATTAATTCTTTACCTAAAAAATTAAATTACAATTTAAAAGAAAATGGTAGCAATTTATCCGGCGGTCAAAAACAAAGAATTTCTCTTGCCAGAGCTTTATTTCACGAAAGAGATATAATTTTCTTAGATGAGAGCACATCTTCTTTGGATATAGCTAATGAAAAATCAATTATAGAATTGTTAAAAAAAGATAAAAATTTAACCAAAATAATTATTACACATAAAAAAAATTATAATAATTATTGTGATTTAAAAATTGTTTTCAATAAAAGTAAAATAAAAGTAATACGCAAGTGAAAAAAAAAATTATGCACCTTTATGTATTTTTTTATGGAAAAAAGATCATTTAGTTGAGAAAGTATTAAATAGAATAATAACCTTAAAAGAATTTAAAGAAACTAAAATTTATATTTTTGTTGATTATTCAAAAAAAAAATCTGCTACGTATAAGAATAGTATAAATTTAATTAATAAACTTGATAAATACAAAATCTATAAAAATATTAAATTTATTTTTAGGAAAAAAAATTTTGGTCTTTCAAAAAACATAATTCAAGGAGTACAACAGGTAGTTAATAAACATAAAAAAGTAATAGTTCTGGAAGATGATTTATTGGTTGGTAATGATTTTTTAAGCTATTTGAATTCAGCACTTAACGAGTATAAAGATAATAAATCTGTAATTTCAATTTCTGCTTTTAATCACAGCTCATATAAAAAATTTATTAATAAAAATTATAAATATGACAATTTTTTTTGTTTAAGAGTATCTTCTTGGGGCTGGGCTACCTGGAACGATCGATGGAGATTATTTTCAAAAAAAATATCGATAGATGAAATTAAGAAAAATAGAAAAAAAATAATTAAAAATTTAGGATTGGATGTTTATTTATCTTTAATTCGAATTAATCTAAAAAAACATAATCTATGGGCTGCTAATTTTTGTTTTGTTGCTCTTAAAAATAATTTATTCACTTCATATCCTGTAAGATCAAGAATTTCAAATATTGGATTTGATGGATCTGGTCAGGGTGGTTTCTCTAAAAAATATAAAAATAATCTTAATCTTAAAATTAAAAAAAAATATTTCTTCAATAAAAATATTTCGTCTTATGGTTTAAATGTGTTCGAATTTATTAAAATTTTTAATCGGAATCATATTATACAATATATTAAGTTTTATCTCCCAGATAAATTTAAATTATTTTTAAAATCAATATATAAAATATTTATAAATTTAAATGATAATTAAAATTTTAAAATTTATTTATAGAAAGGTAATTATATTTTTTTTTAACTTTTTAATGAATAGAAAAAAAATCAAGTTAAAATACTTTGGTTCAAAATATGGTGGATGGTATATTTATGATCATTTAAATCTTAAGAATTCAACTATAATTAGTTGTGGTGTAGGGGAGGATGTTTCTTTTGATATTGAGATGATAAATAAATATAAACTTAAGGTAGTTTTTGTTGATCCCACTCCTAGATCAATATTATATTTTGATGAAATAAAAAAAAATCTTGGATCCAAAAAAAGTCAAATTTATTCATCTCATGGTTATCAAAATATAAATAGTTATGATTTGTCCCAAATAAAAGATGATAACATTAACTTTGTAAAACAAGCAATTTGGTTTAAATCTGACGATGAATTAAAACTATACTATCCAAAAAATAAATCTAATGTAAGTTTATCGGTATCAAATTTTAGTAATGGATACAAAAAAGATACCGATTTCATAAAAGTAAAATCCACAACTTACAATGATTTGTTAAAAAAATTTAATATTACAAAATTAACTTTAATTAAATTAGACATCGAGGGTGCTGAATATGAGGTTATTTTAAATTTATTAAAAAACAATATATTGCCAGATCAAATTTTAGTTGAATTTGATGAATTATATACTTATCAATTGAATAAATTGAGAAAATATTTAAAATTACACCAATACTTAATAAAAAAAAATTATATATCAGCAAAAACAAACCATTTTTCCAATCAACTATATCTTAAAAGAGAATGTCTAAAAAAATTGCATTAATTACTGGAATAACAGGCCAAGATGGAGCTTATTTAGCTGATTTATTGTTGAAGAAAAATTATGAAGTTCATGGAATTATAAGAAAATCATCATCTTTTAATACAGGAAGAATAAATAATATTTATCAGGATCCATTTGCTAAAAAAAAATCACTTTTTTTACACTATGGAGATATGATTGATTTTGCATCAATTAATAGAATTATATCTAAAATAAAACCTGATGAAATATATAATTTAGCAGCCCAGTCACATGTGATGGTATCATTTGAAAATCCAGAATATACATCAAATGTCAATGCACTTGGAGCTTTAAGAGTACTAGAATCTATTTTGCAAAATAAGCTAGTAAATAAAACTAAATTTTATCAAGCAAGTACATCCGAGTTATTTGGAAATCCAAAATTTAAAGTACAAAATGAAAAAACACCTTTCTATACCAAATCCCCATATGGAACTTCAAAATTATTTTCATACTGGATTACAAAGAATTATAGAGAGTCTTATAAAATGTTTGCATCAAATGGAATCCTTTTTAACCATGAAAGTCCTCTGAGAGGAGAAACTTTTGTTACTAAAAAAATTACTAAAGCTATATCTAAAATATATCTGGGAAAACAAGACAAGCTTTATATTGGTAACTTAGATAGTAAAAGGGATTGGGGTCATGCTAAAGATTATGTTTATGCTCAATGGTTAATTCTACAACAAAAAAAACCAATGGATATTGTGATATCATCTGGAAAACAGTATAGCGTTAGATATTTTATTGAAAAGTGTTGTGAATATTTAAATTGGAAGATTTACTGGCAAGGAAAAGGTACCAAAGAATTTGGATATATAATAAAGAAAAATAAAAAAATTAAAATAGTTCAAGTTAGTAAAAAATATTTTAGACCAAATGAGCTTCATTCACTAAAAGGAAATTCATTAATTGCAAAGAAAAAATTAAAATTTAAAACAAAATATAATATGAAGAAATTAATTTCTGAAATGATGGAATATGATATTAAAAATTTAGCGGATGATAAAAAAAAATAAAATTTTCATAGCTGGTCATAATGGACTTGTTGGAGATGCATTTTATAGAATTATAAAAGAACAGGGCTATAAAAAAATAATAATTGCAGATAAAAAAAAATTAGATTTAACAAATAAACAACAAGTATTTAAATTTTTTAAAAAAAATAAAATTGATATCTTGTTAATCTGCGCAGCAAAAGTAGGGGGGATAATGAGTAATTCAAGATATCCCTATGAATTTTTGAAAATCAACACCGATATACAAAACAATCTACTTGAAGCAGCAAGAAAATTTAAAATAAAAAAAACAATGTTTTTGGGAAGCTCCTGCATTTATCCAAAAAATGCAAAGAATCCAATCAAAGAAGATTATTTATTAAGTGGATATTTAGAAAAAACTAATGAGGCATACGCTTTATCTAAAATCGCAGGTCTTAAATTTTCTGAATATCTAATCAAACAACTCAAAATGGATATTAGGTGTTTTATGCCATGTAATCTATTTGGATTTAAAGATAAATTTTTTGATGTAGGAAATAATCATGTTTTACCAGCTTTAATTCACAGAATTTATGAAGCAAAAATAAATAATAAAAAAAAATTTGTTGTATGGGGTGATGGATCACCTAGAAGAGAATTTATGCATGCCGATGTATTGGCTAAAAATATAATTAATGCAATGAAGATTTCTAAGAAAAAATTTTATAAAAATATTTCTTCTGACTATTTTTATAATATTGGTTCAAAAACAGAAATTTCCATAATTGATTTAACAAGATTAATAGCTAAATTAATTAGTTATAATGGAAAAGTTTATTTAGATAAATCTAAACCAAATGGAACTTTAAGAAAGTTTATGTCTAAATCAAAAATAAAAAAGATTTTAAAAGTGATAGATGGAAATTTTGAAAAAGATTTAAAAAAAACCATAAATCATTATATAAAATTAAGAAAATTTAATAAATAATTCTATATCATAATTATGAACGTTTTAAGACTCCTATAGAAGATGTAGTTTCTAAAAATAAAATTATTTGATTATTATAATCATCATATATTAAATCTCTTACTCTATCATTTATACCTAAAACTTTATTATCTATAATTTGAATTTTTTCATTTATAGAAAGAAAATGAAGAGACATCTGACCTTCATTTGCAATATTATTTCCCAAAGTTCCAAATAGCAAATTTATGTAATTTTGGTTAGATAAAAATTTATTTTTCAAAATAATAATTTCAGAAGGTGCTACAGCATCCACATAATATTTAATAGGTTCCTCAAATCCATATTTTTTATGAGATTTGTATAAAGGTGCATGTTTATAAATACTTTTTGTTTTATTTTCTGATTCGTGAGGATAATGTTCTCCATAAGAGGATATTGGCCATCCAAAATTTACAGTTTTAGAGTGTAACTTTATTTTCATATTAACCTCATCTCCTCCTTTTGGTCCATGCTCAGTCATAAAAAGTATGTCTTTTTTTTTATCGTAACTTAGACCCTGAGCATTTCTTACTCCTAAGGCAATAATATTTATATTTTTAGTTTTTTTATTTATAGTTAATATTTTGCCAAAAACATTATCTGGATTCTGCGCATGTGTTCTAAACCTATATTCTCCATTCGAAAAAATAATTTCTTGAAGATTATCAACCATTCTCCCTCCAGCATGAAAAGCACTAAATTCCCCGTATTCATTCTGAATTTTAATGCATTGTTGGGGAGTATAAAAATTTTTAAAATTTAAAAATTCAAGGTTTATTTTCGCAGATATTATTGAAGTATTAAAGCAGTTTTGACGAAGCTGATTTGAAAAAGAAACATAGATATTTTCATCATCAATTAATACATCTTTAATTCCAAATCTAGTATTTAGAAAAAACTCATCATAATTTATGATTTTTTTTATATTTGATTTGATTATTTTTGAATTAAATTCCTTATTATCTAAGTCATTAATATTAGCGTAAGAAAAGATACCATTAGCATTAGCTATAATAAGTTTATCATTAAATATCTCTAAATAAGAGGTACCTTTTGCTGATGAATTTTTAGAAACATTTAGAAAATTTGTTTGAAATTTTTTAAGTTCAAATTTTTCTTCACCAATTTGAAAATTTTGAATATTCTGATGATTTTTAAAATTAATAAAACCAAGTAATTCTGGAAGCTCATTAATTTTTTTTTGAAGGGATTTATTTAGTTTAATCTCATCATTTAACCTTTTTTCTAAAATTTTCTGATTTTTAAAAACAAATAAACTCTCTTTAAGATTTTTTTTAATATTTTCTGGAATAATACTTTTAAATTCTTTTAATATTGAATCTTTTTTTCCTACTTCATTTTGGATAAATAAAAATAGAATTAAAATAATTCCAAGCGATATAGATAAATATTTTTTCACAAAATTAATTTTGCATTAATAAAACTAAATTTCTATATACATAATTATCCACTAAATATCTTTAATATAGTTTAATTATAATAGTCAATCAATTTTTAAGATAAAATTTAATTGTTTCCATAACTCCTTTTTCAAAAGGTGTGAATTTAAAATTTTTTATTTTCTTTTTAAAATTTTTGTTATCTAGTACTTTTTTTCTATCCCCATCTTTTTTTGTTTTGTCAAAAACTAAATTACCATTATATTTTAGTATTTTTTTTATTATTTTTGCAGTTTTTTTAATAGAATAACCTTTTTTTTGGCCAAAATTAATTGGATATATTTGTTCTGTTTTATGTATGGATTGTTTTAAAATTTTAGCCATATCTTTTATGTAAACCCACTCTCTTATTGGTTTTCCACTTCCCCATACAACAAAATTTTTTGCATTTTCTTTTTTAGCTTTTATCATTCTTAAAATTATACCATTTAGCGCATGTTCTTTATTTTCATTCTTTGATGCATTTGGGCCAAAACCTCCTCCAAACATCCAATTAATACTTATTATGTGGTATTGTTTGTAAAATGCTTTGGATAAAGCATAAAGAAATCTTTTATAGGACCCATAAGAGATAACACTTTCGTGTACATTTCCCAATAACCAATTTTTTTCATTTTGTATATTGCTATTTGCTGGATAAGAACAATTTGCGAAAGGATTTATAATTTTAACTTTATTCTTCAATTCTGAACAAGCTTTGTATAAATTTAAGCTTATAATGGTATTATCATATATAATATCGGCAAGATATTTTGATCCATAATGTACGCTACCAACATGACATGCACAATTTATAATTATAATTTCGTTATTTTTTTTGATCTTTTTTAGAAAATTCTTAGTTTGAATAAAATTTCTTAGATCCACTTTTTGTTTGCTTGGCATCAAAGTCCCCTTGGGGAGTATTTGAGCTAAATTTTTTCCCAAAAATCCATTTGCACCAAAAAGTATAATTTGTTTATTTTTCATTTTTTAACTATATATATTCAAATGTACAAAATACCATTTTTTAAAACTTATATTAGCAAATATGCTTTAAATAAAGTCAAATCAACAATCAACTCAACTTTCTTAAATGAAGGCAAAGTTGTTAAAGAGTTTGAAAATAGAATTGGTAATTTTTTAAAGTCTAAATATGTAAACACTACAAGTAGTTGCACCGCTGCTATTCATCTTGCTCTCGCTTGTTCCAATATAAAAAAGGGAGATGAAGTAATTATGGCGCCTCAAACTTTTATATCTAGTGGTTTAGTAATTTTGTATACAGGCGCTAAACCAGTTTTTTGTGATATTGATTTAAAAACTGGAAATATACTTTTTGAATCCGTATTAAAAAAAATTAATAAAAAAACAAAGGCAATAATAGCAGTTCATTGGAGTGGTTATCCATGTGATATGGATAAACTAAAAAAAATTTGTAATATGAATAATAATAAAATTTCTTTAATTGAGGACGCTGCACATGCATTTGGGGCAAAATATAAAGGTAAAATGATTGGTACCATTTCAGATTTTACATGTTTTTCTTTTCAGTCAACCAAACATTTAACTACTGGAGATGGAGGGGCGATTATTACAAAAAATTCAAAAAATTATAAAAAAATCAGAAGACTTAAATGGTTTGGTATAGATCGATATAAAGACAGACCAAATTTTTTAGGTGAAAGAAAATATGATACAAAATTAATCTCCTACAAATATCACATGAACGATTTTTCAGCGAGTTTAGGTTTAGAAAATCTCAAAATAATGAAAAAAACGATAAATTATCATCACAAAATTGGAAATTTATATGCAAGGTATTTAGATAATATACCGGGTTTAAAATTAATGGATTATAGTAAAAAAAATTTTCATAGCTATTGGTTTTTTCAAATAATGGTAAAAAATAGAAAAAGATTCGTGAATAAAATTAGGAATCTAGGTTATCCATGTGTGGTTGTTAATCAAAGAATTGATAAAAATTCAGTATTTAACAATAAAAATAAATTACCTAACTTAGATTATTTTTATAAACATCAGATAGGATTACCGGTAAATACAGATATTAAAGAAAAAGATATTAGTATTATAGCTACAGCCTTAAAAAAAGGTTGGTAATATTGTTTTAAGATAAAATTTTCTCAATTTCAGAATTAAGTAATTTTGCAATACGTTTCCCCCCAAAATATTTGTAAATATTTTTGTTTAGATTAAATAAAATTTTTTTTTTATTGTTAATTATAAACTTTATTTTTTTATAAAAATCCTCGTCATTTCTATAGTTTATCTCTATAGCTTTAATGTTTTTAGGTGGATTTATTCTATTTGTTAAGAGTATCTTGTTGTACGTAATTGCTTCCGTGTAAGATGAGGTCCATCCCTGCGCTATAGATGGAGTATAAGCTTTAAAATTCATGTGTGTGTATATTATATCGCTCTTTTTTATTAAATTATTATAAAGTTTCTGAGGAAGTTTTTTTTTAAATAATCTAATAGAAAACCCTCTTTTTTTTAGTTCATCAACTTTCATAGCAAAATTATTAAAATAATCTGATTTAAAATTTTTTTTATTTTTAATTAGATTACTTTGAAAAGAACCAATAAAAATTATTTCAATTTTTTTTTTCAATTTATCTAATGATTGAATTAAATCGATTATTTTAAAATAATCTCTTCTCAAAGGATCAATTGATCCCGGTATACCTATTACTGTTTTTTTTTTATTTAAAGAATTATATTTTTTACAATTTACTGCATATGGAATATCAAAAACTTTTTTTTGTAAATGTCTAGATTTAATAATTTTAATATCTCTTAAACCGTTAGTGATAATTGCACTACTTTTTTTTGCAATCATGTATCTGATAATATTAAAAATAAACTCCTTAATTAAAGTTAATGGGTTTTTGTGAAAATTAAATATTTTTCCTATATATATTTCAGGTCGAAATGTAATTAATATAGTTTTACATTTTGGGAAAAGTAAATATCTAAAAGGAAGTAGTAAAAAATGAGTTTGAACTGAAAAGTGAAAACATAAGTCATATTCATTTGAAGTTTTATGAAAATTATACAAAAAACCTAGTAGTGTTTTTTTTGGAGTTTTGATTTTTACTTTTTTTAGTTTTGATCCCAAGTAAACTTTCAAATCCTTTAAGGCATTATTAGTCGTGTATATTGTTATAGTATTTTTATTTAAATCAATTAGATCTACTAAAGTTTTAATGAAATGAAGATGATATTCAATTTCTAATATTGCTATATTTTTTTTCATTAATTTAATTATTCTTAAAATTGAATTGATTAACAGATAATAATTACTTGTAAAATATTTAAAATTAATTGAATAAATAATTAATTACTAGTAAGTAAGGACAATAATGATGTTTAATAGTTCGTATAAACAAAAAACTTCAAATTTCCTTTTTTTTTTGATTGTTATTACATTTCCAATTAGTGATAGAATATTTTTATTTCTACGTTTACAAGATTTTTTTGTTATAATTTTTATTGTTTTAAATATTTTTTTATTAAATAAATTAGAAGTCAAATTTCTTATACTTATAATTCTAACTTTATGTGTAACAAATATTATAGGGTATATTTATTTTGAAAATTTTTATCTAGAAAAGTTAGCAATGGTTTATAAAATTATTATACCAATAATATTTTTTTTTCAAATTGATAAAATATTGAATAAAAAAAACTATTTAATAATTGAAAAATATGTAGATTACACATTTGTAATTTTCCTATCTATTTTATTTTTTGGTTATGAATACAGTTATGTAATTGTAGATCTACCCGTTTTACCAGGTTCATTAAGATTCAGTGATCAATATAGCAATGATAGACATTTAATTTCAATGGTAACTTGTATTTATTTTGGTCTGAAATTTATAATGAACATGAAAACAAAAAAAAATTTTACCAATTTTATTTTGTTAATTATTTTTCTAATAATGATGAATTTATTTGAAAGTCGTATTTTTTCAATTTTTTTACTAGTTTTATTTTATTTGCAGTTAAATGAAATTTTAAAATTAAACTCAAACAAAAAAATTTGGCAAATTCTATTTTATTTTTTAATTATAATTTTTTTTATATTTTTGCTCAAATCAGATGAAAATTATTTTAGATCATTTAATTTTTATGAGTTAAATATGTTTAAATATCTTTTAGACTTTCAGGTCATTGATATTGGGCCTCATTCTAATCGAATAACTTCTTTTTTTATCATATTACCTGAAAATTTATATTTATTACTTACAGGAATAGGTTTCATGTATTATCCTAATCCTTTTCTAGATAGTGGTATATTTTTTATTCTTACTACATTTGGTTTTGTGCCATTACTTTATTTAGTCTATTTTATAAATAAGCATTTTAAATATCTTTCAAATATTGATTTTTCATTAACAATATTATTACTAATAACAGTGCTAATGAATTTAGTTGTTGCTGAATTCTTTTTGGTTTCAAGATTTATATTTGTTACTTTAATCATGATTAAAATTTCATCTATAAAATCCCAATTGTCTTTTTCTAAAAATATAAATAATAATTAATATAAAAAATAGAATATTAAAGGTGATATATATTGAAAATTTCAAGTTAAAATTTTTTATGCTTTTTATCTTTGAAATTTTTTGAATTTCAATAATAGGAATATTAGTTTCTAAAAGATCTGATACTCTATTGATTTCTATCAATTCTTTCTCTAAATTTTCTTTATCAATAATTAAACTATTTTTAAATTTAGTAATTATTGTAGGAGAAAAATCTTCATTTGAGTTTAGTTCTGATGTGACAAAGTTAATAGTCTCAAGCGCATTTATATAATAATTTTTAATTTTAAAAAAATTTTCTTTTAGATTTTTTTTAAATTTAGATGAATTAATTTCCTTAATAAATTGATCCTTTTTTTTTTGGTCTTTAAATACAAAAAGATAATTGCTCTGTCTAAAAAGTAGTTTACAATGTTCTTCTCTATTTCTCCAATGCATGTGAAACAACTCTTCTTTTTTTCCATAAGTTTCAATAATTTTTTCCAAAGTTTTCGACAAGACACAAGGTTCATTAATTAATATTTGATATGTAATATTATCCTTTTTTTTTAAAAAATAATTTGATAGACCAAATATAATAAGCACCAAAATTGAAATAAATATAACAAGGTAATTTATTTTTTTCATTTATTAATTATGAAGGTATCAATTATAACTCCTACTTACAACTCAGAACAATTTCTCTCTGATAATCTAAAAAGCATAAGTGGACAAAGATATAAAATTTTTGAACATATATTTATAGATAATAATTCTAAAGACAGAACTCTAGATATTTTAAAAAAATATAAAAATTCAGTCAATTATAAAGTAGTAATTAATTCTTCCAAAGATAGGGGTATTTACGATGCATTCAATAAAGGACTTATTAAAGCAAAAGGAGATATACTTACAATAGTAAATTCAGATGATTATTTTTCAAATAAATACGTATTAGAAAAAATTTATAAAAAATTTAAAAAAAAAAATATAGACTTTTTATATTCAAATGTAAAAATTGTATCAAGATTTAAAAAAGAAAAAATTTTGAGATTTTGGAAATCTGGAAGAGTAAATAAAAATGATTTTTATAAAGTACCTCATCCATCTTTTTTTGTAAAAAAAAATTTTATTAGAAAATATAATTTAAATTTTAATATATCTTATAAAATTGCATCAGATTTAGACTTTATTATAAAATGTTTTTATAAATCATTAGATTATGAGTATATAAATAAATCATTAATTATTCAACGAAGTGGAGGAACCTCACAAAAATTTATAAACATTTTAAAAGCCAATTATGAAGTTTTTAAAATATGTAAAAAAAATAAAATTAGATCTAAAATTAAATTTATAATAAAAAAAATATTATTTAAAATATGTCAGGTACAGTAAATTTACTTATTCAAAACTTAAAAATAAATTATTTTAATGTTTTATATTTTCTAATAATGCCTTCATTTGTATTAGGGCAAGCTGTGTTTAAGTTCATTTTATTATTAATTATTTTATCAACATTAGTTTTATTTAAAGATAAATTTTTTTATTTTAAAAAAAATAAACTAAATATTTTATTATTAATTGTTCTAACTTACTTTATATTTAATAGTTTAATTATAAGTAATATATATTACGGTTATAATAATAGATATTTAACTTTTATTTTAATATTTTTATTTTATTTATCCACAAACCAACTTTTTGAAAAAAAACTAATTAATTTTCAGTTAGTTTTTACTTTTAATTTACTAATTTTTTTATGTATTTATTTTGATACAATTTATCAGATAATTTTCAAAAAAGATCTTTTTGGTTTCGAATATTATCAAGCCTATGAAAGGTACGCAGGTCCTTTTGGAGATGAGTTTATTCTTGGTGCATTTATGTCCTTTTTCATGGTTCCATCATTTTTATTCTATTTAGATAAAAACCATAAAAATAAATTTAAAAAGATATTTATTATATTTTTTTTACTTTTATCTATTTATATTTCTTTAAAAATTGGAGAAAGAATAGCCTTTTTAACAATCATTTTTCAACTTTTATTATGTTTACTTATCTTTAAATTTAAAAATAAAAAACAGTATGTCTTAACAATTTTAGCAATATCATTAATTGCTCTAGCATTTGTGGTTTCTGATAAAGGAATTACAAAAAAATATTCACATTTTTATAATACAATTTTTAATTATGAAATGTTTATGCAAAACAATAAAAAAGAAAATGTTGAAATCAATTCGATTGGTTTTTTAAATTCACAAACTGGGGCTCATTTTTTAACAGCATTAAAAATTTGGGAAAGTAACCCCATTTTTGGTATTGGTGTAAAAAATTTTAGACATGAGTCTAAAAAAGAAGTGTATTCGAAAATTAAGTCACATCAGATAGAATTTAGGGTTTCAACACACCCACATAATTTTCAACTTGAACTGTTATCCGAAACTGGACTTGTTGGTTTTATTCTTTTTAATATTTTTATACTATTTTTATTTTATAAAATTTTAAAAAATTATAAAAAAAATGAAAAAAATTATTTTAATATTAATGTATTCTTTATTATAATTTTTAGTAAATACTTTCCATTAAAGACCGATTCTAGCTTGTATTCATCATCTATGGGTTTGTTATTTTGGATTTTTTTAATTTTTTTATTAACTAGCTATAATAAAAAATCAGATATTAAATAATTTTATTTGCATCCACATATTGAATGTTAGTTTTTTGACTTAATTCTTTGTCACTTTTGTCATTACCAATAATTAAACAATTTTTTCCTCTTTCTATTTCTAAAGTTTTTAAAGCTGTTTTTACCATATAGGTATTTGGTTTTCTAAAGTTACATTTTATTTTATATTTTTTGTCCTTAGCTTCTATATGGTGAGGACAATAATACACTTTAGAAATAAAAATATCCTCTCTATAAAGTTCTTTTATTAAAGTGTCTGTAAATTTTTCAAAATCTTTCTTATAAAAAATTTTTCTTCCAATACCAGATTGATTTGAGATTATTACTTTTATATAATTTTTATATTTATTTTTAATCTCTTTAATATTTTTTTTAATTATTTTTAAATTTTTAACTTTATAAATATATCCATCATCATAATTTAGGGTATTATCTCTATCTATGAAGAGTAATTTTTTTTTATAAAAGATATTGTTAATAAATTTTTCTAAAATATTTATCGATTGATAAGAACCAATATCAATAAAGCTTTCAGTGCAGGTCTTTCCATAAACCATATTTTTAATTATTTTTTCTTTTAATATTAAATTTTCAAATGAACATTTTTTATACTTATAAAATTTTGATATATTTTTTTTTAAAAAAAAATATATTCCAGAGTTCATAAATTTATTTTTTTTTGAAAAAAATATTTTATTGTTTTTTTTTATATCCAAAGTATTTAATTTGGTGCTGTACTTATTTTTTTTAATTATAGGAACAAATAATTTAGATTCTTTTTTAAATATTTTGTAATACTGATCAAAATCTAAATCTACATATGTGTCGCCATTTAAAACCAAAAATTCATCATTTAGAGAAAAACTTTTGGTTGCATTTAATATAGATCCACCTGTATCAAGTTTTTCTCTTTCTTTAATTATAGATATTTTAACATTTAATTTTTCTTCATATTTTTTTTTAAATTCAATAAAATTTTTATTTTTGTAGTATGTAAGTAGATGAAAATTGATAAAATTATATCTGCTAAGATTTTTAATTAAATAATACAAAAAAGGTTTTTTTAACACTTTTATTAATGGTTTTGGCACTTTCTTCGTTATTTTTGAAATCCTAGAACCAAAACCTCCACATAAAATTAAAACATGTGTAGATTTTTTTAGTAATTTTTTTTCATGATCATTTTTAAATTTAGTATTTAGATTTTTCATATTTTTTTAGAATAAAGTAAATAAAAGTGTAAATTAAAATCAAAATTATAAAATAAATTTTACATAATAAACCACTTTCATAAAAAAATATTGATGGAGTGATTAAAAATAAATAGAAAGTGTTTATTATTATAGATGTATAATAATTTGATTTAAATTTATTATTAATATTTTTATTAATTAATCTATAAATTATCATATGCAAATGATTTCGATCAGGTTTAAGAGGGTTAAGTTTTAAAATTTTTTTTCTGCAAAAAGAGAATAAAACTTCATAAAAAAGATAGAAAAGCAAAATACAAAAAAATATTGGAGAAATATTACTATTTTCATTTGCAGTTCTAATTATGAAATATGATATTAGGAAACCAATTGTATAAGCTCCAGAGTCTCCTAAAAAAAACTTAGCTTTAGGGAAATTGAAAAATATAATTATAGAAAAAGAAAAAAGAATCGTTAAAGATTCGATAAAAAGATAATTATCAAAGTTTATAAATGTTAAAATTATAAAAATAATAATAGAATGTATTATTAGCAAGCCATTGAAGCCATCAATAAAATTTGATCCATTAATAATTGTTAAAAAACATAATAGAATAAAAACTAATTGAAATAAAAAATATTTATTTAATACATTATTCAATAATTCAATTCCTGTGTTGTCAATTTTTATGTTAGAAATTATTATAAAACCAATTATTATTGAAATTAATAAAGCCAACCTTGTTTTTGGATTTTCAATAATTTTAGCATCATCCACAAAACCAACAAAAAAAAATGGAATAGAAAATAAAAGGAATAAATATGCAGACTCTAAAAAAAAATTAGAATAAATTGTAAGTATTATTAAATTAGAAAGTAATAAAATTCCTCCAATTCGTGGGGTGGGTGTATCATGGAATGATTGAGGTTTCGAATAGTTTTTATCTACAATATCAAATAAGTTTATTAATTTTGACGATTTTTTTAAAAAAAAATAGTTTGTAAATAATAATAATAATGACAGAACTAATTTCAAAATATAAATCATTTGAATGAACATTACAAAATTTATTAAAAAATTAATACCTGATAATTTATTTTTTTTCCTAAAAAAAAATATCATGCGTAATCGAAAATTTTTTGGGCTAAATAATTTAGATAAAAAAATTTTGAAATATCTTGACTATGATAATGGTTTTTATATAGAGCTTGGTGCAAATGATGGTATTTCTCAATCAAATACACTGCATTATGAGAAATATAAAAATTGGAAAGGTATTTTAATTGAACCTATTAAACAAAAATTTGATCAATGTATAAACATAAGAAGCAAAAGAAACTTTTTTTTTAATTGTGCATGTGTTTCTAACGAATTTAATAGGGATAAAATAAAATTAATTTATTCAAATTTAAGAACAATTGTTGATGATGAAAATAATTTAATTAATTCAAATACTCACATAAGTCGAGAAGATGTTAAAATCTACGAAAAAAATTATCAGATAGAATGCGAGGCTAGAACCCTAAATTCAATCTTAAAGGAGGTTAATGCCCCAAAATTAATAGATTTTTTTTCTTTAGATACTGAAGGGTATGAAATTGAAATTTTAAAAGGTATAAATTTTACCGAATATAAATTTAAGTTTATTTTAATTGAAACACCAAATATTAATTTTGTTAAAAAATATTTAAATAGTAAAGAATATGAATTAGTAGATAAATTAACTTTTCACGACTACTTATTCAAATTAAAATTATGATTTCTTTTATAACACCCGTTTATAATGAAGAAAATTTTTTACCTTTATTGTTTAATTGTATTGAGAAAAATTATCATGAATTTAAATTTGAGTGGATTTTCATAGATGACTACTCAACCGATAAAAGTTTTGAAATGTTGACTAGATTTGCAGAAAAAAAAGAAAAGATAACTTTAATTAAAAATTCTGGGAAGGGAAAAATACATGCAATTAACTGTGGTTTTGAGATAGCTAAGGGTAATTTTGTTAAACTAGTAGGCGGTGATGATGAGATTGACCTAAAAAAAATTAAAAATATAAAACTTACAGATAAAAAAACCAGTTATTTGCATAGTGCAAAAATAGTAGATAAAGATAATTTAACAATAGAAAATTATATTCCACCATATCAAGTAACAAACTATAAAATTGATAAATATCTTTTAGAAAATATTAGCTGTCCAAGTTGGTGTTGGATATTTCCCAAAGAAATAGCAGACAAATTTTTTCCAATACCTGATTGTGAGTACGAAGATTTATATCTTTCATTCTGTTTGAAAAAATTTTCAACTATAAAAATAATTAGAGATAACTTTTACAATTATAGACAAAATGAAGGTCAAACGTTCGGACATATTTTAAAATTTAATAATAAAATTGGTAATTTTAGGTACAGAAGAAGTTTTAAATCTTTGTCTAAAATTAAAAATTGTCAAATATTTTCAATTAGAGAGAGGTATTTAATTGGTTTAAGCAGAAAATATTATTATTTATACATTAAAAACAAAAATTTTTTTTCAATAGTTTCATCTGATATTTCTTTTCAAAGAAAAATAAAATTAATTATATTTAGATATTTAAGTAAAAATTATAGCATATTTCAGAAGTTAAAATATGGCTTAGATAGCATTTATCATAAGAAATTTTCTAATAATATAAATCAAAAAAATATTGAAATCTCCAAAGTTGATCGAATTGATAATGTTGAAATAAAAAATAAAAAACTTATCATAATAAAATCAGGTTCAAGCTATCCAACAAAAGATGGTTTCACATCACAATTTTATAATTTTGTAAATTACTTTAGCAATAAAAATAAACATAAAGTGTACTTATTTTGTAAAAATTATTTTGATAAAGAAAAATTTTTAAAAAATAATAATAATATAAAAAAAATAAGATTAATTAATAATTACCCTGGTAGATTTTCTTTATTAACAATAAATCTTTTGCTTAAAATTCTTATGTATAAAATAGGATTTAAAAATAATCTTTTTACAGAATTTGAGAATATTGCAAAATACACAAATTATAAATTTTATATTCATGATCTAAGTTTATACCCAATATTATTTTTAAAAATTAATCAAAAAAAAATTATATTTAGTTTGACTGATTTTCAAACAAATAGACTTTATAAATTAATCTTCGTAACAAAATTCCCCAAGTCTTTATATTATTTTTTAGGGGTTATTCATTGCTTTTTTATTGAACTTATATTGTTTCGAAGAGTAAAAAAATTGCATGTGTACTCTGAAAAAGATAAGGAAAATATTCAAAAATATTTTGGTTATCAGAATATAGTATCTATTCCTAACTTCATTAAGCATAAAAAATACCATGAATTATCAAAGCAATTTAACAATAATAAAAAAATCTTAATTATGGGTGATTTAAAATTACCAGAAGTCTTTAAGGGTATAGAAAAATTAAAAAATATTAAAGATTTTGATATAATTAATAAAAAATATACATTCGTATTTAAAGGTGTTTACAGCAATAAAGTTCAATCGAATATAAGAAGAAGTTTTGAAAATTGTGAATTTTTCGAAGAATGGTTAAGTGAAGACCAATATTTAAGTTATTTGAACAGTTTCAGAATATTGTTATTTTTAGATATTATAGATTTTGGTTTATCAAATAGAGTAATTGATGCCTTAAATTCCAGATGTTTAACATTAGGTTTTAAATTAGCATTTACTGGTTACAATCTTAAGAATTATAAAGAGGTTATTTTTTTAAATAAAATTAATGATTTTATTAAAGCTTATGAGTTGAATAGTTTATCAAGAGAAGAAATTATTAAGAATGCTAATTTGCACGCTTCTAACTATAATCTTGATAAAATAAAATCGGAATGGAATAAAATTTTATAGTATGAAAAAAAAATTACTTACAGTAGATGATGCAAAAAAATTAGATATTGAGACTGTACAAAAATTATACTCCGACTATATTTCTAAATCTCAATTAAACTTCTTTAAAAATTTTTCATTCGGTAATGATATTATTCAAAAAGCAGAGGGATCTTATATTTATACTAATAAAAATAAAATAATTCTAGATCTTACTGGAGGTATAGGTGTTCTTAATCACGGTCACAACAATGATAAGATATTAGAACAAAGAATAAAATTTCAAAATGAAAAAAAAATGGAAGTTCATAAACTTTTTTTTTCACAGTATTTGGCAGCTTTGAGTTACAATATCGCTCAAGTATTACCTGGAGATTTAAATAGATCTTTTTTTCCTAATTCAGGAGCAGAAGCAATAGAAGGTGCAATAAAATTAGCTTTTAAATATTACAATGGAGCAAGAAAATATATTATTCACTCAGATATATCATTTCATGGAAAAACAATTGGTGCTTCTAGTATCTCAGGTTCAAAAGAAATAAATTTTGATTATCAAAAATTACCAAATGTAGAAAGATTTATTTTTAATGATTTTGAGAGTTTAAAAAATAAAGTACATGAAATCAAAAAGAATAAAGAGGATTGTTATGCAATTATAGTTGAACCTTTAAGTGCAAGCACTTTAAAAAAAACTAGTGATAATTTTTTGAGACAAACTAGGAGTTTGTGTAACGAAGAGAATATTGTTTTGATTTATGATGAAATTTACTCTGGTTGGTGTAAAACAGGAGACCTATTCAATTTTTTTAGCTCAAACACTATTCCTGATATTTTAGTTTATGCTAAATCTTTTGGAGGTGGTAAAGCCTCAATATCAGGTTACACAACTAGAGATCATATAATGCTAAAAGCATATGATAATCCTGATGACTTCAGTTTACAATCGTCGACTTATAATGGTTTTGGTGAAGAATGTATAACTGCAATTGAAGCAATAAATTTGATATTAGAAAATAATTTTGAGGAAAAATCGCATCAAAATGGAATTAAATTAAATAATATTTTCCAAAGGATGAAAAAAGAATTCCCTCAGATTGTTGATGAGATAAGACGATCAGGTAGTTTCCAAGGCTTTACAATAAAAAATCCTATTAATGAAAAAATTGAGAAGTTAATAACTAAATTTATTCCATTAAAAACTTACAGAGATGAAAATTTTTTCAAAAAATTACTTTGTGCTTCTATAATAAACCATATGTACAAAGAAAAAAATATTTTAACATTTGGAAGTTTTGCATCCGATGTACTTTTTAAAGTTTCTCCAGCAATAGAAATTGATCATAAAGAGTTAGATAGATTTGAGATTGAATTATTTAACACTTTAAACGTTGGAGTTTTTAATTTAATTGCTGATTTTCTTAAATATAAATTTATTAAAAAATAATTTTGTGAAAAAATTAATAATTAATCAAAACATAAAAATTAATTTATTAATTCTTGAATTAAATTATGATGAAAATCTTACAATTTCTATTGAAAAATTTATAAATAAATTAGAGCCAAATACTAGAAGGCTCGTTATGATAGGTTCTATTTTTTTTGTGCTAATATACTTTTCTTTTTTAATATTTCTTTCAAAAAAGGCTCAATTCAAAGTCATAAATAATATAACAATGATTAATAAAGTATTTCACTTTTATAGAAAAATTATTTTGGCTTCATTTTACGAGGATAAAGGAAATTAAAATGACTGATTTTACAATCATTGGTTCAGGAGCTGGAGGATCTGCTGCAGCACTTGAATTGTTAGAAAATAATTATTCAGTAGAAATCTTTGAGGAAGGAAATCATTACAATCATGAAAAAATGAATATGCTTGAGGGTTTACAATCTTTATGGAGAAATAATGGAATAAATCTTTTTTTTGGGAAGCCAATGATGAATTTTGGTGAGGGTAAAGCTGTTGGAGGATCTACAATTATAAATGGAGGTGTTATTGCTCATACAAGCGAAAAAATCTTGAAATTATGGGATGACTCTATAAACGAAAATTTTTTTTCTAATGACGAATTTTTTAATATTTGTAATGAAATTAAAAATAAACTTGTACCACAAAATCAATTTATTGATAATAACAAGATTTCTTGTTCTAGTGAAATTTTATTAAAAGCTGCGAATTTAAAAAATTTTATAACAAAACCCACTAATCTTGCATTTAAGGAAATAACTGAAAAGCATAACAGCCCATTTGGTTGCATTAGTGGCTTAAAAAATAGTCTTGATAAAAATTATCATTTATTAATAAAGAAACACGGTGGCATAATTGAGAGCAACTCTAAAGTTGTTAAGGTTATACCAAAGGGCAACGTTATCAAAAAAATTATTTTAAAAAATATATTTAAAAATGAAAATAAAGAGATAGAGATAAAGAACCTTATTTTGAGCGCAGGACCAACTCAGACACCTAAAATAATTTTAAATAATAAATTATCTAATTTCGTTAATAAATTAAATTTTCATATGAATTTGAAAATTCTTTGTTATTACGACACTGAAATTAGCTCATACAAATCTAGTTTACTTACTCATCATGTTAGAGAATTCGAAAATGATGGAGTTTTATTCATGGCGTCAAATTATATTAAACCTTTAATTGCTTCATTTTTAAACTTCCATAATTCAGATGAGATTAAGGAATTAATGTCTAAATATAAACAAGGAACAGTTTTTAATTGTCAAATACAACCAAATTTTAGTTCAGCAAATATAAAAAAAATTAATGGTTTTCAGGATATAAAAATTACTTGGAAATTAGATAAAAGAGATTTTTTAAAAATTAAAAAATATTTAAGAATTTTAACTGAGTTAATATTTATCAGTGGAGCAAAAAAGGTTTTGTTGCCCATTGATAATAGTTCAGAAATTTTCACCAATATAGATAAAGCACTTAAAGTAATTGAAAATTTGAAAGAAAATGATTTAGAAATTACCTCTGTACATGCTATGAGCTCATGTTCGATGAGTAGTGATGAAAAAAATTTAATTGATAATTTTGGAGCTTTGAAAAATTTTGAAAATGTATATCTGATGGATTCAAGTCTTATGCCTTCAAACACAGGTCAACACCCTCAATTAACTATAATGGCATTAGTTAAGAAATTAATACAAAAAAATATAGAAAACAATAAATTCAAAGTATAAAGATATATTCATTTTCAAATATGCAAAATATTAAAAAAAAAAAATTAATAAAATTACAATTGGTCTACCTTGTTATAATGAGGAGAAAAATATTGAAAAATCAATTAAGGATTGTCTTATTTTTATTAATTCTAATAAAATCATTCATTATGAAATATTAATTATAGATAATAATTCAACAGATAATACATTAGCAAAGATTGAAAAATTCAAAAAATATAAAAATATAAAAATTATTAAAAATAATAAGAATATTTTTTATTCTGGATCGGTAGGAAAAATAATTTATCTCTCAAAATACAGTGAAATAGGAATAATAGATACTGATGGTCAGTATGTATTTTCTGATTTTAAAAAACTTTTCTTAAAGCTGTACGATAATAACGATATTGTATTTGGATTAAGAAAAAATAGAAAAGATAGTATTTTTAGAATATTAGTTTCAAAGGTATTTAATTCTATATCAAATATAATATTAAAAAGTCATTTAAAGGATCTTAATTGTGGTATTAAAGTTTTGAGAAAGCCAAAAAAGTTTAAAAAATTGAAATTTAAAATAAATCATGCAAATCCTGAATTATTTTGTATTTATTCAAAAAGAAATGCCAATATTAATGAAATTGAAGTTTCACATAGGTATAGAAATCAGGGAAAAAGTATACATAACTTATTAAATTTATCTTTAACATTTTTCGAAGTTACCAATTATTTTATTAAACTAAGAAAAAAATATTTAATATAAAAAAAATTAGGATTTGTTAATATTAATTAATTTAGTAATTTAAAAAAATGAAAACTATAATTTTATGCGGTGGTAAAGGATTAAGAATAAGAGATGTTTCTGATAGTTTGCCAAAGCCAATGATTAAAATTGGCAAATATCCAATTGTTCACCATATTATGAAAATTTATTCTAAATTTAATTATAATAAATTTATTTTATGTGCAGGATACAAAGGAGAAGTAATTGTAAATTATTTCAAAAATTTACCCTACATTGATTCCGATGTTTATTTTAATTACAAAAATAAAAAAGAGAAATTTAACCTAGAAAAAGATATAAAAAATTGGGAAGTACAAATTGCCCAAACTGGAGACGAAAGTAATACAGGCTATCGAGTTTTTTCAATAAGAAAGTATATAAAAGAGAAAAATTTTTTTCTTACATATGGAGATGGAGTTGGAAATATTAATATTAAAAATTTATTAAAATTTCATTTATCACACAACAAAATAGTGACACTAACTTCGGTACGTCCACCTTCGAGATTCGGTGAAATTGTATCAAAAAATAATCAGGTTTTACATTTTAATGAAAAGCCACAAGTAAATATTGGTAAAATAAATGGTGGTTTTTTTGTTTGTAAGAGAGAAATTTTTGATTATTTTGAAAAAAAAAATGAAGAGTCATGCAGTTTTGAGCATGATATTTTACCAAAGATAGCTAGAGATCAACAACTTATGAGCTACGATCATAAAGATTTTTGGATGCCTATGGATACAAATAGAGAATATGAGGCTTTAAATAAACTATGGAAAAAAAATCCAAAAATTTTTTACTAAAAAAATATTACAAAAATAAGAAAGTTTTAGTTACTGGCGCAAACGGTTTTAAAGGATCATGGTTGAGTTTGATATTAAAAAATTTTGGTGCAAATGTCTATGGTATTGGCATAAATAAAAAAGAGTATTTATTCTCCAAATTAATTCAAATAAATAAATTAATTAATTATAAAAATTTAAATATTAATCATGAAAAGAAACTAAAAAATTATATAAAAAGACTAAATCCAGATATCATTTTCCATTTAGCTTCCGAAAGTTTGGTTGGCGATTGTAATTATAATCCTAAAAATGCATTTAATACTAATGTACTTGGTTTAGTAAATTTTTTGGAAGTTTTTAAAGAAAAAAAAAAGAATAAAAAATTAATTATTAATATTGTAACTTCAGACAAATGTTATTCTCCAAAAGCTAAGAAGGAGTACCATGAGAATGATAGTTTAGGTGGATATGATATTTATAGTGCTTCTAAATCATGCCAAGAAATTGTTACAAGATCTTATTATGAAAGTTTTTTTAAAAAAAATAAAAATATAACATTAACAACTTTTAGAGCGGGGAATGTAATTGGTGGTGGTGATTATGCAACAAATAGGCTATTCCCAGATATTGCAAGAGCATTAAATAATAAAATTAAAGTTAAAATAAGAAATCCAAAATCTACTCGACCTTGGCAGCACGTTTTTGATTGTTTAAATGGATATCTAAATACAACAATTTATTGCGATAAAAATAAAATTCAATTTTCAAATTGGAATTTTTCACCATCATATAAATCGATGACCGTTAAAAAAATAATTTCTTTATTAATTTCAAAAAAATTAATCACTAAAGATAAAGTTTCCTTTGTTAAAAATTTTATAAAAGAAAGTATGTATCTTAATTTAAGCAACAAAAAAGTAATTAAATTAGCAAATTGGAAAAATAAATTTAATTTCAATGAAACGGTAATTGAAACAATAAATTTTTATAAAGAAATAGAAGAAAATAAAAAAAAACCATCCTCCTTACTTAATTCTGCACAAAATAAAATTAACAATTTTTTCAACTAATGGATATACATATTGGATCAAGTAGTTATCTAAGTAAAAATTTAAGAAAATTAAATAAAACAATAAATTTATCTTCAAAAAAAAAATTTAAATATAAACTTAAAAAGTTTAATTCAAAAGTTATAAATAAATTAAAATTTAATTTTATTTTCGTCTTTTTAGGTAAAAATTTTAAAAACAAAAATACGAAACAATCTGAATTAATTAATTACAAGTTACCATTAAAGTTTTTAAAAGAATTTCTAAAAACTGAAAAAAAAATAAAAATTATTTTTTTTGGATCATTTTCTCAGTATGATAAAAAACATGGAGTAAATCACCAATATATTTCACAAAAATCTAGGTTAAGAAAAAAAATAATTAATTTAAAAAAAAAAAATAAAAATTTTGAATATGCTTGGATATATTTGCCAAATATATATGGCTTAAGTCAAAATAATGAATTTTTAATTCCAAATCTTATTTTAAATATGAAACAAAATCATTCGATTAAAATAAAAAATGGTTTAAAAAAAATATATTTATTAAATGTTGAAGATTTTGTAAAAATGATCAGTTATATTAAAAATAATTGGAATAAATATAAGAACAAATCTTTAGTTTCAATATATGAGGGACCTTATTTGCTCAGAGAAATTATTAATATAATAAATAAAAAATATCTAAATAGTGAAAATATAAAGATAAATTATAAATCTTTAAATGAAAGAAAAATAAATTCCACCATAGGTATAAATAAAAAAAATAAATTTTCTTCGTTCTTAAAAAATGTCAAATAATATTGTTATAGGCTCAGGTTTATCAGTTTTAGGTCTTTTAAAAAAAAATAATATTAAAAATTTTTCAGTTTATGAAAAAAATAATTATGTTGGAGGTCATGCAAAATCACATTTTGTTGATAAATTTTACTTTGATGAAGGTGCACACATTAGTCATTCAAAAAATCAAAAATTTTATGATCATATTCTAAAAGATAAAGAAACTAATCTTAATAAATTTAAAAGTTCAATTTTAAATTTTAAAAATTATAAACAAATTGGCTATCCAATTCAATTACATTTACGAAATCTAAAATTTTCAGAAAGATTAAAAATATTAAGTGAAATTTTTAAAAAATCAAAAATTCAAAATCCAAATAATTATTATGAATGGTTGTTGTCTAATTATGGTTTTTTTCTAACTGAAAATTATTATAAACCATATACAAAAAAATATTGGAGATCTGATCCTAAAACAATGGACATTAACTGGGTTAAGGGGCGTTTAGCAAAAAAAAATATTAATAAGACATTATATAGTTTATTTTTTAAAAACAAAAAAACTAATTTAGTTTACGATGAATTTAGATATCCTAAAAAAGGTGGTTTTTTTGAGTTATTTAGGTCACATTATAAGGATAAAAATATAAATTTAAATTCTAAAGTTACAAAAATAAATTTAAAAAAAAAATCAATTATTATAAACAATACCAAGGAAGTCTTTTTTGAAAATTTAATTAGTTCTATTCCTTTAGTTGATTATAAGTTTTTAATACCAGAATTAGATGAAAAAATTAAATTAGATTTATATAATTTTAAATTCACTAGTCTAATTTCCTATAATTTTAAAATAAAAAAAAAAGTTAAATTTTATTTTCAATGGTGCTATTTTTACGACGAGGATATTGATGTATCGAGGATGTCAATAATTAATAATTTTAATCAAAGCGAAAACCAAGATGATTTTTATATAGTACAAATGGAAGTTTTCAGAAGAAATGATGAAAATTTAGATGAATATAGTATTGATAAAAATGTAAAAAATCATCTTATTAATTTTTTCAAAATAGAAACAAAAGATATTTATTTCGAAAATAAATTTTTTGTAGAAAAAGCCTACCCAGTACCAATTATTGGTATAGAAGAAAAAAGATTAAAAATTATAGAATATTTAAAAAACCATAATATTTATCAGATAGGCCTTTATGGAAAATGGAAATATATGTGGTCAGATCAAAGTTATTTAGACGGTTATAATTTTGATTATGAGAATTAAAATAATTCAAAATTTTGGAATTTTATCATTTTTTATTTTATTAATAATTTATTCTTTTTCATTGTCATTGTTGCTTCCAGCAAGAAATTGGGAAACTGATTTTGGTTCATATTACGCGTTATCAATGTTTTTAGATGAAAACAATATCTTATATGAGGGAATGTTTTCTCATAGTGGACCATTTTATTTTGTATTCATAAAATTTATAAATTTATTTACAGGATGGGGGTGGAGATCAAGTATAATCACATATGCAATTATTTATTTTTTGTATTTTTTAGCTGTTTATTTCAAATGTTCAAAATTAAAGTTAAATTTTAAAGAAACATTTTTAGTAATTTTTTTATTAATTTCTTACCAAAAGTATTTTGGTACAAATGTATGTTTGCAGCATTTTTTTAATATTTTATTAATTTTATTTTCAACATATTTATTGTTATTCATAAAAAATAATTTTAAGAAAAAAAATTTTTTTATAGCGGTTTCTTTTCTTTCGTTACTTATTCTTACTAGGATAGATGGTCTTTTATATTCATCAATAGTAATTGTTACTTATTTGTTTTATTTATTTAAAAACAAGATTAATTTTAAAGTTGTATTAAAAGATATTTTTTTTTCGTTAGGTATATTTCTTCTAATATTTTTAACATTTAAATTTACATTAGGATTTACATTTAAAAGTTATTTCACTCACAATGTGTTATTTAACTTAGATTATAGTTTATTGTTTGATACTATGAATAATTTTCAATTTTATCTTGATTTGACGCCCAAAAAATTAACGATGTTAATTATTTTTTTGTATATAACTATAATTTCATTACTAAAAAAAGAACAATTATTAAAATTCAATCTTTATTCATTTTTAATTTTACTTCTAGTATTTTTGTTTTCGTTATATTTATTAGAAATTAATATAAATTATTTTTATTATATAACTTATATTTTAATTTCTTTGATCTTATTTAAGATAGTCTTAAAAGATGAACTTTTGGTAACTTTTTTTTTCAGTATTTTTTTATATTTTGTGTCAATCAGTATATTCAATTATTCAGGTAGTTATAAATTATATCATACTGCTATGTTACATCCATCTTACTTATTTATAACAAGTTCATTAATTCTATTAATTAAAAACATCAATTTAAAATATATAAAATATTTTTTTTTATTTTTAATTATTTTTTTTATTTCAGATCAGTATAAAAAACATTTTAAATTTGTAAAAAATGAAATTATAAAAAGTAATAATTTTTCATTTCAAAATAGTTATAAAAACTTCTATTATTTTTCTAATAAAATTTATGAAAATGAAATTGTTCAATTGAAACAAAAAGAAAATTTAAAAATTATATGTGGCCGTGGATGGATAAACGTATTTTCAAATAAAAAGGTAAATGGTAACATTTATGATTGGTGGTATTTTATAGGAGTGAATTTTAAAACAGAGTATTTTAATAATGATTATAAAGATTTTATTAAAAAAAAGTTAGGTGAAAATTTTATTATTGATAAAGGTTGTACAGAAAATAAAGATAATAATTCCACTGAATTAAAATATATTTTAAATAATTCTGTTAAAATTAAAGATTTAAGATTTTTTAATGAACAATATGAATTAAGAAAACTAAATTAATATTAGAATCATCAAAAGAAGAATTGATATTTATCCAATTGGATTATATGGTAATTTTGAGTTTATATGGTTAGACCAAACATTTACAAAGGAAAAGAAGTTATTGATTAAATTAATCAGTTTTAATTTATAATCATAATTAAAATACAGATATAAAAATGATACCAGTTTTTGAGCCTGAAGTTTTAAAAGAAGATATTGCAAGTGTTGTAAGAACGTTGGAAAATAAAGAGTTATCTGGCACATTTTCAAAATCTATTGATAAATTTGAGAGTGCGTTTGCAAATTTCTGTGATTGTAAATATGGAGTTTCAGTATCAAGTGGTACCACAGCCCTTCATTTAGCTATTTCAATCTTAAATTTAAAAAAAAATAGCGAAATAATTGTGAGTTCATGCACAAATATTGCAACCGCTTTAGCTTGTTACCATAATAATTGTATTCCTGTTCCAGTAGACTCTGATTTAAATACTTGGAATATAGATGAAGAAAAAATTGAAAAATTAATAAATAAAAAAACCAAAGCTATAATCGTTGTTCATTTTCTAGGTAACCCTGTCAATATGATAAAGATTAAAAAAATTGCAAAAAAATATAATTTATTTTTGATTGAAGATGCTGC
>MDTG01123008.1_pt1 | contig 51575 bp, 45 predicted proteins | sample 811421 | NCBI WGS metagenome assembly MDTG01 (sample SAMN05326645, study PRJNA326480) | marine metagenome | isolation source: seawater | place: Pacific Ocean: South East | collected 2011
TAAGATTTTTTACGGTATACGGTCCTTGGGGCAGGCCTGATATGGCAATGTACATTTTTACTGATAAAATTAGTAATGGAGAAAAAGTACCAGTGTTTAACCATGGAAAAATGCAACGTGATTTTACCTACATTGATGATATAATTAATGGGATTAGGGCTAGTATAGAAAATAATTATTCATGTGAGATTTTTAACCTTGGCAATAATCATTGTGAAGATTTAATGGATATGGTTAATCATATTGCAAAAACACTGGATAAAAACGCAGAAATCAACTTTATGGATATCCAACCTGGAGATGTTCCAAAAACTTTTGCAGATATAGATCATGCTAAAAATAAATTAAACTATGAACCGAAGACTTCAATCCAAAAAGGTATTCCAAAATTCATTGAATGGTACAAATCCTACCATAAAATCGCATAAAAATTCTATGATCAAGTAAGTCTTTGAGGATCTAGAAATATAAATATAATTTTGACCGTTATCGACAACGGTAGTTGTATGGTAGTTGCATAAATATACATAAATATCTTAATTGATTTATAGGTAGTTAATGGGGTAGTTGTATAAAATTTTAACATTTCCTATATTCGAGTATATTAGTATTTAGAATAATCCAAGAATATGAGCAGTATCTATAAAAAGGGAAGAGATGGTTACTATTACTACCAGACATACGTCTATAATCCAGCTAGTAAGAAAAAAGATAAAAGGATCTTTCATGCTCTAGGAACAAGAGATTTAGAAGAGGCAAGAAAAAAGCAAAGTGAATTAGATTTGCAATATGATGAGAAAAATCATTCTAATTCAAGAAAGTCAAATCTCTTGAATAAATATAATCTAAAATCAGTTTCCCTTATTATAATGTCTGTTTTTACGATTGCTTTATTGTTCTTTTTTAACTTTGAATTCAAGAAAGGGGAACCAATTGACTTCAAACCTATTAAAAAGATACAAAATAATGAAAGGGTAATGAAAAGTGATAGCATAGAGATAAATAAAATCACTAATAAAAGTAGGGATCCAATTTTTGAAGAAAAATTAGAATCAAGAGAAATTAAGGCTGCGCCTAAAAAAGTAAAGCCAATTATTCCTAAATATAAAGTCGAAAGAGTCGAGAGATTATCTGGTTCTTTCGAGCAAGGCAAGATTTATGTAACAATAAACAAAGATGTGAATAAAGAAAGTCAATATTTATTATGTGTAAATCTAAAAAAACAATATTATGAATTTTCTAATATTTTGATTTGTCTTTATGCAAATAACCGCCCAGGTATAGACTTAGCTAATGGTAATGATGAAAATGTTAGTTTTGAGGAACAAAAACAATATTGGCTAGCTATGTATACCTATAATTCTGTAGAAGGTGAATACTTTGATGATAATCCTAGCGGTTATCTAAGCATTTATTAAAAGATAAAAGGTAGAGCTAAGTTATGAAAAACCTACTCCAAATAGTTGCTTTGTCCATAGGGATATTGCTTGGTCAAACAGGTGAACAAATCAAGCAAGCAAAAACTCTTATAAAACAAAGCGGGATGTCTGAAAAACAAGCAAGAGATTTAGCAAAAAAACAAGGTTATAGTGACAAACAGATTAATGATGCAATTGAAACTAAGAAGGTGGCTAGTTCTGTTTCTGAGGAAAAGTATTCTGAAAATTCAAATAATATAGTAGATCAAGAAGCTCTTTCTGAATCAAGGTCAGATGATTCGGTAGGAGAACTTTCATTAGATCAAATAGATGAGTCACAAACATTAAATGAGACTGATTTAGATATTGCTAAGGAAAAACAGCCTGGGAAATCTGATTTAACATATTTTGGGTATGACATTTTTTCTCAAGACCCAAAATTATTTCAAGGAGCATCTGTTGGAATTGTTGATCCAGATTATTTGATAGGTCCAGGAGACGAGATAATTGTAATGTTATGGGGAGAGACTCAGTTTCGCCAAGTTCTACCAGTTGATCGTGAGGGGTTTGTGTTTATTCCTGAGATAGGCCAGGTTTTTGTAAACGGTTTGAACTTAAATCTTCTTGAATCAAAATTATTCAAAGTTTTTTCTCAATCCTATGCAAGTTTAAATCCCCAAGGTAGAACACCGACCACATTTTTGGATATTAGTCTTGGCAATTTGCGCCCACTTAGAATACAGGTATTGGGAGAAGTAGCTCAGCCGGGAGCTTATACAGTCAGTCCATCTGCTACACTATTTTCATCGCTTTATTATTTCAATGGTCCTACGAAAATTGGTTCTTTACGTGAAATCCAATTAATACGCGGTGGTGAAAAAATCGCAACTATTGATTTTTATGACTATTTGTTAACAGGGAAGAAACCTGAAGATAGAAAATTACAATTAGATGATGTTATCTTTATACCTCGTAGGTTAAAAACTGTTTCTATTGAAGGAGAGGTAAATAGAAGCGGTATATATGAACTTAAACCGGATGAAGATCTTAAAGATTTAATAAATATGGCAGGGGGACTTAAAATTTCAGCATATCTTGACCGCTCTCAAATTGATCGAATAGTGCCATTTGAAAACAGGAAAGAACTTGGTATGGATCGTCTTTTTACAGATGTTGACCTAGGTCAATTATTTAAATCTAGAGATGAGTTTCCGCTCAAAGATGGAGATCAGGTACAGGTTTTCTCTATTTTAGATATTAGGCAGAACGTAGTAGAGCTTCGTGGAGCAGTTACTCGACCTGGCAACTATGATTTAGGAAAATCGCTAAAAATAGATGAATTGATAACAAAAGCAGATGGGCTTCTTGGTGATGCTTATATGGAAAGAATTGATATTGTAAGGACAAAAACTGATTTTACTGAAGAATTGATTAAGCTTGATCTTTCAAAGGCAATCGATAAAGATCCTAAAAATAACATAAGTCTTCAGGGTTTAGATAAAGTACGAGTTTATGGCATTTCTGAGATGGTTCCAAAAAAGTATGTAAGAATTTCTGGAAATGTAAAGTTCCCAGGCCGCTTTCCGCTACAAGGCAACATGACTTTGTATGATTTAATTTTCAGTGCTGGTGGTTACATGGATGAAGAATTTAAGAAAGGTACACACATGGATCGTGCAGAACTAATTCGCGTACGAGATAATACATTTGAAAAAGAAATAATACCATTTGCTTTAAATGAAGTATTAGATAAGCAAGGGGTAGCTGATATGCTACTTCTTCCAGATGATGTTATAAGAATTTATAGTCATGCTGATATTGAGGGCGGAGCGCTTTACGTCTCAATAAATGGCCATGTAAAGCGTCCCGGTAGATACGAACTTTTCGAAAAAAATATGCGTATCCATGATCTATTGTTTATGGCAGGTGGTTTTGATGACCCATTATTTAGGTCTCAAACATTTTTGGATAGAGCAGATTTAATAAGATATGATAGCGATCAAATTGCTAGATCAATTATTTCATTTAATTTAAAAAGTGTGCTTTCTGAAAAGGATAATGAACAAAATATCATTCTCTTGCCTGGAGATGAGATCAGAGTCTATTCTCAGGAAGTTTTTAATAATATTAAAAACGTATCGATAAATGGGGTAGTGCGCAATCCTGGAATCTATGAACTTAAAAATCAAATGACCGTTAAAGACTTAATATTGGAGGCCGGAGGTTTAGAAGATAACGTATACAAGTATAAAACAGAAATTGCTAGAATAGATCCATTTAAAAATAATTTTGATAAATATGCGGAAATTATCTCATTTAATATCGATGGAAGATTTAAAATCTCAAATAGTACTTATAACAATATATCAGAAAGTAAAAATTCAAATTTAGAAAATGATTTTATCTTGAAGCCCTATGACATAGTGTCAATTCGTCCCGATCCTTATTTTAATTATCAAAAGCAGATTAATATAAGTGGAGAGGTCCTTTACCCAGGTAATTATACTATTTTATCACCAAATGAGAAAGTAACAGACATCATCAAAAGGGCAGGAGGTTTAAAGCCAAACGCATACCCTGAGGGTTCTCATTATTTTCGTAAAGGAGTAAAAATAAATGCATCATTTTCGAAAATAATTAAAAATCCAAGATCCAAGAATAATTTTATTGTTCAGGATAAGGATTCACTAAATATAGTTTCTAGTCCAAACCTTATACTCGTTAATGGGGAGGTAAATAGAGATGGAGTTCATAAATATGTTTCTGGAAAAAGGTTAAGGTATTATTTGAAATTAGCTGGTGGCGTTAGGCCAGACGCAGACCTTGATAACATTTGGGTTGAATTTCCCAACGGAGACTCAAAACAATTTAAAAAATGGTCAATTTTTAGCCCAAAAGTAATTGATGGCTCAATTATTGTAGTAGGAAAGAAAAAGGAAGAAGAACCATTTAATCATACAGAATATGCCAAAGAGGTAACAGCAATTTTGGCAAATCTTGCTCAAACACTGGCAGTAGTAGCACTGGCGGTCAATAGATAATCATATAAATTTTTTAAAAAGATAAATGAATGATGTAACCATAATTGGAGGTGGAATTGTAGGTTTGGCAACAGGCTATTCATTGATAAATAAGAATCCTAATTTAAAACTAGCAATACTAGAAAAAGAATCTGTTGTTGGTAAACATCAAACAGGTCATAATAGTGGAGTTATTCACTCTGGTATCTATTATAAACCAGGTTCCTTAAAGGCAATAAATTGTAGATATGGTATTGAGTTGCTTTTGCAATTTTGTGAAGAAAGCAATATAAAATACGATATATGTGGGAAGGTTATCGTTGCTACAAAGCAAAGCGAACTTGAAACTTTAGATTTACTTTACAAGCGTGGCCAAAAAAACGGGATTAAAGGACTGAAAAAGCTTTGTCCTGGAGAATTGCGAGAGTATGAAACTTATGCTACTGGTTTATCTGCATTATATTGCCCTGAAGCGGGTATTGTTGATTATAGTCAAGTATGTTTGAAGCTGTCAGAAAAAATATTGGATAAGGCAGAAATATTAACAAGCACAACCGTAACTAGCATAGACCAAAGAAAAGATGGTATTATACTAGTTTCTGATAATGTTGAAATTCAATCTAAGTATTTGATAAACTGTGCTGGTTTATTTTCTGACCAAATTGCAAAACTTTCAGGCATGGATGTTGATTCTCGTATTGTACCATTCCGTGGCGAATATTACATGCTTAAAGATGAAGCAAGGCATTTAGTTAAAAATCTAATATATCCTGTCCCAGATCCTCGCTATCCTTTTCTTGGCGTTCACTTTACACGTACAATAGATGGAGCAATTGAAGCTGGACCGAATGCTGTTTTAGCTTGGGCAAGAGAAGGGTATCATAAAACTGATTTCAACCTTAAAGAAATGTGGGATTATCTGTCTTATAAAGGTTTTTGGAGTATGGCTGGAAAATATTGGAAAACAGCTCTCGGGGAATACTATCGCTCATTTTTTAAATATGCATTTGTAAATGCTTTGCAAAAACTGGTTCCTGATATAAAACATAGCGATATTAAAAGCGCACCATCTGGAGTGAGGGCTCAGGCTCTATCTCCAAATGGAAAGCTGTTAGACGATTTTGTGATCAGCAATAATGATAATATGACACATGTAATAAATTCTCCATCTCCCGCTGCAACTAGTTCGTTGGCAATAGGTGAGCAAATAACAAATATATATTTAAAAAATAAAGCCTAAAAATTGGGGTTTTTTATGTATTTTGAGTAAATTAATTACTCAAAATCGATAATCAATGCTTGATACACTTATTACATCTCAAACTCGTATTAACCTCCTAATTAAGTTTTTCATGAACCCAGGTACTCGTTCGTACTTACGAGAACTCGCCTCAGAATTTGGAGAATCAACTAATAGTGTCAGGGTGGAATTAAATCGCCTTTCAAAAGCAAAAATTATAACTGCCATAAATGCTGGACGCACAATTGAGTATTTTGCCAATAAAGATCACTCTTTGTTTGATGAACTTCACTCATTAGTAAAAAAATACTCCGGTGTTGATCAGCTTGTTGATAAGCTAATAAAGAGAATAGGTGATGTGGAAACTGCATATATAGTCGGTGACTATGCTCGAGGAATTGATTCTGGTTTAATAGATATTATTTTAATTGGCAACATAAACCTAATGGAAATGAATAGGATTGCAGATAGGAGAAGTAAAGATCTGTCTAGAAAAATTAGGACTATGGTATTAACAGCTGACGAGTGTAGGTCTCTTTGGAGCCAGTTAAAAATGGACAATGCCCTCTTAATATGGGGTGACCGTATCTCTAAAAATTAAAATAGAAATGAGCACAAGGGATCGCTTGTGTAAATATTTTTTGATTCAAATTGGTAAAATTTTTTGTTGCAATATATGTGACTTAGTAGGCGGAGCCTCATAAAAATTGGCAATTATGTTAGTCAAAAAAATAAAATATTTAAATGTTGTTTAAGTAGATCACTTTGAATAAGAAATACATTATGCGTAATATTAAAAATCTAATTTAAAATTGTATTTTTTAATACTTTTCAACAATTATAATCTGACACAATTTCATGCCTGAAAAATCCAAAGGTAATTCTAACTTGCATAACCCTCAATTTTTTGAAGAAGATACGATATCCGTAAGTGACATAATCTTAATCTTTGCTCGTCAATTAAAGATTATAATCATTACTCCTGCAATCTTTTGCACTATAATGATAATAAATGTTCTATTTTTAGTAAAACCAGTTTACACTTCTACTTCAAAGATTATGTCCTCTTCTAGTAGTGGTGGCGTTTCTCAAGCAGCAGGCCTTGCAGCGCAATTTGGCATAAGCATCCCAACAACTCAACCTGAGACAAAATGGGTCTATCCTGAGATCATTAATAGCAGAACTCTCGCAAGAAACATCCTTAAAAGGAAATTTGACACAATAGAGTTTGGAAAACAAAAATCACTCTTGCAAATATTAACATATGGAAATGGGGAGCCCTCTTATGGGAAGGATACCTTGGAGATTAAGGCCGTAGATAGTTTTCTTGGGATGATAGAAATTTCAGAGGACTTAAAAACAGGTATTCTAACCTTAAAGGTTAATGCATCAGATCCAAATTTGGCAGCCGAAATAAACAAGGTTATTATTGAAGAATTAGATGCGCATCAGAGAAAATATAACAAATCAAAAACTAGTGATGCCAAACAGTTTATTGAAGCAAGGATAATTGATACTGAAAAAGAATTAGTTATAGCTGAAGAAAACCTTAAGGTTTTTCGAGATAGAAACCGTCGAATTGAAAATTCTCCTGCGCTTCAATTAGAGCAACAGAGACTCAGTCGAGAAGTGACTGTTTTAATTGGAGTGTTTACAACTTTAAAACAGCAATTAGAAACCACTAAGATTGAAGAAGTAAAAGATTCTGATTATGTAATAGTTTTTGATCCTCCTGAAGTTCCGCTAAGGCGTTCAAAACCAAATAAAAGACAAAGTGTAATTATTGCTGGTTTATTGGGTATCTTTTTCGGCATTGTAATTGGTATAATAAAGGAAAAATTTGATAATATAGATAGGAATGATGAAAGGAATTATAATATTGCCAGAGATCTTCTCTTTAAAAATGTTCTATACTTTATACCAAAACGATTTCAATGAGCCGGTATGATAAATCTTTTAAAATTCGGTTACTTTTTATTAAATATTAAAATAGGCTTATCCTTGACGAAAGGAATAAAGAATTATTTTTTAAAGTAATAAATGATAAACTATTTGATATGAGAATCTCTTAAGATTTTTATTGATAATAAAACAATTATACGGAATATAGATAATGAAATTTAAAATTGGTAAAAAAACAATTGGAGAAAATTATCCACTATTTTTTATTGCTGAAGCGGGTGTAAATCATAATGGTTCTGTTGAATTAGGTAAAAAGCTTATAGATGTCGCAGTTGAAGCAAGAGCTGACGCGGTAAAATTTCAGACTTTTCGTGCTGAAGAGTTAAATACAAAAAATGCACCAAAGTCAACCTACCATATAGAGACCACAGGTAATGACAATCATCAAACTTGGTTCGATTTATTAAAAACACAAGAGATATCAAAAGAAATGCATATTTCATTAATGGATTATTGTGCAAAAAAAAATATTATCTTTCTTAGTACGCCTTATGGTGAGGCAAGTGCAGATTTATTAGATGACCTTAATGTACCTGCTTATAAAATTGCATCAACAGATACAAATAATTTGCCACTATTAAGACATGTTGCTTATAAAGGAAAGCCCATGATTTTGTCTTCAGCAATGGCAAATATGGAAGAAGTTGAGTTGGCAGTTAATACCGTGCGTAGTCAGGGTTTGGATGATATTGCAATGCTTCAATGTACGGGCAACTATCCATCAGAGCTTTCTGAATCTAATCTTCGCGTGATAAAAACATATAAACAAAAGTTGAATTGCATAGTTGGTTATTCTGATCATACTCCCAATTTAGTCAATCCTATTGCGGCTACAGCCTTGGGTGCAAAGGTTATTGAAAAACACTTTACCATAAATCGCACGTTGCCAGGGCCTGATCATCGTATGTCACTCGAACCTGAAGAATTGATTAACACAGTAAAATTAGTAAGAGATACGGAGTTAGCACTCGGCAATTCAATTAAGGAAGTATTAGAAAGTGAAAAAGAAAATCGAGTAAAATTAAGGAAGAGTATTGTAACGACAATGGATATAGAAAAGAACGCTGTAATCAAGAGAAATATGTTAGCAATAAAAAGACCAGGAGATGGTATACCACCTTCAGAAATAGATAATGTTATTGGTAAAATGGCAAAACATGATCTAAAAAAAGATTATGTTTTAAATAGAAATGACTTCAAATAATCCAAAAAAATTAAAAATATTGTTAGTTGCTCGCAAGGATGCTTTCAACATTAAAAATATAATTCATTATGTTACAGAAAATTTTGATGCAACAATACTAGTTGATGATAGAAAAAATAAATTCCCCAAAAAAGATCTCAACTGGTCAGGTGATTATATTTTTTCATATTTATGTCCCTGGGTATTACCAATGGATTTGATAGAGTCAGTTAAAATTGCGGCAATTAACTTTCATCCAGGGCCTCCAGCATATCCAGGCACTGGTTGTTATAATTTTGCTATATATCAACAGGTAGAAAGATATGGAGTAACTTGTCATCATTTGGCCAAAGAGGTAGATACTGGTAAGATAGTGTCTGTAGTAGATTTCCCATTATTAAATAATGATAGTGTAAGTGATTTAATTAATAGAACATATGTTTACTTAAACTATTTATTTTTTGATATTACACTTGGAATACTAAAAAATTATGAGCTTCCAATTTCAAAATTAGAATGGGAAAGAAAGCCTTACAAAAGAAAAGACCTAGAGGATCTTTGTAAACTATCTAAAAAAATGAATGATGATGAAATCAACAGAAGAATTAAGGCAACTGCCTTCCCTGGGAAACCCGGCGCATATTTTATAGATTAGATAATTGGCACTACATATTTCAACTACTTTTATCAGGGATAATTGCCCATTGTACGAAGCATTAGAACTATGCAGAGATTTGGGTATAAATGCAGTAGAAATTGGATCTAATCATTGTTACGAAAAAAATTATAGTTATTTATTGGACTATAAATTTGAGTACATTATACACAATTACTTTCCAATACCAAAAAAATCATTTGTAGTAAATATTGCTTCATTCAATGATGAGATTCGTGATATGAGTATAAAGCATATAAAAGGTGCTATTGATTTTTGTAAAAAGATTAATGCAAAACTATATACTTTCCACCCAGGTTTTATAACAGATCCAAAGGGATCAAACTTAACAGATGATAACTATGATTTTTTGTGGGATGATACCAGGTTGAATTATAAAAATAATTCTACAGTCAAATCATTAATGTATAACTCTTTAGACAATATAATTGACTATGCATCTTTGAAAGATGTTAGGATTGCTATAGAAACAGAAGGGTCATTAAGTAAAAAAAATCACCTATTAATGCAGCAACCAGTAGAATATGAACAACTAATGGCAAGATATTCTTCTTCTGATATTGGTGTTAATTTAAATATTGGACATTTGAATCTTGCTTCTAAAGCATTTGGTTTTAGTCGTTCCAAGTTCATTGATTTAATTGATAGTTATATTGTTGCAATGGAATTAAGTCATAATAATAGAATCGAGGATCAACATCTGCCTCTAAGGCCAAATGAATGGTACTGGAATACCATTTTTGACTCGCGTTTTAATAAAGTATTTCAAATTCTTGAGTTTAGAAATACATCCATAAAAACAATGAAAGATAATATTAAACTATTCAACGATAAAAAAGATGAGTTTCAAACACCTAAATAAAATAGTCATAAATCAAAGTGCTTCCATTAAGACTGTATTAAGCACTTTTAATAATACTGCAGTACTTACTGAAGGAAGAGGTTTTGCTATCATTGTTGATGATGAAGGTAAGTCTGTAGGGGTAGTAAGTGATGGGGATATTCGAAGAAAATTGCTAGATAATGTTTCAATGGATGCTCCTATAGAAACGGCATTAAATAAAGATTACCTTCATGTTGCTGAAAATGATAGCTCGCATAAAATATTAAGACAATTTGACAAAAAGGTATCAAATCTTCCTGTTCTTGATAAAAAAGGAAAACCTGTTGATTTATATCAATATTCAAAATTCGTAGTTTCATCAAGATCAGAGCAGCGCATCATAAGAGCAAGGGTTCCTGTGCGCGTAAGTTTTTCAGGAGGTGGTACGGATATGAGTAGTTATATTAATAGTAATCCTGCTGCAGTCTTAAGTTCTACTATAAATAAATATTGCACTGCTTCGATAATTGTTAGGGATGATGAAGAGATTCATATTACTAGTAAAGATTTAGGTTTAAAGTACTCAGCAAAAAATATTAACAACATTAAATATGGAGATAATCTAGATTTAATTAAAGCAGCAGTAAAAATAATGCAACCAGATTATGGGTTTAATTTAGAAACTTATGCTGAATTTGATCCAGGCACTGGCTTAGGTGGTTCTTCGGCAGTAGTTGTATCAGTCCTTGGAGCATTAAATTATTTCCGAAATGAAAGACAAATGGATATATATCAGTTGTCTGATCTTGCATATCAGGCGGAACGAATTGATATGAAAATAAAAGGTGGTTGGCAAGATCAATACGCGACGACATTTGGTGGATTTAGTTGGATAGAATTTCGACAAAATGAGGTTCTTGTAAATCCATTACAATTACCAAAAGAAACACGACTTGAACTCGAGTATAATTTGATGCTTTTCCGTTTGTCAGGAACCAGGAGTTCTAGTGTAATTCAAGAAAAACTTATAGATGATATTCAGAATAAAGAAGCAGATGAATCCTTTGTGGAAATGATAGGTTTAGCTATAAAAATGAAAGAAGCATTACTTAAAGGTGAGGTGAAAGTATTCGCGGATTATTTACATGAATCATGGCTACTAAAGAAGAGAATGAATAATAAAATATCAAATGTTTTTGTAGATGAATGTTATAATACATGTAGAAATTTAGGTGCACTCGGAGGAAAGCTTTTAGGAGCTGGAGGCTGTGGTTACTTATTAGTTTATGCTTCACCCTTGTATCAGAAAAATATAAAGAAAGTATTAGAACAAAAAGGTGTTAAAGAAGAAAAATTTAAATTTAGTCTAGAAGGACTTGAAGTTTGGTCAACAAAGAGATAATTAATTATGAATGAGAAAATATTAGTTACGGGGGGAGCTGGATATATTGGATCAGTCCTAGTGCCCCAACTCCTAAAAGAAGGTTATATTGTCACGGTTGTAGATAACTTTATGTATAAGCAGAACAGTTTATTAGATGTTTGCGGCAATAAGAACCTTAATATTGTTAACGGCGATATTAGAAACAAAAAACTACTTAAAGATGAAGTCAAGATTCATGATATTATAATTCCATTAGCTGCCATTGTTGGTGCACCCGCATGTGATAAAGATCAGGCATTATCAACTTCTGTTAATTTTGATCAAGCTAAAAACATTTGTGAATGGATTTCAGATGATCAAATGGTTCTTTTTCCAGTAACAAATAGTGGGTATGGGATTGGTCAAAAAGAAAAATTTTGCGATGAAAAATCACCACTAAATCCAATATCTCATTATGGGCAGACTAAAGTAGCTGCTGAAAAAATATTATTACAAACGCCTAGCGCAATTACTTTTAGACTAGCAACTGTTTTTGGAATAGCTCCTAGAATGCGAATGGATTTATTAGTTAACGATTTTGTATACAGGGCATATAAGGATCGTTTCATAGTATTATTTGAATCACACTACAAACGTAATTATATCCACATTAGAGATATTGTCTCTGTATTTCTACATGCAATTAATAATTTTGATATAATGAAAGGTGAGCCCTACAATGTCGGTCTGAGCGATGCTAACCTTTCGAAATTTGAGCTTTGTGAAGAAATAAAAGAACAATTACCTGATTTCCATGTTTTTGAATCAGATATTGGCAAGGATCCAGATAAGCGAGATTACATTGTTAGCAATGATAAAATTGAAGCAACTGGTTGGCATCCAAATTATTCCATTCAAGACGGAATTAAAGAATTAATAGCTGGTTATTCATATTTAAATGTGAATCCATTCAATAATTTATAAAATGCTCAATTTGAAAGAACTTTATAAAAGTAAAAATATTGTTTCTTTAATTCCAGCCAGAGGAGGTTCGAAAGGAGTTCCAAAAAAAAATATAAAAAAGATGTTGGGAAAACCATTGATAGCTTATACTATCAAATCATCATTAGGAGCAAAATTAATTGATAGAACTTTGGTTTCAAGTGATGACCCTAAAATTATCAAAATTGCAAAAGATTATGATGCTGAGGTGCCATTTGTTAGGCCAAGTAGCTTAGCTGGAGATGATGTATTAGATTTTCCTGTTATTAAACATGCCATAAATTACTTGATTGAAGAGGAGAATTATAAACCTGACATTTTAGTATATCTAAGGCCAACAATGCCAACTAGGACATCTGAGGAAATTGATGAAGCGATCAGTTTACTAGTTCAAAATGATGAAGCTGATTCTGTTAGAACTACAAGGTTTGCGCCTTATCCACCACATTGGATGAAGAAAATTAACAGCAGTGGTTTTTTAGAGCCCTATAATCAACATGTAAAGCCGTATGTGTATACGCGAAGGCAAGATTTGCCTGAAGTAGTAATTTGCGATGGATATGTTGATGCCGCCAAGGTTACAGCAATACTAAAAGAGAATAATTTCCCTCCTGGAAATAAATTAGCATTTTTTAAATCGGATACTCCCTTTATTGATATAGACACACAAGATGAATGGGAGATGTGTGAATATTATATGAGAAAAAGAGATAAATAATATGATTCCAATTTTTGAGCCTTACTTCATGGGTAATGAAAAAAAATATTTGATTGATTGTATAGATACATCTTGGATATCAAGCCAAGGAGAATACATAACAAAATTTGAAAAGGCACTGGCTGACTATCATGAGATGAAGTACGCTGTTATGACCTCTAATTGCACTACGGCTTTACATCTATCTCTCAAAGCATTGAATATAGGAGCAGGCGATGAAGTGATTTGCCCTGATCTTACTTTTATTGCACCTGCAAATATGGTTAAGCTGTCGAACGCTAGTTTGGTACTAATTGATATAGATCCAGATACTCTTACTATTGATCCAGCCTTGTTGGAAAAGAAAATAACAAAACGAACAAAAGCGATTATTGTCGTCCATCAGTTTGGACATTCTGCTCATATGGATGAAATAATACAAATTGCTGAAAAGTATGATATAAAGATTATTGAAGACAATGCTGAAAGCATTGGAGCCACATACAAAGGGAAGATGTTAGGCACATTTGGAGATATTTCTACATATAGCTTTTTTGGGAATAAGATTATTTCTACCGGTGAAGGAGGCGCATTGCTAACTAACAAAAAAAATATTGCAGTTAGATCACGAGAATTACGTGACCATGGCATGAATCATGAAAAGAAATATCATCATATTGATCTTGGATATAATTATAGAATGACAAACATGCAAGCAGCCATTGGACTAGCTCAAATTGAAAAATTAGATCAGATATTATCTATGCGCAAAGAGCAAATGGAATTGTACTATGAGGAATTGAAAAATTTAAAAGGCATTTCTTTACGTAAATTTGCTGATTGGTGTAATCCTGTACATTGGTTATTGACAATTACTTTGGATACAGAATATGATAGAAATGATCTCATTTTGTTTATGCAAAAGAACGGTGTTGAGTGTCGACAAATGATAAATCCCGTTCACCAAGCTGAACACTTTAAAAAAGTATTTAAAACCCATGAGTTTAAGAACTCAAAAAAAATATCTAATCAATCATTGCATTTGCCAAGTTCCACATTTCTAACAAAAAAAGAAATAAAACATATAACCTCTGCATTAAAAGCATACTTGAAAAATCATTAGATAATTAAAAAGTATGAATAACGCTATTTAAAACAGATTAATAAATAAAGGTGAAAAGTAAAAAAATTTTAATATTAGGCGGAGGTATGGCTGGTATTAGTCTGGCATATTTTCTTGATAAAAAGTCAATTATTTTAGAAAAGAATAATCAACTTGGTGGTTTGTGCAGGAGTTTTAACTTTAACGGAATTACCTATGATGTTGGGCCACACATAATATTTTCAAAAAGCAAAGAAATTTTAGATTTACATACTAGTCTCGTTGATACGAATATTATAAAAAGGAGTAATAGCATTTTCTATAAGGGTAGATTTATCAAGTATCCCTTTGAAAATGATCTAGCCTCATTATCTACAAGTGATAAAGACTATTGCTTACAAGAATTTTTAAATAATCCGTACGAAAATTATGAAGCAAAAAATATGTTGCAATACTTCTTAAAAATATTCGGCGAAGGTATCACTAGAACTTATTTGCAGCCTTATAATGAAAAAATTTGGAAATTTGATTCTAGCTGTCTTGATACACAAATGGTAGAAAGAATTCCCAAGCCTCCGAAGGAAGATGTTATTAAATCAGCTAACGGTATCGAAACTGAGGGATATACTCATCAATTATATTTTCATTATCCTAAAGAAGGTGGGTTTCAAAGTTTAGTAGATGCTTATGTATCTAAAATAAAAAATAAATCCGAAATAATTTGTGACACAAAAATAATTGATATAAAACGGAAAGAAAATTTATGGATTGTTAATACAAACAGAGGTGAATATAAAGCAGATAAATTGATTAATTGTATGCCTTTACATGAATTGTTTAAATATATTGAATCGCCATTAAATATAAAACATACTCTAGATAAGATGCTTTATAACAGTATTTACATTGTACTGGTAAGAGCCTCTTTCGATTCAATCGGTGATAGATTTGCTATAACGTTACCTGATAAAGACATTATTTTTCATCGATTAAGCAAATTGAATTTTCTAGGTGAAAAATACGCTCCTAAAGATGGCAAATCCACATTACTTGTTGAAATTACGTTTAGGCCAAATAGTTATTTATCTACTTTATCAAAAAAACAAATAAAAGAAAAAGTAATAAAAGATTTAGACATCTGTGGTTTTGTTAAAGAAAAAGATATTGATGATATAGCTGTTGAAAAATATAAATATGCTTATGTTATTTATGATTTGTTACATCGAAAAAATACAGATAAAGTTTTAAAATATTTAAAGAGTGTTGGAATAGAAAGTAATGGGAGGTTTGCTCAATTTGAATATTTAAATAGTGATCAAATAGCACTAAATAGTATGAATCTAGCAAAAAAAATAAATAAAGAGATTTAAACAATGAATAACATGGAAAAAGAAAAAATACTTATAACAGGGGTAACCGGATTTGTCGGAAGCCATATGTTAGACTTTTTAGTTAAAAATACTAATTCCCAAATATTTGGTTTAAAAAGAATGAATTCCCAGTTAAGGAATATCCACCATGCAATTGATAAAATAGAATTATTAGATGGCGATTTAAATGATCAGGCTTCAATGTTGAAAATTATAGAAACCATAAAGCCAGATAAGGTATATCACTTTGGCGCTTTAAGTTGGGTGAGCCCAAGCTGGTCGATGCCTTCAGTTTATATGCAAACAAATGTAATAGGAACAATAAACTTATTTGAAGCATATAGGACAGTTGGGATTTCACCGCGTACTCTTATATCTTGTACACCAGAAGAATTTGGTGATGTTCCAGAGCATATGTTACCCATAACAGAAGATACACGAATCCATCCAATTAATCCTTATGCAGCCAGCAAGGCAGCGCAAGATATGATTTCTGTAACATATTATGAATCGTATAAATTACCAATAATTAGAACAAGAGCATTCAATCATGAGGGTCCTAGAAGAGATATTCTTGGAGCCAATGCATCATTTGCATTCCAAATTGCACAAATTGAAAGAGGCCTCTCTAATCAGCCAGTCAAAGTAGGTAATCTGGAGGCAACTAGGAACTTTACTGATGTACGCGATATTGTTAAGGCTTACTATTTAGCTATGGAAAAGGGAGATCCTGGCGAACTTTATCTAATTGGTACCCAGCAGATCTATACAATGGAAGAATGTCTGAAAACACTTATTTCCTTGTCTACAAAAAAAGAAAACATCTCTTATGAGGTCGAAGAGTCAAGGGTCCGCCCAACTGAGTTAAGAAATTTCATTGGAAATTTTGAAAAGTTTGAGAATAAAACAGGATGGAAAGCTGAAATATCATTCATTGATACTATGCAATCAGTTTTGAATTATTGGAGAGATTTTCTAGACAAAAATAGATATTGATGTAATGGACATTTTGATAACTGGAGTTAATGGATTTCTAGGCAGAGCACTTGCTAAATCATTAATTAAAAGTAATCACAAAGTCATAGGGATAGGCCGTCAAAACACTTGTAAAGTTTCTGGTGTTGAATATCACAAAATTGATTTATCTATACCACAAGACCTTAGTCATATTATCAAGAAGTGTGAGATTATTTATCATTTAGCAGCAATAACTGCTCATAATGATATTGTAAATAATACACTAGAGACTGAAAAAATATCTTTATTGTCAACTCGAAACCTTCTTATTCCCATAATAAATGATAAAAACTCAAAAATTTTTATTTTTGCTTCAACAGGTAAAGTTTATGGCAACTTTGATTCTTTGCCTTTAATAGAGTCCTCTAAAGCAAGTCCCATTAATTTACTTGGTAAAATAAAAAGGAAGACTGAAATCTTAATTAATGAAAAATCAAATAGTAAAGATTCATTTTTTATATTGAGAATCTTTAATGTTTATGGTCCTATGCAAAAAGAAAGTTTTGTTATTCCTACAATAATTAAACAATTAATTAAGCAAAAATCTAAATCAAAATATTTCCGGTTAACTCTTGGTGATATTGAAGCTAAACGCGATTATATTTTTATTGATGATGTAATTGAATTATTTGCCAAGATATCAAAAAGATCTTTGAATCTAAAAGGAACTACCTTTGTCAACGTCGGTTCAGGATACGGAAGAAGCGTAAAGGATATTATCTCATATATTGAGGATGTTTTACAAAAAGAAATTATAACTAAAATTGATAATAATAAATTAAGGTCTGATGAATTGGATATTGAATACAGTAGTATAAGAAAAGCTAATCAGTTATTCGACTGGCATCCCCAAGTTACTCTCAAAAATGGAATTAATTTTATACTAAAGCACTATGGTCTGGTTGATTAGTTTTTGGTGATAAATGTGAACTTAATAAATTTTACCTTAAATTAAGTAATATGGAAACTATTCTACTAGCAGGAGGTTTTGGAACCAGACTCAAAAGTTTTACAAAAGATATACCAAAACCTATGGTTGATATAAATGGAAGACCTTTTCTGGACTATTTAATCAAATACTTAAAAAAAAATAAGATAAAAAAGGTAATTTTTTCGCTTTTCTACAAATCAGAGTCAATAATTGATTACTACGGTAGTAGCACTAATGGTATTGAAATTCTTTATTCAATAGATGAGGGTCCACTCGGGACAGGAGGAGCTATTTTAGAAGCCTTAAAAATATGTGAAGAAAAACACGTTCTTGTAATTAATGCTGATACATATTTTGATGTAAAAATTGAATCCTTATTAGAATTGCATCTCAAGAAACAAAACGATATAACACTTTCACTAAAACCTATGAAAGAGTTTGACAAATATGGTTATGTAAGAACCAATAAAAATGGAAGGGTAGTTGGTTTTGAAGAAAAAAAATTCCAAAGAAATGGGAAAATCGATGGAGGGGTTTATATTATAAATAATAATATTTTTCAAGGATATAAAAATGAAGAAACCTTTTCATTCACTGACTACATCAAAAATAATTTGAATCAATTGAAAGTTGGTTCCTTAATATTTGATGATTTTTTTATTGATATAGGCACATTGGATGACTACTCTAGAGCTAAGAATATATTTAAAAGCTTCTGATGATTGGTACACGTACACCTTTTAGAATGAGTTTTATTGGAGGAGGTAGTGATCTAAAAGAATACTATTCTCATTCCCCTGGATGCGTTATTAGTACTTCCATTGACAAGTACATGTATATTTTTTGTCATCCATTTTTTGATAAGAACATTCAAGTTAAATATTCGAAAACTGAACTTGTTTCTAATTATAATGACATTCGCCACCCCATAGTTAGAGAATGTTTAAAAAAGTTTAATCTCAATGGTATTGATATTAATTCCATTGCTGATATTCCATCTGGAACTGGGCTTGGTTCTTCAAGCTCATTTACGGTAGGGCTATTGCATTGCCTTTATGCTTATAGTAATAAGTTCGTATCATCAGAAAGAATAGCTAGGGAAGCATGTGAAATAGAAATAGAAATTTTAAATGAACCTATAGGTAAGCAAGATCAATATGCAGCATCATATGGTGGTCTAAATATTATAACATTTTATCCATCTGGAGCTGTTGACGTAGAGCCTATTTTATTAGATCCAATTGTTAAAAAAACTCTTGAGAGCAACTTGGTATTATATTATCTTGGTAGGACAAGGAGTGCATCAACAATACTATCGGATCAAAAAAGAAATATATCTGAAGATCAAAGTAAATTAGATTCATTATCTGAAATGGTAGAATTGGTAAACGATATGAAAAAAATATTAATAGAGTCAGATCTTGACAATTTTGGGAAAATTCTACATCAAAACTGGCAACTGAAAAAAAGTTTATCTAGTAACATTTCGTCAACTGATATTAATGATTTATATAATCTAGGAATAAAAAATGGAGCAATTGGAGGTAAGGTTTTGGGTGCAGGAGGAGGAGGATTCATCCTTTTTTATTGCGAGGAGGAAAAACAAGCTAAACTTCATAAATCATTAAAGAGTTTAAAGAAATTAGATTTCAAATTTGAACAAGCAGGATCTAAAATAATTTACGTTGGAGATACAAAGAAGGAAATATGGAAAAAATAAAAGACTATGATTTATGGCTAAAAGAATATTTAGAATTGTATAAAAATTCAATATTCAATAAAGATATCAATGCTGATTTGATTAGACTCAAAGATATATGGAGGAAAGCAAATTCAAATGGTAAAAAAATAATATTTGCTGGAAATGGTGGCAGTGCCGCTATGGCAAGCCATTGTGCGGTTGATTTAACTAAAAATGCGGGTATTCGTGCAATAAACTTTAATGAAGCAGATTTGATTACCTGTTTTTCCAATGATTTTGGATATGAAAAGTGGGTAGAAAAAGCAATAGAATTTTATGGCGATAGCGGCGATGTGGTTGTTCTAATAAGTTCAAGTGGAAATTCAATGAATATGGTAAATGCTGCAGAGCTAGCAAAAAAAATAAAAATTTCTGTAATCACATTTACTGGATTTGAATCTGATAATAAGCTTTTACAAAAAGGTGATTTAAATTTTTGGGTAGACAGTAAAGCTTATAATATAGTAGAAATGACTCACCATATTTGGCTTCTAGCGGTAGTTGATATGCTTATTGGAAATTCTGAGTATAGTGCATGATATCTAATCTCATCTATATGTTTTACTGTTTAAATATCTTTCCCTTATTTAGGATATAATGCGAAAAATATCTATAATATTGAATATTGAAAATATAGCATATATAAATTCCTATTAATTTCAAATAATTGAATTCTAATTTGAAAATCAATACTCCTGTATCTGTTGTTATTAATGTCTATAACGAGTCTGAAACGATTGAATCAGAAATAAGAAACATACATGATCTGATAGTTTCAAAAATACCAGGTTCCGAATTTATTGTTGCTGAAGATGGCAGTAATGATGGGACTAAAGAGATTATTTCTTTACTTGTTAAAGAGTTGGGTATAATCCATTCAACAAGTGAAGAAAGGAAAGGCTATAAAAAAGCATTAAAGGACGCTTTCTTAATTACAAAAAATCCATTGATCTTTTTTAGTGATACAGGAAATAAGCATGATCCAAGTGAATTTTGGGATATGTATGAATATTCTAAAGAATTTGACATAGTAATTGGAGTGAAAACTAATCGACAAGATCAGTACTATAGGAGATTGCTTACTTTGGGGTATAACTATTTAATTTCAGCACTATTTAAGACAAAAGTTCAAGATGCAGATAGTGGTTTTAGAATATATAAAAAAGATCTAATTACAAAGTTATTAGAAAAACAGTGGACTTTTGATGAGTTAATTTCATCTGAATTGACTTTGAGATCAATTCTAGAAGGATTTAAATTAAAAGAAATACCTGTTTCGTATAAGCAAAGGGCATCAGAATCACGGGGTCTGCCCCTTAAAAAAATTCCACGTGTAATTTTTAATAATATTTTTGATTTGATATCATTATCAAAAGAGTATAAGGATTCAATCCATTAATTTGCGCATTATTTAAAGAAGTAACTGAAATAATTTAAATTGATTATTTTTTTACCAGTTTTAATAGGGCTTGCAATAAGAACTATTCTAGTATTTGCTTTTTATGGTGGTGGTGATTCCACAAATGGCGCTTCATTTTTTGATTATATATTTTCAGGATATGACGTTTTCTCAGCACGCTCACCATGGCCTTACCTACCTTTCACAAATGCGTATGCTTGGCTATGGGGGTATTTGGCTGAATACTTTGATATTAATGTAAATATAGTCCTTCGATTGACGAGTGTTATTTACGATTTGGGTATTGGCGTTGTTGGATATCAATACACGCAAAAATATTCATCAAAAAAATCAATCAAGTTTCTTTGGTTGTATATGATTAATCCAACAACAATATTTATTGTTTCATTACTTGGTTTCCAAGATAGTACAACTATATTTTTTCTAATTTTATCTTGTTATTTCAGTGACTATTATAAGGGTAAAAATAGTATTTTGTTATCAGCTGTCTGTCTTGCAATCTCCTTATCAGTTAAACCATTCACTTTTATCTTTATTCCATTCTTTTTATTTGGATCCTCAAACAAAATCTTGTACTCCTCAGCTTTTTTAAGCTCGATATTAATTTTTAATTCATATTACTTGTTAGCAGCAAACAAATATGACCTTTTATGGTTGTTGGAATATATAGGCAGAAAGACTTTAATGGGGCATTCTGTAGGCACTCTTGGATTTGCGCCAATTCTATCTGATTTAGGCACGCGTTTAGAGAAAATTTCTATCTTGTTTGGTTTGGCAGGAATGGTTTTTATTATAGTATCCTACATAATTTATTTACGAAAAATGAAAGCTTTAGAATTTTGCTTTTTAGTTTTTTTAGTTACACTATTTTTCAGTAACCATATACATCCTCAGTATTTATTTTGGATAGTGCCATTTGCGATTATCATAAATCATAATAAATCTTGGTATTTTATAGCGTTTATGCCACTTCTTTTAATTGCCAAAGTAACAGTATGGTATGCAAACATGGGTGTTTTTAGTCCTCATGTAATATTAGGGTCTTTCTTACCTATCAGAACTGATAGCTTTATAAGTTTAGTACTTGGCACTTTAAATCATGCTTGGATTGGAAATATTATATATCTTGCAGCTCTTGCAATATTATTACCATCTAAAGTTTTTCAAGACTCATTTAAATATGCACAAGAACTCATTACAAAAGTAAAAATGACCTTTATTAAGAAGAATCTAATTATAGCCACATCAGGGGCCTTACTATTTGGGATCCTTTTCTATTTGATAACATATAGATTTTATTTTATCATTAATTCCTTTTCACCTGATGAATTCAATATTGATTTTTTTCTTTTAAGAAATTTTATACTAATAATTTTTCCAACATTTATCGGATTATATATTAGTTTAAATTATTCATCTAAAAGCTTTTCAACCTTAACGTCAAATATTTCAGCAATTATTCTAGTACTATTCTTAGGCTATATTGGGATAAGGCCGCATCAATTAGGTTTTATCTATGTTCTATTTATAGGATTACTAGTATTCATTGTTTTCGATGGTCCAAAGTGGCTTTTTATTAATCAGGAGGATGATACATCAAAAAAAACGAATCTATCTTTTAAAAGTAGTTTGGTTTTCATTGTCGGGGCATTACCAATGGTAATTATTTTAATATTATCATGGTCAACTCTTTACAAGGGAGTGGAAAACAAGTTCATTGACCAATTCGATAATGTATCAAGAGAATATGATAATTATCCTAATGGTCGTTACCCTGATTTAATTTCTTTGCAACCTCCACGAAATGGTTTTAATTATGGTCAAAATTATATCTTTAAAACTACTTTTGAATTACCTCGAAATATTAAATCTGGGAAAATATTTCTTGTTAGCGAAGATCATCATAAAGTAACTATCAATGATAATATGTTAACAACTCAGTATGGAACATTATACTACGCACGACATAGTAGTAAAAGGAAAAGTTATGACTTTGGTGTCCACGAAATTGACTTAAGTCTATTTCTTAAAAATGGTACCAACGAGCTAACAATTTGGAATAATTTAAGCGCGAGCGTTTACCCTACAGGAATCGCTACAAAATTGTATATGGAATTAAACGATGGTCAACAAATCACAATAAAATCAGATGATATGAAATGGGCACTCTATGAGGGTATATTAGATAAAGATATGCTTAGAGAGGGCTCCCCAATCAATTACAAAATGAAAGACAAAGATATGATCTCAATGAGTAATCACTTCATTCATGAAAAATATATTAATTCATGCTTGAAATCTATGGACTTTAAATTGATTGAACCTCAAATACCTAAAGGTAACCTCCCTTTTTTGAGCATTGAATTTTGGATTTTTATCCTGTTTTCTATATTAGGAATCATCTATATACTTATCCTCTTCAAACCGTTTAATAGTACTAAAATGAGACATTCTTGAAACTATATAAAAAAAGGTTTTGTTTTAAAGATATTCCTCAAACTGATATTGTTATTTTTTCTAAAATTAATAGCCATTATATAACTGAATATATCCTAGAGGGACTCCAGTATTACATTTTTAATCTTAATACCAAGAAAATATATTTTAACATAAAGATTGCATATTATTTTCTTGTATCAATTAGACTACTTAATTTTAAAGAGCTAAATAAATCTGAGCAAAAACTTCAAGAGATTCTAAAACAACTCAGATATATCTATTTCCTATCATGCCTGAAAATTATAAATCCAAAGGTGGTTATTACTTTTATTGATAATTCACAAGAATTACATTGGCTTTCTCGTAAGTTAAAAAGTGCAACTTTTCTTGCCATTCAGAATGGTAATCGTCCAAAGTTTCAATTAGATAATAAGCAGAAACAATTTCATAAACACTTTTTCTCCTTTGGTAATAATGATCTAGATAGATACAAACGGTTTGGACATACCATAGAATGCTTTTATCCAGTGGGATCACTAAAGGCAAGCATTTATAAAATGAAAAATGAAAATTTAAATTTAGAATATGACATATCGGTAATATCTCAATACGAAGAAGAACTATTTCAAAAAACAAAACTTGAAGATAGACTTAAATGGAATTCAATGGAAAAAATGCACAAATTTTTAAATAGATATATAGAGGAACATAATGTCAAAGCTGCATTACTATTAATAAGAAATAATCATAATGCTGAAGATGAAATAAAATATTTTGATAAACTATACAACAATAATATCCAATATATTAAAAATGATAGGAAAAAAATGGTTTCATATAGCTCAGTTGAGAAAAGTGATGTAATTGTTGATTTTTATTCCACCTTAAGTATTGAGGCATTTGGTTGGGGTAAAAAAATATTGCTTTGTGATTTTACAAATAGTGATGATTACAATGACTACAATTCAATAATAATGTTTAGAGAGCCTTATTATGAGGCATTTAAAGTTCGTTTAAACGAATTAAGAAATGAGTCTTATGATGAATACCAAAGGCGCACAAAAAAATATTCAGCATACATCATGAACAATGATTTAAAAAACCCTCCATTTAAGACTATAAGAAAAATTATTGATAATCATTTAAAGAAAAAATCAAGACGATCAATCTAGTGATCAAAAAGTTAAAATATTAATAACATGAAGCAGTTAAAGCTATCAAAACGCTATCATCGAGTTGGATCTGCAAGAAAAAACTCAATACCTCAAAATGAGTATGTCCAGATTTATAAGGATTTTGAAGATTATGAAAACAAAAATTATAAAACTATAATTGTCAAATGTCTGTGCAATCGGGATGAACCGTATATTATTTCGACTGTTGACAGAGAAGGTATGTATTATCCTCTAGTTATTTGTAAATCATGTGGTTTAATAAGGGCAAAAGAGTATTGGGATGAGGAAAGTACAATGCATTATTATGCTAATTGGTATAGGAAAAAATATGCGCATGAAGAAAATCCCAATATATTCTATGAACAACAAGTGTTGTCTTCCAAGCGAGTTTGGAATTTTATGAATGAATATATTAGCAAATTAAAGAAACCCATGACTATTGTTGATATCGGTGGTGGAGCAGGAGGAGTTTTAGATTCATTTAAAAGTGGAAATAATTGTTATGTTTTTGATTTTAATAAACCATTTCTAAAAAAAGCAAATGACGTTGGATATAAAACTATTGAAGGAGGAATAGATAAACTCAACCAAATTAGTGAAAAACCAGATTTAGTGATTTTATCCCATGTTGTAGAACACTTTACTAATATTCATCTTGAATTAGAAGCACTTAAAAAATATTTGAAGCTTGGCTCCTTAGTTTACATTGAACTCCCTGGCATTGATTCGTTAAATGAAGGTAGAAGAGAATATGATTTTCTTGGTGATATTCACAAACCTCATGTTTTTTATTTTTCAGTTAGGGTTTTAAATAATTTAATGGAAAGGTATGGTTTTAAGTGTTTAAAGTCAAACTCTCTGGCTTCTTGCTTGTATGAATACACTGGGGAAATTGGTGGATTGATAAATAATCATGATAATGTTGTCTTATTAATTAGTCGAGCTGAGTTGAAGAGAAAATTTGGTCTATTACTTATCAAAAAGATTCTTGGGATCATTATGCCTAGGTCGGTTAAGGATTTGATAAAAAATATCCTAAAAAAGAAATAATTTCTCATAATAAATATTAAGAATAGTACAGGAATTTTAAATACAGTTAAGACTTTTTAAGGATTCATCCATCTATCTATTTGCATCGGTGATATCCGCTGGAATTGGAATCTTTTCTCTTCCAATATACACACGTTTCTTATCACCATCTGATTATGGTATTGTTGCATTGTTTATAATTTTTGGACAAGCATCATCGGGATTGGTTTCATTAGGTCTTCAAAGTGCTTCTTATAGATACTATTTCAAATACAAAGATAATTTAGACGAATATAAAACCCTCAATTCATCAATATTAATCTTTTTATTCTTAGTATATGTGATTGGAGGATTTTTAAGCTATTTTTTTGGTCACTGGTTATCTATTACCTTATTTAATGGTGAATTGAATGGGTCACTCATTTACCTATCTTTTCTAAGTGGTTGTATGGAGTATCTATTTTCTTATTTTACTTACTTACTAACTGCACAAATACGTTCTATTACATTTGCCATTATCATAGTATTGAGGGCCATAATCAAAGTTATGTTTGCTCTTTATTTTATTATAATTCATTCATTAACATATATGGCATTGATTTATGCAACAATATTGAATCAGATAATTATGGTAACCTGCTTACTTATACTCATTTCTAATCTATTAAGATTAAGTTTTTCAGCGTATTATTTTAAGAAGTCAATAAAATTTTCTTATCCAATGTTGCTTAGGTTGATTATAGGAATGATTCATAGAATGTTTGATAAAATAATGCTCACAAATTTTTCAGGGCTGGCTTCAGTTGGTTATTATTCGTTCGGTGAAAAATTTGCCAACCTATTAAAAGTATTTATGGATTCTATTGGTAAGGCATGGAGTCCATTTTTTCAAAATAAAGCACATGAAAATACTGAAGAAGCAAAAAATGAATTAGCATCTAGATACTTAGAAATGTCTTTCACAATCTTCTTTATAGGTTATTTCTTAATATCCTTTTCCGAAGAGATGGTTTTATTACTGACTACAAAAGAATTTTATCCTGCAATGTATATTATTCCAATCTACATATTCTATTACCTTATAGGAATATTTGGAATGTTATCAATAAACCAAATTCAATTTTCTGAAAAGACTTTTTATATACTCCCTGCATCCATAGTAAGTGTTGTTTTAAACATATCATTAAATGTATTGCTAATACCTAATTACGGTGCACTTGGAGCAGTAATGGCACTGTTTTTGGCATCTTTATTTAGTAGTTTAATTCATATGTATTTTGGGAATAAGTTATTTCCTATACAGGTGAATTGGTGGAAATTTGCTATGATGTTTTTATTAACAGTAATTTTCAGTGTTCCAACGTATTATTTAATGGCATCTGAAATGAATTATATTTTAAAAATACTTGCTAAATTCATATGTATTTCAGTTTTTTTCATTTTTGGTTTAAAGTTTAATTTTATATCAAAAGAAAGTATTGATATTTTATATAAAAAGATAAATCCAAAACTTATATAACACCCTTGTGATTCATAATATTGAAATTATAGATTGGAGATAAAAACAAACATGTTAAACGATAAGACCATATTATTAACTGGTGGGACTGGATCTTTTGGTAAAAAATTCATAGAAACCGCGTTAAAGAAATATGTCCCAAAAAAAGTTATTATTTATAGCAGGGATGAGCTAAAACAATTTGAAATGCAAAAGCAAGACATCTTTAAGGCTCCTAACACATTAGTTCGTTATTTCATAGGTGATGTCCGAGATTATGGTAGATTGAAAATGGCGATGGATGGGGTAGATGTCGTAGTTCATGCTGCTGCATTGAAACAAGTTCCAACGGCAGAATATAATCCATTTGAAGCTGTTAAAACCAATATCATTGGTGGGCAGAATGTCATAGATGCAGCAATGGAGCATGGGGTAGATAAAGTTATCGCATTGAGTACAGATAAAGCTGCAGCGCCTATCAATTTATATGGAGCTACTAAATTAACATCAGACAAATTGTTTGTTGCTGCTAATAACTATAAAGGTAAGAATAATATAAAATTATCTGTTGTAAGATATGGAAATGTAATGGGAAGCAGAGGATCAGTTATACCTTTTTTTAAGGAGCAAAAAGAAACTGGTATTTTGCCTATTACTGATGAGCGGATGACGAGATTTAACATAACTCTAGAAGAAGGTGTGGATTTTGTTCTAAAATGCTTAGACCAAATGTGGGGTGGTGAATTATTTGTACCTAAAATTCCTAGCTATCGTATCCTCGATATTGCTAAGGCCATTGCACCCGATTGTAAATATGATATCGTGGGTATTCGTCCAGGAGAGAAATTGCATGAAGAGATGATTACGGAGACAGATGCACTAAATACTGTAGAATTTGAAAAATATTTTGTGATATTACCTTCTTCAGAAAAACTAGGATGGAGTAAGGATGAATTTCTTAAGAATTATGATTCTGGACTTGGAAAAATGTGTGATTATGGTTTTTCTTATAACAGCAGTACCAATAAAGAATTTTTAACAGTGGATGACTTGATAGAAATGATGGATAGATATGTCTAAAACAATATCCTACGGTAAACAAACAATAGATCAAAGTGACATTGATGCAGTTGTCAAAGTTTTAAAGGGAGACTGGTTAACTCAAGGTCCTGCTGTAGAAAACTTTGAAATAGACTTGAAAACATATTTCGGGGCATATCATTCTTGTGCTGTATCAAATGGTACAGCTGCTTTACATTTAGCAGGACTAGCTCTTGGATGGAAGCCAGGGGATACTGTGATTACATCACCAATAACTTTTCTTGCGACAGCAAACGCAATTATCTACAATGGGGCAACTATAGATTTCGTTGATATTAATCCAAAAACATACACGATTGATCCAAACCTTTTAGAAGAAAAGGTAAAAAAACATTATGAAAACGGAAAAAAAATAAAAGCTATTATTGGTGTAGATTATGCTGGTCATCCATGTGATTGGGAAGCGATAAAATCAATTGCAAATAAGTTTGAAATCCAGTTGATAAATGATAATTGTCATGCATTGGGAGCGTCCCTTAAAAATGACAAATACTATGCAGCTGAGTATGCTGATATTGTTACCCAGAGCTTTCATCCTGTAAAACATTTTACTACTGGAGAAGGTGGAGCAGTTTTAACGAACAATGTACATCTAGATGAAATGGTAAGACGTTTACGTACTCATGGTATAACCAAAGACCCAGATAAACTATTGCAAAATAATGGACCTTGGTATTATGAAATGCATGAATTAGGCTATAATTATCGGATAACTGACTTTCAATGTGCCCTAGGGTCAAACCAATTGAAAAAGTTAGACGATTTCGTTTATAGAAGACAACAAATTGCAGCAGAGTATGATAAACATTTTGAACATTGCCAATATCTTCAAATTCCTGAAATCGATGGTAATGTCGGTCATGCGTATCACCTATACCCTTTACAAATTGATTTTAATAAGCTTAAATTAAAAAAATTAGACTTTTTCATAAAAATGAAAAAATCTGGCATAAATCTCCAAGTTCATTATATTCCTGTTCATTTGCAGCCTTATTATCAAAAAAATTATGGATTTAATATTGGTGACTTTCCCACTTCTGAGCGTTTTTACAAAAATGAAGTTTCATTGCCCATCTATCCTGACTTGTCAACTGGTGATATATCATCGGTAAAAAATAATATTTCAGAAATCATATCTGCATGAATGTAGCTGTTATTCCTGCCCGTGGTGGAAGCAAACGTATCCCCCGAAAAAATATAAAGCTCTTTTGTGGTAAACCTATTATAGCATACTCAATTGAAACTGCAATTAGATCTGATATATTTAATAAGGTGATTGTATCAACTGATGATAGAGAAATTGCTACTATAGCAAAAAATTACGGTGCAGATGTTCCATTTGTTAGGCCGGCAGAATTGGCGGACGATTTCACAACTACAGGATCCGTTATAGCTCATGCAGCAAGACGGATTCAAAAAGAAGTAGGCAAATTATCAGCAGTTTGTTGTATTCAAGCAACAGCACCATTCATAAAAAAGGATGATTTAATAAAGGCCTATAACATTTTTAATACTAAAAAGTGGAATTATGTTTTTACAGCAACATCATTTGTTTATCCAATTCAAAGAGCCTTTATGAAATTAAAAGAAGATGGAATTAAAATGTTACAGCCAGAACATTTTTTAACTAGATCGCAGGATTTACCTGAAACCTATCATGATGCGGGTCAGTTTTATTTTGGAAAGACTGATGCTTGGCTTAAAAATATTATAACCTTTTCTGAAAAATCAACAATCTTAACGATACCACCTTACCGTGCAGTTGATATTGATACTGAAGAAGATTGGATCAGGGCTGAATTAATTATGGAATTACTTAAAAATAATAATTTTTATAATTAAGCTATTATAAGGATTTATAACAACACAATTGAAAAATTATTATTGATAAAGAGTTAATGAAAGATAAACAAAATTACTATCGATTTTTCATTGAAAAACACCCGAATAGTAATTGTGAAGATTGGTTAAATAAAGATATACTATTAAAAACCTTTTATATCATGAGAATGGGGAAATTTTGAACTTATGGTAGACGATTCAAGATTAAAAAAGCATAGCCTGGGATTTTATGAAGTTGTTGAAAAGCCAACTCAGGAAGAGCTAAATGCTTATTATAAAAGTAAATATTATCAGGAGGCTATAGGATCTTATGAGCACAATTATGATAAAGATGAACTCAAATATATCAATTTAAATATCAAACAACGAGCCTATATAGTTCAACATTTAATGGGCAAAACTGAAGGTACTTTATTGGATGTTGGTTGTGGTGAAGGATTTACTCTTAAGTACTATGCCGATTTAGGTTGGAAAGTTTGGGGGATAGATTTTAGTAAAGCAGGTGTTATAAAACAAAACCCTGACATGTTAAGCTATTTAGAGATTGGTGACATTTATGAAAAATTAAATGATTACCAAAATCAAAAGAGGCTCTATGACGTTGTTTATTTGACAAACGTGCTGGAGCATGTCCTTAATCCAATTGAATTACTGAATAATTTGAAATCAATCATTAAACGAGAGGGGGTATTGGTTGTTACCGTCCCCAACGACGGATCTGATCTGCAGGAATTTTGTTTTGCCAGTAGTAAAATATCCGATCGTTTTTGGATTGCTTTACCAGATCATATTTCTTATTTCTCTTACGAAAGCCTAAGGTCCATAGCTAAACACACTGGTTACAACTGTGTTGATATCATTGCTGATTTCCCTATTGACCTTTACCTGCTCCACTCTGGTTCCAACTACATTTTAAATAGGGAAAATGGGAAACAGTCACATCGGGCACGTATTGATTCTGAAATTATGTTGTCAGGTCGCAACCTACAAGATGTGATCCAATATTATCGTTATATGGCAAAAGTTGGTATGGGAAGAAACTTAACATGCTTTTTTACTATTAATAATTAAATATAAAATGAAATTATTCTATAAATGTCTTCCTCAAAAAGTGTATGAAAGTGAAGAATATGTTTATGGGGCTGTTCAACATGAAGATATAGAGAGTATTAGGCAATGGCGAAACGAACAGATGGATGTGTTGAGGCAGTCAGATACTATAGGTTGGGAAGAACAAATCGAGTATTTCAAGAATAATGTTTGGTCGGAGATTGGCAAAGTACAGCCAAATAAAATTTTGCTTTCTATTAAGATTGATGGCAAGTTGATAGGATATGGCGGTTTGGTAAATATTAGTTGGCTAAATTTGAGAGCAGAAATTTCATTTCTAGTGGATCGAAACTTTGCACCCTCCGATGAGAAGCAAGCCAAGTCGTTCCAAAAATTTTTAAGATTTATTACCAACCTAGCATTTGTTGAACTTTCTTTAAATCGATTATTTGGTGAATTATTTGATATACGACCGATCTATAAAAGAGTATTTGAAAAGGAAGGATATATTAAGGAAGGAGTATTAAGGGAAAACAATGTTATTAATTTTAAAAAAGTAGACTCCCTTGTATACTCAATCTTAAATAACTCAGATTTAAATAATTCAAAGTCAAGATTGACTAAACATAATTTATTAATTACAAGCATTTCAAAAAAGATTCCCCTAATCAAGTCAGTAAGGTTAAGTGTTAAAAAAATTGACAAAAGCATAAAGATATTTGGTGGTGATTCAAATGATTTGTGCATCGGAAAATATTTTGTTGATGAATTTTGGAATATGCCAATAATAGAAGAATTAAGTGTTGAAACCTTAGTGAAGTTCTGTAACCAAAAAAATATTCGATTAATAATCCCTACTAGAGATGGAGAGTTGGAGTATTTTTCACATATAAAAGATCAACTTGAAAAGAACAAAATAATTGTTTTGTCTTCAAAAAAAGAAACTGTTAAAACATGTTTAGACAAACTCAAGTTTTCTCGATTGGATGGAATCAATGCCATTCCTACTTCAGAGAATATTGAAGATTTAGATTCAGACAGATTTGTTGTCAAGGAGCGTTTTGGTTCTGGTGCAAAAAAAATTGGTATTAATCTTAAAAAAGAAGAAGCACTTAAGCACTGTGACTTCTTAGACTATGCTATTTTTCAACCATATATAATTGGTCAAGAAATTAGCGTCGATGCCTACATAACCCGAGAAAACAAAGTGAAAGGCATTGTGATGAGGCGCAGAGAATTAATTATCGATGGTGAATCGCAGATAACAACAACATTTCAAGATGTTAATCTTGAGAAAAAATTCAAAAAAATTTTACAATCACTGCACTTATATGGACATGCTATTCTACAAGCTATTATTTCAAATGAGGGTGATCTTTACGTAATTGAGTGCAATGCGCGTTTCGGGGGTGCATCAACTCTTTCAATTGCTGCTGGATTGGATTCATTTTGCTGGGCCTATTTAGAAGCAACTGGATCAAAAATTGTAGATTATCCATTTATGAGAAGTCAGAAAGATATAACCCAAGTAAGATATCCAAATGATATTCATATATGATAATTATCTTTGATATGGATGACACGCTTTATGATGAATCAACGTATGTTATGAGTTCAATGGATGCTGTTGGGAAATATTTGTCTGCAAAATATGCATTCAAAAAAGAAATTCTGTATAAGGATTTAATACTTGAGTTAGAAACAAATGGAAGAGGAAAAGTTTTTGATGTTGTGTTGAAGAAATATAAAATATATTCAAAAAAAGAAGTTTTGAAATGTATTGGAGTATATCGTCGAAACATTCCTAAGATAGAACTTTTTAATGAAGCTATCATGGCATTAAGGCGACTCCCAGACCTGCCTAAATATGTTGTAACCGACGGAAATAAATTTGTCCAGTCAATAAAGGCTAATGCATTAGGTTTGGATAAATATTTTAAAAAAGTAATATTAACTCATCGTTATGGAGTTAAACATGCAAAACCGTCATCTTATTGTTTTAGTATAATTAAAGATATTGAAAATTGTAAATGGAGCGATTTAGTATATATTGGTGATGATCCCAATAAAGACTTCGTTCAACTCAATTTATTAGGAGTAAAGACAATTAGAGTCCACACGGGACGCTTTTTTAAACAGAAAGCAAAAGAAGGATTTGATGCAATTTATCATATCAATGATTTGTCTGAATTAAACATGGTATTAGGAATTTCAAAAATATGAATATAATGATAAATGGAATAGATATTGGATTGAAGCGTAAGCCTTTCATTATTGCCGAGATGTCTGGCAATCATAATCAGTCTTTAGAGCGTGCACTTGAGATTGTAGAATCTGCGGCAAAAACTGGCGTAAATGCCTTAAAACTGCAAACGTATACCGCTGATACAATTACTTTAAATATTAATACAGATGAATTTTTTATCAAGGATAAAAAGAGCCTTTGGAAAGGGAAGTCTTTGTACGAACTGTATCAAGAAGCCTATACACCCTGGGAATGGCACAAGCCCATTATGGAGCGTGCGAAGGAATTAGGTATGCTCTGCTTCAGTACGCCCTTTGATGATACAGCGGTGGACTTTTTAGAGGATTTGAATGTACCTGCTTACAAGATTGCATCATTTGAGAATAATCATCTGCCCCTGATAAAAAAAGTAGCGGCCACTGACAAGCCTCTGATTATTTCTACTGGTATGGCGAGCATTGCAGAACTAGATGAAATGGTATGCACTATCAGGGAAGCCGGCTGCGAGAAATTTGTGTTGCTCAAGTGTACCAGTACTTATCCTGCTACGCCAGAAAATAGTAATGTTTTAACCATTCCGCACATGCGGGAATTATTTAAATGTGAAGTGGGTCTGTCTGACCATACCATGGGGATAGGTGCATCTGTAGCAGCTGTTGCTCATGGTGCTACAGTCATTGAAAAACATTTTACATTAAATCGCATGGATGGTGGGGTGGATTCAGCATTTTCAATGGAACCGGATGAGATGAAACAATTAGTTGTTGAAACAAAACGAGCATGGCAGTCATTGGGGCATATAAAATATGGAGCAAGTGAAGCAGAAAAAAATTCTCTTACTTTTCGTCGTTCACTTTATATTGCTGAAGATATGAAAAAAGGTGATGCCCTCAACGAAGAGAATATGAGAATTGTAAGGCCTGGACTAGGTCTACCACCGAGGTATTATGATATTCTTCTTGGCCGTAAAGTTAACAGGAATTTGAAAAAAGGCACTCCTCTAGGCCACGATCACATCAAATAAGTATAAATTTTAAAGGGAATATTTTTTAAAGAGGTTAAGATGAAAAAGGTATATGTTGGTATGGCAGTTGATGTATTGCATCCAGGTCATTTAAATATTTTAAAAGAAGCAAAAAAGTTAGGTAAAGTCATAGTCGGGTTACTTACTGATGAAGCTATTGCGCAATATAAAAGGACACCCCTTCTCAATTATGACCAAAGAGAAATCATTCTTAAATCAATCAGAGATGTAGACAGTGTCGTCCCTCAAGAGAGTTATGACTATACATCAAACCTAATAAAAATTAAACCAGAGTTTGTGGTGCATGGAGATGATTGGAAGACTGGTGTCTTGAAAGAATCTAGAGAAAAAGTTATAAATACTTTGAAAGAATGGGGTGGGGAATTAGTTGAACCAAAATATACCCCTGGGATTTCATCTTCACAGCTTATAGCTCATTCATTAGAAAAAGGTGTAACGCCAAATGAGAGGTTAGAATCACTAAGTAAGAAAATAAAATTAAAGTCAGTGATTCGTGCACTAGAAGCACACAGCGGTCTGACAGGTCTAATTGTTGAAAAGACCAAGGTCAATGTAAATAATGAAAGTAGAGAATTTGATGCAATATGGCTAAGTAGTTTGACAGTATCAACATCAATGGGGAAACCTGATACTGAAGTAGTCGATTTTTCAACACGTTTTCAGACTATTGAGCAAATAATGGAAGTTACAACAAAGCCAATCATAGTTGATGGTGATACTGGTGGGACGATAGAGCACTTTCAATTTAGAGTTCGGACCTTAGAGAGATTAGGTGTCTCTGCTGTCATTATTGAAGATAAAATTGGTAATAAACGTAATTCTCTATTTGGAACGGATGTTTTTCAAGAACAAGATACAATTGATAACTTTTGTAGAAAGATAATTGAAGGAAAAAAGTGCTTGTTGACAGACCATTTTATGATAATTGCAAGAGTAGAAAGTTTAATATTAAAAAAGGGTATGGAAGATGCTCTTATTAGGGCTAAAGCATACATCTTAGCAGGAGCTGATGGAATAATGATCCATAGCAAGGAAAAAGACGGAAGTGAAATTAAAGAATTCTGTAATAAATATTCATCATTTGACAACAAAGTTCCTTTAGTTGTTGTCCCTTCAACTTTTTCTTCCCTTGATGAGGATGAATTGAAAGATCTTGGTGTCAATGTAATTATTTATGGTAACCATCTAATAAGAAGCGCTTATCCTTCTATGGTAAAATCAGCCGAATCAATTCTTAGGCATAATCGATGTAAAGAAGCCTCCGAGAAATATTGTATGTCAATAAAAGAAATAATCACGCTTATACCTGAGTAAAACAGTTGTCTATTTCACCATTAGAATTTTTTAATAGTTTAAATAAGAACGGGATTGAATTCTTTTCAGGAGTGCCAGATTCATTATTAAAACAATTTTGTTTTTGTATTGATGATAACATACCAAAAAGTAGACATATCATCACAGCAAATGAGGGGAATGCAATAGCTGTAGCAGCAGGATATCATTTGGCTACTGGTGGTGTTCCGTTGGTGTATATGCAAAATTCTGGCTTGGGTAATTCAATAAACCCATTATTGTCATTATGTGATCCGGAGGTTTATTCTATACCAATGTTATTATTAATAGGTTGGAGAGGGGAACCTGGTGTACATGATGAGCCACAGCATTTAAAGCAAGGAAAGGTTCAACTTGATTTATTAAATGCAATGGATATTCCATATTCTCTAATATCAAAAGATGAAAAAGAGATTGAAAAGAAGATAACTAAATGCATCTTAAAAGCAAAAGAACAGAGTATGCCTCTTGCAATTATTGTGAGTAAAGGAACTTTTGATAATTACAAACTTGAGAGATTCAAACTTGAAGATAGTTTATTGACTAGAGAGCAAGCGCTTAATGTAATCCTAAAACACTTACCCACTGACAGCATTATTGTATCCACAACAGGAAAAACATCAAGGGAAATATTTGAAATTAGGGAGTTAAATGGTGAAACACATCATAGAGATTTTTTAACTGTTGGTTCGATGGGGCATTCCTCTTCTATTGCTCTTGGGATAGCTATTTCAAATCCTGATAGGCAAATTGTGTGTATCGATGGAGATGGTTCTTTAATTATGCATATGGGCAGCCTTGCCACCATAGGTGAGCAGTCCCCTGAAAATTTTATTCACTTATTAATCAATAATCATGCCCATGATTCTGTTGGAGGTCAAACTACATCAGCAAAATATATAAATATGCAAACTTTGGCTAAATCAAATAATTATAATAATGTGAAAAGTGCAGATGAACCAGATGGGATAAAAAATAATCTACAGTTTTTACTATCGAAAAAAGGTCCAAACTTTTTAGAGGTAGTTGTGAAAACAGGCTCGAGAAAGGATTTAGGGCGACCCACCACTAGACCTGTAGATAATAAAAAAGAGTTCATGAAAATTTTAAAAAAAAAACAAAAGATATAATTTAATTTTATTATGTGTGGAATTGCTGGAATAGTTTGTTCAAATAATGAACACATAGAAAAGGAATTAGTATATCAAATGACTAACCTTGTAAGTCACAGAGGACCTGATGGACATGGTTACCATTTTGAGAAGGGGGTTGGGTTTGGTCATAGGCGTCTTTCAATTATTGATATTGACGGAGGGCATCAGCCTATGTCTAACAAAGAAAAATCTATATGGGTGACCTATAATGGAGAAATATATAATTTTAAAGAATTGAAAAAGATCTTAATTGGTAAGGGCCATGAATTTCATACTAATTGTGATACAGAAATTGTTATTCATTCATATATTGAATGGGGAGAGAATGCATTTTCTTATTTTGATGGAATGTTTGCTCTGGCTATTTGGGATAGCAGTGCTAAAAAATTAGTTCTGGCAAGAGATAGAAGAGGTGTTAAGCCCCTGTACTGGTCCATTTTAGGATCAAAGTTGCTTTTCTCATCTGAGGTAAGATCAATTATCTCAAATCCCAGAATTAAAAGAGATGCTAATTTAGATGCAATCTCAAGTTATCTTACGTTCCGACAAGCAATTTGGGACTTGACTTTTTTTAAAGGAATAGAAAAGTTGCTTCCTGGACATTATTTGACATTCCAGAATGGTGATCTGAAAATAAAAAAATACTATGAATTGCCCATTAATAGATGCATAGAAGATCTTGGATACGAATATTATTTAAATGGTGTCAAAGAAAAATTAAGTAGATCTGTTAAAAATAGAATGATGTCTGATGTTCCACTAGGAGCATATTTAAGTGGGGGATTGGATTCTAGTCTCCTTGTTGCAATGATGTCAAATCATTCCACTTCAAAAGTAAAAACATTTGCAATTGGTTATGATGAAGATGAATATAATGAGGGTCAATTTGCTAAAATGGTGAGTAGTCATTGCAATACTGATCATAAGCAGATAACAATAAAAAGACAGGATTATTTGGATAATTGGATTAAACTAATAAATCATAAATCTGCTCCTCTTTCTATTCCACATGAAGTCCCATTATATAAAATGTCAATTGAATTAAAAAAATATATTACAGTAGTTCTTTCAGGTGAAGGTGCAGATGAATTATTTGGTGGTTATGGCAGAGTTCAAAGATCACCAATGGATTGGAAGAAAATAAAATTCGTGAAAAATACATTAGGAGCATCATTATTAAAGGTTTTGCTTAGTAAGTTTCCAAATAATTCAATAATTAATCAGTTGAAACACAATTCGCATAAGGATCAATTTTTAAGTGTTTATAATTGGATGCCTTTAGAACAAAAATGGGATCTATTTTCTGATGAGGTGACAGATCAGATTATTAATGATGAAAGAACATTGGGCATCATTGATGATATTTTTCAAAGTACTAATGACATAAACCCATATGATCGAGTTTTACATTTTTTTGAAAAGATACATCTTGATTGTTTATTAGATAGGCTTGACAATATGAGTATGGCTGCATCAGTAGAGGCTAGAGTGCCATTTGTAGATGATCATGAATTAGTTGATTTTGTTACAAAAATTCCATTCAAGTATAAAATGGTTTGGAATTCAAAATTAGACCAATTGAGAGCAACATATCATTCTAGTGCCAATGCTAGCGAAGTATTAGATATGAATAAGTTCATATTAAGAAAAGCTGGAGCACAATTTCTTCCAAAAGAAATTGCTTATAGGAAAAAACTTGGTTTCCCCACTCCTCTTGATGACTGGTTTCAAACTGGCCTAATCGAATATGCCCGTGACATATTGTTAGATCAAACAGCCATTAATAGAAATTTATTTGATCATAAAAAAATGGAGAAATTTTTGTCATCAAATGAAAATCTTCCTTATGACTTTTATGGGAAGAAAATTTGGATGCTAATGAATGTGGAGCTTTGGTACAGAGATTTTATAGATTAAACCTCCAAATAAATTTGACAAAAGAATGAAAAACAAAAATTCATATAATGTAATTAACCCTTTTAATAATAAAATTGTTGACCAGGTTCCAATTCATTCTGAATCTGAGATTAATGATATATTAGAAAGCTCTTTTAATTTTAAAAGTGAATTAAAGCTTAATGATAAAATTGAAATTTTTAATCGTATAGTTAAAAAGTTATACAAAGATAAGAACGATATTGCAAAACTGATTGTTAATGAAACTGGACTTTCTATTAAAAGCGGATTATACGAAGTCAAAAGAGCAATTAACTGTTTTCAGTATTGTATTAAAGAGTCTACGAAGCTAGAAGAAACTGATCTAACAAAAGAGTTTTCAAGTGACCCATCACTACCAGAACTCACTGTACATACTGAACCCTTAGACTTAGCGGTTGGGATAACCCCATTTAATCACCCACTTAATTTGGTGGTACATAAAGTTGGTCCGGCAATTGTAGCTGGGGCCCCAATTGTGATTAAGCCATCAGAAAAAACCCCCCTTACTGCAATTAAACTTAAAGAAATCCTTATTGATTGTGGGCTTCCTGAAAACTTTTACAATGTCATTCTGGGTACCCCGCCAAAAGCGATAACAGATTACTTGCTATCTTATCCAAATTATGATTTAGTTAGCTTCACTGGAGGAGTAACAGTAGGAAAATATATTGCTAGGAAAATGGCTAATTCCGGCAATGAAATGAAAAAATATATACCAGAGTTAGGTGGGAATGCCATTTTAGTCATAATGGATGATTGTGATATTGAAGTTGCTGCTGACTTAGCAATGGGTGCATTTGAAAATTCAGGACAAAGATGTACAGCAGTGAGAAGAATTTTATTACATACAAGTATTTCAAAAGCTTTTAAAGAAAAATTTTATAGTTTGGCAACGAAGATCAAATATGGTGACCCAATGAACGTAGAAAATGATATGGGAACTGTTATTACCTCTGAGCAGGCTGATTTAATCTACAGGAGAGTTAACGATGCTATAAAAGAAGGTGCAAGTTTGTTAACTGGTAATCAGGTTGATGGAGCTGTTTATTCTCCAACTATACTAAATAATGTGAACCCCTCATCTGAAATAGTTCAGAGGGAAACATTTGGACCAGTTGTTTCAATAATGGAGATTAATAATCTTGATGATGCTATTCAATATATAAGGAATGATCGGTTTGGTTTAGCTAGTGGAATTGCTACAAAAAGTAAAAAAAATGCATATAGACTTTTTAATAATATATGCGTGGGGCAATTTAGTTGGAATGGAAGACCCGGTTACAGAACTGAGGATGCCCCATTTGGTGGGTTTAAAGATTCTGGGAATGGTGAAAAAGAAGGAGTAGTCCTAATGACAAGGGCGTTAAGAAGAATTAAAACATTTTACAGGCACTAAAAAAATGAAAGCAATAATTTTAGCAGCAGGAAAGAGTTCTAGACTTTATCCTTTGACAAAAGAAACTCCTAAATGTCTTCTGGAACTCTCTGATGGTTTATCTATCATTGAATATCAAATCTTATTATTAAAAGAGCTAGGAATTAATGATATTAATATAGTAACTGGATTTCAAGCATCTAAGATTAAGGAAAAATTGGAAAATAAAGCTACTTACTTTCATTATGAGAATTATGAGGCAACCAACAATCTTCATACATTGAATACTATTTCAAATGAATTAAATGATGAATGTATCATAATGTTTTCAGATGTCATTATTGCTAAAGATCTATTTTACGAATGTTTGAAATCGAATGACGACTTTAATCTGATAATTGATTCAAATAACGTTACTGAAAAAACTATGCGTGTTGTTACAAAAAATAATTCCATCACTGATATTGGTAGCCATATTTCCGTAGCTAATGGAGATGCGAATTTTATAGGCATTGCTAAGTATAGTAAGAGGGCAATAAAAATAATTAAGCGATACGTTGATTATTTTTGTCGTAACAACAACTATATTGAAGATTATTATACAATTGTGTTACCAGAAATAGCCAAGAACAACCAAAAAATTAATTACACTTTGAATCTAAACAATTATTATTGGGATGAGATTGATTATTTGGATGATTATAATAATGTTAAAAAAGTATTTGGGGATAAAAGAGATTTAATAATATGAAGTTGAAAAACAATAATGTTTGTATTTGGTTTACTGGTTTGTCAGCTTCTGGGAAATCTACCCTAAGTGAGCTTCTTTATAGTGATATGAAAGATAGAGGTATCTCTAACATCATATTGCTCGATGGTGAGGCGGTCAGAGAACAATTGAAATTTGAGGGATTTGGTAATGCTGATCGAAATGAGGTTGGTATTCAAAAGTCAAAAATAGCCCTTGATTACATAAATAGAAATAACCATGTAATTATTACAGGTATTGCGCACATAAAAGATACTCGAGACAGGATAAGAAAAACTTTTAAGAATTATTATGAAATATATTTAAAGTGTGATGTTAGCATATGTTCAAACAGAGATTATAAAGGACATTACATTAAAGCAAAAAATGGAGAAATATCAAACTTTGTTGGAATTACTGAAGATTACCAAGAATCTTCTCCTGAATTGGTAGTTGATACCGGTAAAATGAGTATTAAAGATTGCCAAGGAAAAATTCTTAAAAGTATTATAGAATATATTGAAATTATAAAAAAGCGAAACAAAGTATAGGGTGACTTAATTATGAACATATCAAAAAAGAATATTACTGATAAGATCTACAAACTACTTGATGAGTTTTTAAACATATCAACAAAAGTAATACCTAAACATCCATCTATCGTCGTGATTTTAATGCATGAATATTTTCGAAGCCTATATCCAAGTGATCCTTTTATTAAGGAAAGATATGATGATGACATTTTTCTTAATGTCCAAAAATGTTTAGAAAATAACATTTCTATTTTAAAATCATATTTAAAAGTGGGTTCCTACTTATCCTTTGAAAATATTATGGATAATTCTAATAGCATTAATCAAGATAAGATTAAACAAATGAATAACCTTTTTGGTTCTCTTTGGGAAGAGAGGTACAAGGAGAAGATGCTTGATTCAAAAGATGTCATAAATAGCCTTTTTAACTTTAACAAATTAAACTTGTCATCTTTAGTTAAAGGTAAATATGTAATTGATATCGGTTGTGGAAGTGGAAGATTTTCAAGCGCGCTTGCAAGATTAGGTGCCAAGAGTGTTGTTGGAGTTGATATCAATGAGCAAGGTTTGGAATTAGCTCGGAATCTTGTAAAACAACAAAAGATAGATAATATCAGCTTCGTAAACCATGATATTCTCAATCTCCCTTTTGATGATGAATCATTTGATTTTGTTTTTTCAAAAGGGGTTTTGCATCATACAGGTGATTTAGATAAAGGACTTAATGAATATTCAAGGGTACTAAAAAAAGGTGGCTCGGGCTTTTTATATTTATATGCAAGTGGAGGTATATACTGGAATTCTCGAAAAAAGATGAGAGATGTAATGAAGCTTATTCCAATGGAATTTTCAGTAAAAGTTCTTCATAGCATTGGAATGCCATCTAGGAGAACAATATTTGTAGATAGTTGGTATGTCCCTATTGAAGAGTATGTAGAATCAAGGCATATTGAAGAGTATTTTAATAATAAAAATTACAATAAAATATTTCGTCTTAAATCATCACGATCATTTGAATTGGATAAAATTGTTTTAGAAAATGGAAAGTGGGCTAAGGATATGTGGGGTGAAGGCGAATTAAGGTACTATTTAAATAAATGATTGCTACGTAAAAAGTTTGAGATAGAAATTGACGATGGATATAAAAAAAATTAGAAAAAAACTGAAGAGTGATGGTATTTATCATATAAAGAACTATATGACAAATTCTTTAGAGTTTGAAAAATTAACCAATAAAATTCACCATATAACTTCTCTTTTATCAAAAAAATATAATTTAGAGCTTCCTATGGAAGATCAAGACGCAGTTGAGAAAAAAATCATTGAATTAAATACTTTAAATAAAAAAATTGGTGGTTTTATGAATGACTCAATAAACGCCTCTCCAGAATTGATGGAATTATTTACTTGTGAAAGGATTAAACAATTAGCAATAGATTTTTTGGATGTTAAAAATATTGATTTACTGAGCAATAATTACAGGTTCAGAGTTCAAATTCCAGGGCATGATAAAATATCAAACTTACCTTGGCATCAAGATTCTCATTATAATAGTATGTACAATTATAATAATTCATTAGTTATTTGGTTATCAATTAATGATATATATGGAGAAAGTGGGCCAATAGTATTTAAAAAAGGTTCTCACGTGTACAGACAATTACCAAGATTAGATCACTTAAAACCAAATGGATTAAAAGCTTACACTATCTCTGAAGAATATCTATCAGATTCAAGATTTCAAGAATCCTCAATTGATACTAAGAAGGGAGATATACTTCTGATCGACCTGAACCTTATACATAGATCTGGTTATAATGATACCAAAGATAAAATCAAGTTGTCATGTCAAGCTAGATTTCATAATTCATCTGCAAATGGATTTTTATCTGAATACCTATAATTGAACTGCATAAATGAATTTTATAAATAAAAAAGAGTTAGCAAAGGTTGTATTTGTTACTGGCGCTACTCGTTCCGGTAAAATAATTCTCAATAGAATATTATCTAGTTTGAATAATATTGAAAATATCAGATACGATCCACTAACTGAACAATTTCCATGCTTACACAGGCTAAAAAAAATTGATGATGAAACATGTGTTTATCTTTTTAAATATTCAGTTTATCATATGATATATGATAATTATCTTGGTCGCAATAGTAATTTTAGGCCAAGTGATTTTACAAGCATATGGAAGACTCCAGATCCGCATAAGTTTATTTATCGCTTAGCATCTTTTAAACCGCACGGATATGGTGATAGTCTGCAAGGCGATGATGCAATTACTTCAATTGTAGACTCTAAAATAATATTTCAAATGATGCTTCATTTTCAACTTATGCACATTAATATATTATTTAAATCTTTTCCAAATGCCCTAGTTTATTATATGAAAAAGCATCCGATTGACTTAACATACTCATGGTTGAAAAAGAGTTACGGTGGATTATTTTATGAAAATCCGAGGGTAGCAATGATGCTTTTTAAACATGGGAAGCACACTATCCCTTATTATGCAGTTGGTTGGGAAGATGTATTTATCACTTTAAATAATACAGACAAAATAATATATATGATAAATCACATGAACAATGTGTCTGAGGACGAATATTTTAAATTAAATGAAAATTTTAAAAATAAACTAAAGCCTATTGATTTCGATAATCTTGTACAAAATCCTGAAGAACACGTCAAGCAAATATGCAGAGATTTAAACACAAAAGAGACACCCTACCTAAATACTATCTATAATGAAGAAAATTTGCCAAGAAATATAAAAATTGGTCAAAGAGATATTAAGCTTAAACATATAAAAGAAACTGCGTCGAAAGAAGGTTTGGAATTACTGTTTAAAATGATCGAAAAGTTTGAAAGTCCAGAATCAATATAAATAGCATAAAATCATTTTTGAGCAATTTTGAATAACCAAAAAAGTATGGAATACTGTTTAATTGAGGATCTTAATAGCAATATTCCGCTCCCCAACAATTGCCAACTTGTTGCATTGACAGTAGATGCTAGTTCGAAGCTTGATAATCTTGGCATTGAATATTCTATTATTGATGATTATCTTAACATGAAGGATACATATGGCGATGTTGATACGTATCTTTCTTCCCAGTTAAAATGGTTTAAGTCTTTCGATAAAATGGTTAAAGAGCTATATGGTGATGCAAAAACACTGAATATCGATCTTCCAGAACTATACTTTTATAATATAAAGTATTTAGTAGATCAGATAATTTTAACGTCAAGGATGCTTAATGGATTCTTTGAGAAGGCAAGACCGAATAAGGTATGGTTTTATAGTCAAGTGTTTGGTGAAGATCATTTTGATCGATGGTCTTGGTTTTACTTCGGAGACAGCTCTTTTTCAAGAATTGTAGATTTAATCTGCGAAAAAAAACAGATAAAATTAGAAAAGAAAATAATAAATGCTACTTATACAAAATCTGATAATCCTTTTCATGATGGAACGATATTATCAAAAGTAAAGCAGTTAATACCAAGATCAATTAAAAATAGTATTAAAAGTTCAAAAAATAATTTGGAAATTGCTCTGAGGCCTTCTTCAAACAAGAACAAAAAGACCATATTCATTATCAAATCAAATGGCTATGTCCAAGAATTTTGCAGAGATGCAGTTGAGAATGGATATAAAATCAAATACTTCAATAAAAAGATGCTTGATGATTCATCTTTCCCCATAATTGAAAATGCTAATGTTGGGGCAGATTATTTAAAAAATAGTAATCTAATGAAATGGATAAATGATAAGTGTGAGTTTGATACTTATGACATCATAAAAGATAGATTTCATTATCTCTTGAATTCTTTGTTCCCTGAAACTCTATCGATGATTATAAGTTTCATGAGCATATATGAAAAAGAAAAAGTAGATTTTGTTCTGAATTATTCTCTGGGGACAGAGATCGATTTTGCTGCAGCAATGGCCGCCAAAATTAATAAATCTACAAAAAGTGTTGGTTTTTATCATGGAATGGACGCATTTAAGGCGCCATTTAGATATTTTATGGAGATTAAACATTTTGATATATACTTCTCCTCTACATCAGGAGAAGTTGAGCATTTTTCAGAACTTTCTAAGCAATTTGACAATCACTCTAAATCTATTATTGGTGAGTATCCTTATTTAAGAAATAAAATGGTAAAACTACGAAATAGGTATACTCATCCACTGGATAATTCAAAAAAGCCAATTGTATTATACCTCCCAATCATGCGCAAAATTAGAAGTAATATGCCTATTGATTTAAGTATCCCACTTAACATGTCCATGTTAAAATGGCATATGGCATTGATTGATTATTTTTCGTCTAAAATAGATAATCATTTTATTTGGAAGGCATATTTGCATTCTCCTTTTAATTATGATCCAATTGAAAATTATATTAAGAAAAAAAAATTTAAAAATTTAACCTTTAGTAATATAAAACTTCAAAATTGGTTACCTAAAGTAGATAGAGTTATTTGTGACGTACCAAGTACTGCATTTTTTGAAGCATCTCTTTCTGGGAAATCTGTAATTACCTTTTTCGACAAGGATATTCAGCAATTTAGAGAAAGCGTTTTTGACACATTTGGTAGTAGTATTAAATCATTCAAGAATATTGATGAAGGAATTAAAATAATTGATGAGTTTCTTCATGATGAGTCAGGAAAATATGTTGTGGATATAGAAAAATTGATAGATTCAAATGCATCTGTTTTTGATGTTTTGGAAAAAATTTAATTTAAAGATTATTTGACTTTTTATTGAGCAAATTAAAAATAGCGTTCTTCACAGAAAATTATTATAAAGGTGGTCTAGATACTTTTATAATATCACTTATAAATAATTGGCCAAATGATAATGATTCCATTGAACTTATTTGTAATGATTGCCACCCTGGTATTGAGACATTTCAATCACAGATCAGAAGAAACTTTAGATTAAGAAAGTATAAAATATTCAATTCTTCAAAAATTATTGAAGTAATAAAATCAATTAATGTTATAAAGCTTTTATCAAAACCAATTGATTTTCTCATTAGATACCCACTCTTTATATCAAAAATTATATCCACTAGAAAATTATTTTTGAAAAGCAATGCCAATCGATTAATAGTGATTAACGGTGGGTATCCTGGAGGTGATCTATGTAGAGCGGCAACCATCTCTTGGAGTATGCTCAACCCAAATAAATTATCGATTCATAATTTCCATAATATTGCTCAAAAGCCTAACCTAGTTTCATCTTTCTTCGAAAATATAATTGATAAAATGATAAACAAACATAGCAGCTATTTAATTAGCGTATCACAATATTCATCTCAATCCATATTAAGCAGGCCAGGATTCAAGCATACAAATAAGTTACGATTTGTATACAATGGTATAAGCCCTCTAAAAAATATATGCGAAGCTGATTTACATTCAGAAATAAATATAGATAAAAATGATAAAATATGCAGCATGCTGGGAACCTTCGAACCAAGAAAAGGTCATAAGTTTGTCTTAGAAGCATTTAAAATAGTTATTGAAAAGGTTCCAGAAGCTCATCTATTATTCGCTGGTTATGGATCAAAAAAAGAAATTGAGAATGTGAAAGATTTAGTTAATGATTATGGTTTAAAGAAAAATGTACATATTTTGGGATTTAGAGAAGACAAAGAGAATATTTTATTGCAGACTGAAATTTTAATTATTGGATCCCAAGCTTACGAGTCATTTGGCTATACTGCAATTGAAGCAATGGCATGTAAAATTCCAGTGGTTGCTACTAATGTTGGAGGATTACCTGAAGTAGTAAAAGATGGAGAAGGTGGATACTGTTTAGACTATAATGATGTTTTTGGTTATTCAAAAAAGATTATTGAACTTTTACAGAATAAAAGTTTAAGAATTGAACAAGGTTTAAAAGGATATAATAGGTACAGAGCTAGTTTTTCTGCAAATCAAATGGCTAAAAGATATTATCAATATATAGTAGAATGATTATTTAGATCCTATATAATAAGAATATGAAAAAGATACATATGGATCCAAAATATTTTGAGGTACTTGATTCCGCTAACGATGAAAAAAATTATTTTACAGATGTAATTTTAAAGCTTAAAAGTGTAATTAACTTAGATGACGCAATGCTTCTTGATGTTGGATGTGGGACAGGTAAATTTATTGCACCAATATTAAAATTCTCTACTCCTAAAATAATTGGAGTTGATGGTACAACGGGAGTTGCAGATAGAGCAATAGCACGTGGTTACAAAGATGTTAAGGTTGTTGATGATTTAAGTAATATTGTTCTTCCATTTGAGGAAGAATCATTTGATTGCGTTATTTCCAAAGATGTTTTTGAGCATTTATATGATCCATTATTTACACTAAATGAGATATATAGAGTGATGCGTATGGGCGGTATTTTTCTATTTCACGTCCCTAATCATTTTCCACTGATAGGGAGATATCGATTTTTATTGAATAATCAATTGGATACTTTTAGTTACTTTCAAGATGAATCTCGTTGGGAATTTCCCCATATTAGGTTTTATGAATATTTTGATAATATATCAATATTAAATAACGCAGGTTTTGAAATTGTTGAAGATTTAAGTCATCTATTTCCAGCGATACCAATATTACATAGGTTTAAAATGTTTAATTCGTTATCTAGGTGGATAATAAATCAATTTCCAAATCAATTTTCAGAAGCATATACATTATTACTCAAAAAAGTATCTAAATAGATATTATCTGTTTAGATTAGACTCCATTTTTATATAAAGTGAAATTTTAAATCAAAAAGCGGGTGAAAAATAAATAAGCTAATATCAACTTTTTCCAAACTGCTTGGAAGGGATTTATATCTTTACGATGTTGGTGCAAGATGGGGCCTTCAGCCTCCTTGGGAAACGTTTAGATCTATTACTAGTATCGTAAGTTTTGAACCAGATGATGAGGAGTATGATAGATTAGTAGCAAAAATTGATAAAGAAAAAGAAGAAGTATTTAACTATGCTTTGTACAGAGAAGCTGCTGAACTAAAATTATACCTAACTGTTGAGAGAGGCTGCTCCTCTTTATATAAACCAAATTTAGAATTTATAAGGACGTTTTCTGGTACTCAAGGCTTTGAAATTGATAAAACAATCAGTGTCAACGCAATTAGCTTAGATGAATTAATCAAAAAAGAGAGGCTGGAAAATATTGATTTCATCAAAATTGATGTTCAGGGTGCTGAATTAGATGTTTTAAAAGGAGGAGAAAAATTTCTTTCTGAAAACATTTTAGGAATGGAGTTAGAGGTTGAATTTCAACAACAGTATCTCGAACAACCTCTTTTTTCTGAAGTAGATGATTACGTTCGAAATAAAATGAGTTTAGAAATACAAGATCTGAAAAAATACTATTGGAAACACCCCGAAGGTTTGCATTTTGGTTCAGCGAAAGGTAAGTTGATTTTTGGTGAGGCATTGTATTTAAGATCACCTGAAAATCTGGATAACTTTTGTAGGCAATATTTTCAACGAGAAGCTAAAGATAAGTTATTGATAGCAGTCTTAATTGGCGTGGTTTACGGCTTTTTTGATTATTCTTTGGCAATTCTAGAAAGAAATAGATCAACAGGAATTATAAAAAATAATGAGATAGATTCATTGGTAAAGGCTATTAAGGTATATGGGAAGGGATTAAGATATAACGGAAAGCTTTCTGTTTACATTTCTGAAATTTTTCGTTTATTTTATAGAATGTTTCAGCCAACTGAAGGTGGTGGGAGCATTGGACAGCCCTTAGGTAGTAGGAAAAAATTTGGCATTTTCTATTAGTACTTTTAAATCTTATATGTATTTAAAAAAAGGAATTATTTTATGGATGCAGTGATATTATGTGGAGGGAAGGGCACACGTTTGAGTGAAGAAACAATCAATAAGCCTAAACCAATGGTGGAGATTGGAGGGAAGCCTATTTTATGGCACATTATGAAGTCATATAGTTACTTCGGAATCAATCGTTTTATTTTAGCTCTTGGTTATAAAGCAGAATACATTAAACAATATTTCTATAATTATAAATACACAAATACTGATTTTTCATTAAAACTGGACCCTGAAGAAAAAATTCAATTTCTGAATCATTCAGATGAAAAAAGTTGGGAAATTGTATTTGTAGATACAGGAGAAGAGACTTTGAAAGGAGGTCGTATAAAGCGAGTTGAAAAATATATTCAAAGTGACCTTTTCCATCTTACGTACGGAGATGGCGTATGCGATGTAGATATAAGTCATTTACTTAAATTCCACAATTCTCATGATTGCCTTGCCACTGTAACAGCTGTAAGACCACCTTCAAGGTTCGGTGAATTAAATATTAATGATGATGAGATTGTAGAAGAATTAGAGGAAAAGCCTCAGATGGGGAAGGGCCTTATTAATGGCGGATTTTTTATTTTTGATAAAAAGATATTTTCTTATTTAACGGAGGATAAAAATTGTGATTTTGAGTTTGGTCCACTTCAAAAAATTGCAAGTGATGGCCAGCTAAAAGCGTTCAAGCATAACGGCTTTTGGCAGTGTATGGATAATGTTAGGGAGCGTGATTATCTTAATAATCAGGTCAAAGAGAATACTGCTCCATGGGTGAGATGGAATAAATAAAACGTGTTTAGCAATATTTATAAAAATAAAAAAGTTTTAATTACTGGCAATACTGGTTTCAAAGGTAGTTGGTTATCTATATGGTTACTAAAACTGGGAGCAAAAGTTTATGGTATCTCAAAAGATATCCCGACTGAACCTTCGATGTATAAAGAGTTGGAAGTCAATAAAAAAATCACACATTATATGGAAGATGTTAGAGATTTGGATTCAGTAAGTCGTGTAATACAAGAAATAAACCCTGATTTTGTATTCCACTTTGCTGCTCAGGCACTAGTATCTCTCTCTTATTCGAATCCTGTTGATACAATAACTACAAACATTATTGGGACTTCAAATATTTTAGATGTTTTGAGGAAATTGAATAATCATTGTGTAGGTATAATAATTACAAGCGATAAGTGCTATGATAACGTTGAGTGGGAATGGGGATATAAGGAAACTGATTCACTAGGAGGGAAAGATATTTATAGTGGTTCCAAAGGTGCAGCTGAAATAATATTTAAATCTTATTATCATTCATTTTTTAAAAATGATCAATCGAAGGTTAGAGTTGCATCAACTAGGGCAGGTAATGTCATTGGCGGAGGCGATTGGGCAAAAGATAGAATAATTCCGGATTGTATTAGAGCTTGGAGTAGAAAAGAAATAGTTGAGGTAAGGAGTCCTAATGCTACAAGGCCTTGGCAACATGTGCTTGAGCCACTTAGCGGATATTTAACCTTAGGTCATCACCTTTACAATAATTCAGATTTGAATGGTGAAAGTTTTAACTTTGGGCCCACTCCACAACACTCTCACTCTGTCGAAGATATTTTAAGAGATATGACTAGATACTGGAATTTTGAAGATCCATCCAATGCATATACTGTTGTTGATGATATTAAATTTCATGAAGCAGGTCTGTTAAAGCTCAATTGCGAAAAGGCTTTATTTCATCTTAATTGGGTACCAACATTAGATTATGAAGAATTGGTGGCATTTACAGGGTCATGGTATTTCAGTTTTTATAAATCTTCAGGGAATATGATGAACTTTACTTTAGAACAGATTGATGAATATGAGAAACATGCAATAAGTAAAGGGAATCAATGGACAAAATAGACATAGAAGGTCTTATACTTACTCCTCTAAACCGCATTCATAATCCAAACGGAGATATTCTTCATGGAATAAAGCGAAGTGAAGCAGAATTTTCTAGTTTTGGCGAAGCTTATTTTTCAATGATAAAAAATGGTAGTATAAAAGGCTGGAATAAGCACAAGGTTATGACCTTAAACCTTATTGTTGCCATAGGTGAAGTATCTTTTGTTGTGTATGATGATAGGGAAGCAAGCAATACGAATGGTAGTTTTTACAAAATAGAATTATCACAACTCAATTATAAAAGATTGACAGTCCCGCCTGGTTTATGGCTTGCTTTTAAGGGAAAGGGTAATCAATCA
>MDTG01357180.1_pt1 | contig 51575 bp, 48 predicted proteins | sample 811421 | NCBI WGS metagenome assembly MDTG01 (sample SAMN05326645, study PRJNA326480) | marine metagenome | isolation source: seawater | place: Pacific Ocean: South East | collected 2011
GTTCTGTTCTGGTGTAGTTTCTACTTTCTCTTAATCTTTGTATGTGTTTGCCTATTGTTGTTTCTTGCCTTGGTACATAATTTTTATACTTACTCATTCAGGGTCTGTTTTCAATTTTATGTGTTTTAAAGAATTGGCAAAATTTGCCATATCTTTTTTTGTTTTTAGCAAATGAATTGTTTTACCAAATTTGTATTTAAACATTTTTTCTTTTATTTTAAATACTGGCGTTACCATTCCCTTTGCGTCTACTACTAACTCTTCATCCCCATCCTTAACAAGAAAATCAGCTACATACTTAATTGCTCTTATTGCCTTCCCTTCTTGCCTAAATCCAGGCTGAAGTTCGAATGATGGTTGGAGTGTGAAATTCTCGAGCCCAATTGTTTTCTTTAAAAACAGGTAAACTCTCATTTCGAGCTTGGATGCAAATACAACACCGTCTGCTGATCTCTTTGCAGAGTCGCTTACCTTGTACTTGTTGTATCTTTTATATTTGGCCAAAACTAAAAAAAATGATCAATGATCTGTGAACCAGCTCAATTATATATAACGCAAATTAGAGCGTTATTTCAACCAGTTTGCAACATCGAATCAATAGCGTCACCATGTTCTTCTATAAACTGTCTAGCTTCTTCGCTATCGTCCTGCTCTACAAAAGGATCTTCTTCAACGGTGATATCCGGATCGGTTGAATCTTTGCTCTTGGATACTTGTAGGGTACTCGCACCTTCTTCCTCCTGTAATTCTTCTGATTCAGGATCTGACTCAAGTAAAGAACGCAGCAAAGCTATGTCGCTTATGTCTATAGCTGATTTAACAGTTTCTTCGTTCAAAGAATCTTCACCATATTTCTCAGTATAGACAGAGTGTATTGGAGCGTACATATCCGCCGCGTACTTTTTAAGGAACTGCCTGCCTACATAAACGATACCCGTTGCAAGAGGTTCTTCAAGATTGGAAGCAGCCTTACATATACCAGGACCCATATCGTGGTACTCAGAAGCGAGAGAAAGTCCCAAGGGCTCGCTAAGCAAGGGATCATTACATACGAGAGAAACAGCCAAACTCTTTTTAAGTTCAGATGCTTTTTCAAACCTAGCCCCCTTTATCATGTCCAGAGAGTCATTAAAGCCGTACTCACGTACAAGGTCTTTAAATTCATCCAAACCACCATTAGCCACTTTCGTTATAAGATCTGCATACCCGCTATCTATAGCCCTACTTTCCTTAGCCATAGTAGTACGCATAAGACCTTCTAAATCCTCACCAGTAGGATCCATATCAACCTCCTCATCAAAGGGAGTTTCAGGGGCATTTTCTTTACTACGACGAATTACGAGTTTTTTAATCTTTTGCTTTGCTCCTTGTCTTTTAAGAGGAGGCCTATTCTTAGACAAAAGTTTATTCGCCATAACCGCAGACATAAGAGCAATGATAAGAGGAACTCCCATCATACCAGCTCCCCATTTATCGCCGCTACTAAAAGCTTCTTTAGTACTAGCTTCCTTGCCTAAAGATCCGCCCTGCAAACGATCTAGATAAACATTCTGCGCCTGGTCTAATTCCGTTTGAAGTTGATTTTCACGTACTTTGTTAAAAACATGAGTAACGCCCTTGTAGCCTAAGTAACCAGCTAAAACCATACCCATATAGCTCATGAGCGCTGTGTCTGGGTTACTAGCTTCCTTTGTATGTGCTTCTTTCTCCGGAAGGTTGATGTACATAACGTCGTCATCATAACTAGTGTTTGAAGCACTATCGCGTTTGTCTCCAAGTCTGGAAAGAAATTTATATAGAGCGAGAGTGGAGGCAATACCACCACCTACCAAAGCTCCCCCACCAAGGAACTTCATAACCCTATCCCAGTTAACATCTCCGGTTTCTCTAAAATCGTTTTGCATTACACTTTTTGTTTATATTCTATTTCAACTACCTGTACAAGTATTTTCCAGTTTTCCGTAGTTTTACAGAATTGTTTATCTTCATCAATTATTATAGCCTCGGGATCTTCCTGATGGGCAGCATCTATTAGATTTGAGTAAGCCTCAATATGCTCAGGGTCTGACAAATCATAGACTTTTATATATGTCTTCTTTTTTCGCCAAGCAGTTTCATCTTGAAATTGTCCCTCAACAGAAGCTCCGTTTTTACCCCACTCAGGCTCTTTTGAGATTGTATGGTTCAGTAATGCAGAGTTTTCTTCAGTTATGCCTGAAACGCCTTTGGCTCCTATTATAGCTTCTTCGAGACTACCATTGATACCATCCTCTTTATCAACTCCATGACCTAGAGGCGCTGTTTTTTCTTTAGTCATTACCCCAAATAGCTCAGTAGACGATCCATTTCACTAGCATAATTTCTTTTTCCTTCTTGTTGTCGTCTCACTGCACGCCGATGGCCATCAGAGGCATCCAATTGACGATGACGGTTACGTAAAAGTTGCTCGCGACTGCTGATGCTCGCCCCTCCTGGGCCCTGATTTATGTCGGTGATTCTTGGTATCATACCATTAACGTGCGTAAAATCATCGGCGTAGCTCGAGCCCTGCCTCAATATTCGTTTGAGCAGCGCAATGTTGCTCTGAACGCCGCCACCTTCACCTGCAAGACCTTTTAGGAGATGCATCTGGTCGTATGGACTAAAATCGTTAAGACCCTTCTGTCTTTCCATAAGGTCTTGGAAGAACCTTCTACCCTTACCGCCGGGTTGCGACATTAATTTTAGGGCTCTTTGAACCGCTGCATATTTTTCTAATTGTTTCATTTTTTAATACCCTACAGAGTTTTCGATTGATCCTTCTAGATCTCGTGCCATGTCGTGGTACTGGTCTATCCGGTTTTTTGTGATTTCGTTTGGAAGAGCTTCTTCCTGAGATTCTCTTTTGAGCGCCCAATAAAGAGTGCCAACACCAATTCCCGTAATGGCAGAAAGAGCAGCAACACTTTTAAGACCCCCGCTGAGAAGGGCAGCCATTCCGCCCATTGTACCAGCTTGTTTGATAATGTGTTTTGCTACATGCTTCGTCTTTCCACAAAAGTCGTATACTCCTTTAGCTACTAAATCACATGTATCATCCCATTGTCCATTATTGGCTTTATATGCAGCCGACTTTACCAATAGATAGACGTCACTGTCATGTGGTACATTACCATGATCTAGTATAGTCTTAGCTGCGTTTAGCACATCCACGGATTTGTTAACATATGTAGCAGACTTTTCAAAAGCTTCGTTAGCCCCTTGAAACGAGTAAACCTTATCATAAGTTATACCCGTCTCTGCGCATCCCATTAAAATTCCTAATTCTCTAGCATTCATCTAAACATTCCTGTTAATTGTTGACTTCTACCTCCCATTATACCTCCCAAAATAGTTGCTATAACTGTAGAACGACTTCCCATATTAAATAAAAATTTAGCAATCAGGTAAACCGCCGCAGCCCCTGTCGCACCGCCTAATAGCTTTTGAAGCAGACTTCTATGGTGTGGTGATAGACCAGCAACCTCTCCGGCAAGAGCGGTTCTTATTCTATGTGGGTAGGGGGACCTATATATGTTACTCATTGTGAGCTCAAAAGGTCCGTTGCCATCAGACATACTGCCCCAACCTGAGGCTTTTTTTTTAAAAGTTTTTTTAAAGGAAGCTTCCTTTGGATAACCAGGGGGGTGGCTTTTATAGAAATCTAACGGATTCTTAAACCAATTTTCTACCTGGTTACTTATGCCATCTTGTGTTGGATCTATCTCTCCAAATCCTAAGTTAGGGATATCCCTAAAATAGGCGTTGATTCCGTGTAGGCCCATAAGCCCACCACCGCCGAGCAGAGCTCCCTTAATGGCGTCACCTAACATATCTCCACGACCAGAAAGAAGCGACCAAAGAGCTCCTCCTCCCCCGCCAAGTATGATACCTAACAAAGCTGAATTTAGTGGGTTATCCCTAGCCATACGAACAGTATCGCCTATGTATCCACTACCGTAATGCCCTAATAATTTGCCGGCCTGGTACTCTAAATTTTTCTCCTTAGAACCGATAGGCGCATTTGCCATATTGTTAGAAGCAGTACCTATAGACTTCCAGATACCTGGGTCTTTTTGTTGCTCTTCATAATCTTCACGAGCTTTGTGAAGATCCCTTTTCTTTTTTTCGAAATCTTCATCAAAGTTAGGACCGCCAGTGGGTAAGCTACCTACACCAGTAGCGACACTACCAGCGACAGCAGCTGGAGCTGCAGCTCTTAAAAAGCTAACTTTAAGTAGCGAGCTCAAAGTTCTTAATACTCAGGTCCCTCTCCGGTACCTTGGACATGAGGATCAGAGGTCTCTCCTATGTCATCACCTGCTTCAGGCTCTTCACCCTTTTTATTTTGGTTGGTCGCGCTGAAAGACTCTTCGCAATCAGGCTGCGACATCTTCTTGGGAGAATCCTCATCCTTTTCAACCTTAAGAGCTTTCTTATCGAAAGACTCCTCTTTTTCAACCGGGTAACCAAAAAGGTCCAGTTCTTTGCTAGAAGCTTCCTTTGTAGATTCTACGTTAGCAGGCTTACTCATGCTAGCTGCAAAATTCTGTACTTCTTCCTCAGAGTAATTTGGGTATGCTTGTCTGATCGCAGACATCATATCCACACCCTGAGCCATCAAAGCTTTGACTTGCTCTACGTTAGCGCTTTTAGACTTATCAAAAGCGTTTTTAATATGATTCTCTAAATCTTCCATTTTCATAACGAGTAATATAAGGGTTTGTAGTTAAAAGTCGACATATTAAAATGACCTTGATATCTCAAGACCACCTCTATCAAAATTTCCAGTCCTGCCAGCAGATATATCCCAGGGTCCTAATTTAAAGTCTGCTCTTTGTTTCAGACCCATTTCTCCTATATCCCCAATTCTATCTATTGTTCTTCTATTAAGGCCTGTAAAATCAGACAAAAGCCCCGTTCCCTTATTAGTCACATCTTTCTTAAAGTCACCACCGAGCACATAAGGCAGGACATGCTTAGCAGACGGTTGTTGTGGTAGGTCAAGCAAAGCATTTGGTGCAGGATTTTTTGGAGCGACTGATTTTGGGCTCTCTTCTTTTTTATCTAAAGTTGCTACTCTTCTTTGCTTGGTTGGAGGCTGGCTAGGCTTTTTTTTTACCTCATCCTTAGGAGGGTTTGCCATAGCGTATTTTTCTTTGCTTTCCTTCTTTTCTTCTTTTTTCTTCTTTTTCTTCTTTTTACTTCCTACAGGCCTACAGCTATCATTACTGTATGGTTTTTTACCTGGAACAGGCTCATACCCATCCCAGCATCGCCCTTTTGCGTATTTAGCTATATATAGTTTCTCTAAGTTATTCATTTTTTATACTTTGCTGCAATTAATCCTACGATATAAAAATAGAGTAAAATTAATATAACCTCAACCATTATTGCTGCCCGCCGCCTTGCATTTGCTGATACATTTGCTGGACGCCTTGAGCTCCGGCTTGGCTTCTCATTTTCTCCATAAATTCTTTAACAAGGGCATGTAGAGTAGGATTACTACCACGAATAGCATCAAGTTCTTTTCTCCTTGATCCTTCATCCATAGACAAGAACTGTTGCGCCATTTGTTGCGCTTGTTCTTGTATATCAAGAGGAGAAGTACCTTGGGCATTTGGAGGACCTCCAGGAGCAGAGCCTGCTGGACCACCTTGTTGTTGGGCTTGTTGTTGTTGCTGAGCGTCCAGTGTCTGGTCGATAGATCCGGTTTCCATCTCTCTTCGAAGTTCCTCTTCCTTCTCCATTTGGATTTTCTGTATTTCCATATCTTCTTCCAAACGATCTCTTCTTTCTTCGACGGGATCTTCGATACCAAGAAAAGCGTAAGCTTTTTTGCGGGAAATCTCACCAGCAGAAGAGAGTTGCATGATGATGTTCTGCCTATCAAGGTTATCAGCAAGACTAGGCTTGGAGATAGAAACTTCGATAAATTCTTCTCCCATGTAACGAGCTATTTTCCTAGAGACCCACTGCGAAAACTGTGTAAACCCTAGATGTATGAACATAAAACTGTTTTCAAACAATCGAACAGATGTTGGTATTTGTTGGACTGTTAAAGAACCTTTAAATAGTTCAGCCGGGTATCCCATTCCATCCAGCATGGAGTCTGTTTGGTACTCTAAAAGATCTTTAGGCGTAAGGTTCTTACCTTCCCCACCAAACTCTTGATAGTTAACAGGAAAAGGGAGTGCGTGCATTGCGAATTTATCTTTTCTCCTGTTCTGTATAATAGTCTGAACCTGACTTCTCCATTGTGTAAGAATAAGGTTTTTAACTATTGCAGATTCTGTGTCTTTAAATTCCGGGCTAAATAATCTAAAGGGGACCATATAGTCGAGCCCTATAGACTCGTCTATTTTGCGATAAACCTGAAGCAAATGTAGCGAACGATAGTTAGCAAGAGTTTCTGGTAGGCCCCAGCCTTTATTACTAACTCCGCAAATAGTAGGAGATTTGAAATGATATATTTCGTCTTCGTAAAAAAGAAAATCTTGATCCTTAGACATAGCAGCAAGCATGTCCATTGGGATCTCATTGATGATGTGTATCTTATTATCTTTTACATCTCTGACGATATCGTTTTCAAATTTATAAATGTAAGAACTAGAACCAGATATAAGATTATGTCTTATGACTATATTTCTTGGATTCAGTTTCCTTAAACGTATCTTGTCCTTATCCTTGGACATAATATCCCGAAATGGGAGCTTTATTAATTTTTTTGTATTCTTAGGATCTGGCACTTCATACTTCATGGTTTTCAGGTCAAATTTTATCTGATGTCCTGAAAACATATTCAAAGAATACTCAGCTGAATGCCGACTATCTACTAGGTATCTATCGAAAGGAAAGTGTATTCTGTAAAATGAGTTACCATAACATGCCCACTCGTCTCCCATCTCAGCCATAGCCTGGGGTAATCTTAGCTGATACGTGAGGTATTTATCCAACGTATCTTTTTCAGACCCAGAACCCTCTCCTGGATACTCAAAATCAGTTATAAAGTGTCGTATGACCCGGGAAGAGGCTCTTCTGTACTGGGGGTTAAGGTAATACAAAAACATGCAGAAATCCAAAGCCGAAGATAGGTCCTCTGGCATGCTTGCCGAAGACGGCATAAGAAAGGGGTCGTCGAACTTGGCCTTACTTCCGCCAAAGATATTCTCCATGTCTACACTCATTTAACTATCTCCTTCTCCTCCACAGCATGGATCAACGTCATCTAGGCATTCATCGAGCTTACCCTCTATACGCAAGACCATGTCGGATATCTCATCACAAACCTCATTTACAACGTCGTGATGATCGTTCTCTTCTCCATCAGCAAGAGGAGAACCTTTCTTTATAAATGTGCAGGGTTTACCGGACACCTCCGATGGTGTCTTACCTATTTCTACCTTTCCATTTTTTATCATGAATCGTTTGAACTAGATTATCTACGTTTTTTTCAATTAAGTCCAGCGTCTTATTAGGAGCATTTTCATTTATATCAGGAATGTCCCAGTAGATGATACGATTCTCTAACGATTCAAAAAACAATTCAGCCATGGGTTTATGTTCTTTTTCATACATGCATATAGCGATATCAGCATTATCTATATCTCCCGAATACAACATTTTAGCTTTATTCTCCACAAGCTTGGCGTCTATGCCGCGCTCTACCATGCGCATCAACGTGTATGTTGATATAGGTCCTATGTCCGGATCTACTCTGAATCCCCTACTAACTGCCCAATGAGGAGATTGTGACCACCGAGCAGCACAATTAAAATACGCCTCAGCATAACGACTCCTATAAAAGTTACCTGTGCATATAAATAGCACATTTATGCTTTTTGGATTTTCTTTATTCAAGTTCGTTGGAGGGTGGTGTATCATCGTAATCTAATATAAATGTTAATGCCCAAGTTTCATCGCTAGGAAAATCGAATAAACCGCCTACATATATTATAGGATATGTCTTAGATCTGACTTCCAGGATAAATTTAGACTGAGGCACAGGCTCGAATTTAAAATCATTTCTAGGTATTTTTAAAGCGAGCTGATAAGAAGCTATCGATATATCTTCAACAGGAAACGAGACTGTGTATAAATCATGCTTTAAAACTGCTTTAAATTCTCTTTTTCTAGATCGCTTTGGTGCCTCGGTTATAATTTTTTTTATATCTTCAAAACTCTCAGGAGGCGTTTCCTGCTGCTCAGACACGTCTAAAAAGTCTTCCGAAGGATCTTCAAGCTCTAACAGCCTCTTTTTCATGTCCATCTGTTCCTGGATATCAGGAGGCGTCTGAGGATCGATTGATGTCATGTCTTAATATAGTTTCTTGTTATTAGAGTAGCTAAGCTACCAATTTCTTTCTGTCTTACTCTGCCCCCGGCAATCTGTCGTTTTTCATCCAAGCTAGACACGCATTTAAACATAATTGTGTCTAAAGTACCGTAAACAGAAATTTTAAGATCTAAAACATCTTTATGATCAAATGATATAGAAGTGTAAGAAGTGCTTTTCTCCGAAATAATTGGTTGATAAATTTCTACTTTAGTTGAAAGCCCAATATTGGTGAAAGCTTTTTGAACTAAAATACAGCACAAGAAAACTAAAAAATGTTTAGTTATGTTGGTGTCTATACTCCGGTCAGTGGTTTCAAGTATTTCCTCATAAGATTTAACAACACTGCCGATACTCAAACCTTTATGTGGTTGGTGGAAATTATCCTCAACATCTATTAAAGTCTGATAGTCAACCCTACAGACATCACATATTTTCTTTAAAGCTTTTTTACGTGGTATGGTTTTGCCGGACATCCACCTGTAGAGCTGAAGATAGTTAGTCCCTATCTCTTCTGCAAACTCTGCTTTTGTTTCACTTTTATGATTAGCGAAACAAACATTAAGCACTTCTATTACCCGGTCTTGGAGTTCGCCTTCCTCTTCCATACAAACAGTTAACTCATATATGGAAGAGAAGGTCAAGCCATATATCAAAATATTTCATTCTAAATACGCCAAAAAATAGACGTAGGGGCGGTAGCACCCCTACGTCTACGGCGAGTTAAGTATGGAGGCAAAAATTACTTTTCAGTCTCTTCTTCTTGGAGAGCCTTGGCCTGTTCAAGAATGGTCTCTCTAACTTTAGCAAGCTTAGCCATATAAGCATCAGCTCTTTCGTTATTAGCTTTGAAGGACTTTTCAGCATCTTCTGGACTTTGTCCGGAGGCTACAGATTGAGTAAGCCACCCACTAAGGTGTGCTTTCTTAGCCATGGTTACAAGTTCTTCTTCTTGAAGTTGCGTTTCTGAATTATTCTCTGACATTTTAATATTTGGTTAAATTAAAGTTCTTATCTTACTAAAGTAAGAGTGAGTGTCAATAAGAAACAACAAAAGAAAATGCTAATCCTTCTTTCTCACAAATCTTTAATAATTCTTCTGAACGTTCAGAGCTGACATGGAAGAAACAGCCGCTGATACTTCTTATATAAGCTAGCGAGTCGCAGACATAAACTTCCTGACCAACGCAATCGAGTAAATTATCACTCTTTTCAAGCGGGTACTCACTACCCCTACTTTCCGCAAGTTTTAACACCGATGCTAGTTCTGATCCTCCTAGAGACTCCATCAAAACCACAGCGCCATAATCGTTAACTACAACCAAGGTCACTACCGGGTTGATCTCCATTTTAATAACTTCTTCTTGTTTTTGTTTTTTCATAAGATTTGATATTTAAAAAAAGCCCAAAGGCTTTTTTTGTTTAGTTAGTTTTTACACTGTGAAATTAGGAACATTTGTGTGTTCCTGTTTCATGAGTAGGCTGAGCTGCTCTGCGCCTTTACATCGCAGATCTTGGTTGTCCCGGAAGACGTATCCATACTTGTCGAAGTCATCGTGGGTCACCCAGTACTCGGCTTTGCTTCTCTTGGTAGAGAAGAAGCCAACCTTCCGCTGCTTGCAGAACGTGGTCTTCAACTTACCCACATTGCTAAGGAGGTTACATACGGGATGGTTTTTTAACTCCTTGTTCTTCCTGATACTTTCATAGGCGACCTTCGTGAATATAGGTCTTTCGACCTCTGAAGGTGTAGTTGGCGTCGATGACCAGGTGTACTCCTCATAGAAGCGCACACCGTAAGGTGTGGCGGCAGGGGAACTGTCAGCCAGCTGAAACAGAGGGCTTTGGGCCGTCGTCGAGGTGTCCACTAGTGGGACCAAGTCCCCTACGGTCAGAGGTGAGATGATCAAGTCATCCTTCCCAATACCGCCGCCTACTGATGACAGACGTATCCGTTTAACCCAACCACCTTCGACTTGCTCCGCATGTCGTCGGCTAAGAGCAGCTAAAGAACATACCCCGTCATTTACGTCAATTGAGCCTTTCCTCAACGGTATTGAGAATCTGTCGAATTGTTCTTTGAACGGATTAACAGTCTTATACATTAGTCCTCCGTGCATGTTCGTAGTTGAATGACAAAAGTCATCCATTGGTAGAAGAATGGCAATCAGCCATACCTCACTACCCTCGCCAACGTTGACGAAGGTTTTTACTCCGTTTGGACCCGGAGTAAGTGTTCCACCAGGGTGGACCACTTTGGTCATTAATCGCTTAATCATGATAATTTTCCTTTTTTTGTGCGCTTAGTGCAATTTTTGCTTTGTTGCGCGGTTGTGTGTATACAAAAATATATAACACACATAGGAAGTATATTTCAGAAGCTATTCGCGGAATTTGACGTCCACAAAAATAGTCTTGTGACCTTCTCTTTCACGAATCTCTTCTACTCGGTATTTACCTAACAGGTAATCTCCTGACTTTACATTCATATCCGAAGATATGCTTTCAAGCACCTCATCTTCAGTAGCCTTAGTACAAGAAGATGGCGCTCTGTTTACAGACAACTCGTTATCGGGAGAGACACCCACCTCCAAGTGAGCAGACTCTGTTGTTACAGCGCTGTCTATGACATCTTGTTCATTGAATCCAGCTGGTAAGTGCTCGCTCTTCAAACGAGCATTTAAGTGCTGCACTATGCCTTTTTGAGAATCCTCAAAAACATCAAACTCATATCTGAATTTTTTGAAAAGACCCTCATTGTTAATGTCTTTCCAGACCTTATGAGTACAAGGCTTTTTAACCAACTGACCAGAAGAGAGAACATAATTTATAAAGAATTTTGGAGATTCTCCTTCTTCTATAATCTCTTCCGGGAGTCTAATGGATATAGCCGTAACTTTTTTATACTTAGCCCTCTTATTAACCTTGGCTTTCTTAGAGCTTTGGGGCTTCTCTTTCTTCACTTGTTCCGTCATCGTTTTTCCTCCGATTGAATATTTTCTTAATTACATAGGCTATGCCCACAAAGGGTGAGCAAGCTCTATCCCAAGTTAGTATAGTATGTTTGCTAAGAAGCAAGCCTATATACAAACCAAGTACAACTAGTATTATATCTTTTGTTTCGATTATCATTTCTATGTTTTTCTATCGTATATCACTTTTTCTGCCAAAGTAGAGGAGACGCAATCATCTACGCACCCTGGGCATTGGTTCATGTGGTACACTTTATTTTTCTCAAAAACGAAACCAGTATTATCTTTGTGTGGTTTCATCCTACTGACTATCTCTTTACAACGAACACAAGCTAAATAGGATGTGTTTTCAAGTTCCTTAGAGCAGGAAGCGCACAAAGGATCAAGAACTTCTATATAGCCTGTATTTACTTTTTTAAAATCAGAGATGTGATACCAGCTACTACAGCCTTGGCATAGTAACTCCTTATTTATGTTCCACCTAAGATCTTTTTCGGGAAGAGCCTCCGGCGCATCCGGCATATCGGCCAATAAGGGGAGTGTTTGCTCCATCATGCGTATCAACTCTGCTAATGCTTCATCTTTCATTTGAAGTAATTGTGTAAGAACACTCCTTTCTCGTTATCGTCGGTATTTAAGAAATCCCGGACATGGTTGAGTTTACCAAGTTCTAAAGCAGCTTTTTTCTGAAGCCCGTCAAAATCAATTTTAGATAGGTCAGAAATTACTTTTGTTGGAACTCCTCTAAAGGGCGGTACGAATATAATATACCCATCTTTATCTAGGTCTCTTAATTTTGTTCTAAGCGTCGTAGACTTTATGCCAACCGTAGTTGCTATAGCTTCCATGTCGGCCTCATAAAAACCATCATCGCCCATTATACCGAAATCAGATATAGCCTCCAATATGCTGGCAAACTTCTCATTTATATGCTCTTTGAGTACTTTAGTTTTGAATAATTTTCCTGATGTCTTTTTACGCTCAACCACCCCGGCTTGGGACATTATGTTGAGGCATGCGCTAACTGCGCCGTCATGAACATTGAGAAACTTAGAAACTTCACTTACTAAGACTTGGCATGAACCATACTTATCTTTTCTTTTATTAACGTAGTCGAAAACTTTGTTAAAAAGAAACTTAGGCGGATACTGATTCTCTATAAACCAACGCTGGGTCGATATAGAGTCTTCATCATACAAAAACCAGCAAACAGAAGGATTACCATCTCTGCCTGCTCTCCCAGTCTCCTGGGCATAATCTTCCAATGAGGAAACATAACCTTTATGTATAATACATCTTATGTCGCTCTTATCTATTCCCATACCAAAAGCCTTAGTCGCGAACATAACCCTAACGCGGCCTCCCATAAAGGTTGACTGATTTGATGTTCTTTCGGCAGACGCCATAGACCCATGATATATGGTAGCGCCTCCCTCTACGCTGTTACGTAGATGGTTGAATAAACTTTCAGTCTCCTTAACACTAGCAGAGTAAACAATAGTAGATCCTTCTGTCTCGTTTATAACTCTTTTGAGGGAGTGCATGGAGTACATAGTAGATTTAAAACTTAGATTATCTCTTTTAGGAAAATACGAGACTAGAGATGAACCATCTATGCCTAGACTTTTTCTTATATCCTGTTCTACTTCCTCAGTTTTAGTAGCTGTCATAGCCAAAACAGTGGTCGGTTTAAAGAGATTAACAAAAGTACCTATATCTTGGTAGCTTGGGCGAAACGAAGTTCCCCAGCTAGATATACAGTGCGCCTCATCAATCACAACCATGTCTGGTTTCTTTTTTGTCATAGTCCTTATAAAGCGTTCATTAGAGAGCTTTTCAGGAGCTGCAAACAAAAAGTTAAGCTCTCCTAGTTCCCAATCAGAAAGCGTGAGATTATTCTCAGCCTCAGATTGATTACTAGAAACCTGTCCTGCATGCATATTCATGTCTTGGAGCTTTTCAACCTGGTCTTGTATTAAAGACAGCAAAGGGCTGAATATTAACGCATTCCACTCTAAGCACGTCGTCGGTATCTGATAAATAGCAGACTTTCCGAAAGAAGTAGGCATAAAGCAAATAACATCTCTGCCTCCAAGTATACTGTGTATTGCCTCATCTTGTCCGGGTCTGAGCGCTTCGTAACCCATTTTTGCTAGAACATTGTCCAGATTTTTAACACCTTTTTCATATAGCTTTTTATTTAATATGTTATCTCTTGTCATATACAGGATCTCCACATTTTACCCAGTTTACAATTTTCGGATTGTGTAACATAAAAAAGCCGTCACCGACTTTTAAAAATCCAAATCTCTTTCCTGGTTCTCTTATTATGTCATATGGCTCATCAGAACCACCTTTTTTATGATCGGTTATTACACCATACGTTCGCCACTCACCGTCAGAAATAACAGCAATATCACCAAATTGTCTTTGTCTGTTTTCCATTAGACAAACACCGTTGGTTATATTGTTAAACAAACAAAGCATGCTTTCTTTGTTTGCTGGGTTCCAGGTTTTCTCTGTACCAAACTCCGAATAGGGGAATGGACCAAACCTAGTATGTGTCAGTTCTGATACTTTTGTGAAGGACGATATTTTATTAGGAGCATCCTCTTTCTGCGCAAGAAAATAACAAAGTCTCGTAACGAGGACTCTTGTCATATTTCTTTCTTAAACGTTTTTAATTTTGTTATTAATGCGTAATCGCTACTTCCCGTAAACGGGCTCACCAACATATTATAGTCTCTAGCCATATACAACCATTCTTCAATAGTACCCTTAACATCTGATTTTTGCCTAACAGCAACAAAATGCAGGGAGTCTATAGAACTCAGAACAGAGTCCACAACAAGCGCAACTTCATTTGGAGCATCCAATAAGATATTATGTAAATTAGATCCTTTTTTTAAAGATGCAGCGTTGTAGACCGGTAGTGATTCTTTTACGATATAAGCCTCTGATATGGTAAAGGGTGCTCGAAAACTTTCTGTATTCTCTAGCAGCTCCTCTACAATATCCTCTAAGCTTTCACATTTTGTAAAAGCCTTAGTAGTAAACTCTTTATCCAGTATTTTGCCTATGTGATAGCTAGTTACTTTACTCATTATTCTTCCGTTGTTTGCTCCTCTTCTAAGTCCTGGTCGACAACAGTATAACTAGAGCTAACATCTTTTTGAGAGTAACCTAGTATATGACGCTCAGAACACAGATTATTAATAATATCGGGGTTATCCCGCAAAGCATTACAAAAAACGTCTGCAGTTACTCCGGTGAGTCCTAGTGATTCGCATGTGTATCTTTTTCTTTCTACTCTTGTGTTTAGTATTCCGTTTGCAGCAAACCATTCAGCGGTTGTGTTGTCGAAATACAAAGCACTTTGTTGTTGGTTTTCACCATCATCAAGCCAAGGACGCGAAACAAGCTCATATCTTATTATACCGCCTTCAGGGCCATAACTGTTTTTGGCGACAGTTGCCTTCACTTTTGTTCCTATCTTATCTCCGTTATGTATAAGATAACCTTCTCTAGTAAGGATTAGCTGAAGCGCTGCATTCTGGTTGAACGCATTTCCGCCAATCTTTGTTCTATTGAAAGCATCGCTGACAAAACCGCCACCAAAACCCATATCAATCTTCTGGTTCTGATGCGAGACTATGAGCAGTATAACATTCTTGTTATCAAGCCAAGCAGGTAATGTACGACACCATTTTTGCGCATATTTTGCATGTTCAAAATTAGTACCTGCGCCAAGTTCTTCTAGTGTTTTAGCTTTTTTCTTGGTCTTAGAATCCTCATAGTAAGCTCTGCCTTCAGCTTCTTTTGGAGCCATCATCTTACTAAAAGTATCTATCGCACATACTAGAGGAATATCCAAAGGTACCCCGATATCTTGTCTCTGCGTGTCGACCCAATCTTCAATCTCAGAAACCGCATCTAAAAGATTAGTGCAGCAAGATACTAAAACTCGATCTAACATCTTTTTAGCAATAGTCTTATCGCTAGACAAACACCGCATAACACGATTTTTATCCATGGGTTTTGCTTCGGACTCCACAAGAAAAAATGGAGAATTTTGCATCATTGCATATCCGGCTAAGGTCCATATTAGGGAGGTCTTGCCTATCCCATCTTGTCCCATAATCTCTACCAGCGTACCATGAGGTAAACCACGCATACCTATAGTGTGTTGGAAATAGACGTTATCAATGAGTTCCATATGGTTTTTTGATACGCTATCATAATCGGTAACACCGGAGTATCGTTTCTTCTTGCTAGCCAATGTCATCATAGTTTCTTTTACTTGGTCGGCGTAGCTATCATCTGAAAGCAGATCAAATGACTTTACTGTGCTTTTTTTCTTTCTAGGCATAGTGTAATAAATTTTAGAAATTAAACGGGTGTGTGGGATTTAAACCCACACACCCGCCGTCTGTTTGTTTCGTCAGTCTAGTGTTGTTTGCTTGCGGGCAAATCAAAACTCCTGGCCACTCTTAACGCGCAAGGAAAAATAATCAGCAAGCTCCGAGCCATCAAGAGACCCGTCGTCAGCTTCATACCTAGTGTGCAAGTCCTTGAATCTTGCAGCTTCTTCGTCATTGAGGTTGCTAGGCTGGTCTACCGCTACTTGAGAACTTTCGGTCTCTTCGCTAGAAGACTGCTTAACTTCCTCCACTGCCGGAGCGGCAGTCTCCACTTGGGGAGTTTCTATTTCCTCTTTAGGAGAAGAAGTTGTTTGTTCCACACTAGCCAAATCCGGTTGGGATGTGACTACGCCTTTTGGTGCCTCAGGGATGCCATTCTCAGCGTGAGGAGTGCAGGCTCTTTGAACGATATGGTAAGGAACCATTCCGTCTGCTACAACCATCTCTAAGATTTCGTCGTAACTACGGATTTTGGTAATGGCTGAGTCATCAGCAATGTCATAACGACCTTGCAGAATCTCAAAACCATCCTTTTCCATATCCAAAGGCCATGCTTCTCTTCCGTCGAGATAGCCTTCCTTGTTGGAAATAAACATACCACCAAACTTGATAGTAGGGTTATCCTCAAGGTGAGCTTCCCTGATAAAGACAGCGCTACCAGTAGCAGGGTCGGTAACATCTCCGTAGAGATACTCTTCCCACTCCTTACTAATAACTTCGTCTCCTCTACCAGCACGAAGGGACAAGCTTCTTAGAAACTTATCTTTGCCCATGTTTGTTATAATGAGTACCTTATTTCCGACTTCTTGCGTTACCGGATCTTCCATGTACACATTAAACAAAGAGAACTTACGAGGACGTGGAGCTACAGTAACAGCGCTTTTGTCGCTGCCTGACCTCTGTGTAAGCTTCTTAATATTAGCATCAGAACTGTTATTACAATATCTGAATATGTCGTTTACTGGGTCTACTCCTCCTCGGAACGAAGATACGCCTGGACGAGAAAGATCACTAAGAAAACTTAGTTTGTTATTCCCGTAAAAGGTGTATCCCGTTACTGGTATATAAAAAGGACTGAAAGCAGGTTCCCGCGTGGCGGGATCTTGCGTTTCCCTATCCCTGTATGGGACATAGCTCAACGGGAACTCTTTCGATCCTCTTTTACTCTCATCAAACGCTGGTAAAATACGCAGCTTTGAAGGCTTCGAAGCCGAAGCCGTATGTGTATCCACATCACTATCATCATGAAAGAAACCGTGGATGTATTTCTCTTTCACTTCACTCTTTGATCCGCCTATTAGCATATCTATATTTCCTATCTATCTTTGTTTGTTATTGTGTACTTAAAAAATAAGCATACATGGATATATAACACAGTTTAACCCAAGTTTGCTTCTTCATATAATTTGTACTTTTCTTCACTTGTTAACTTAGCACCCCAACGTTTTGAGAACGCGACGTCAATAGTATAACGAAATTTTCTTCCATGAATATTCCAGGTAGTTTTTTCGCTCATATACTCTTGCATCATATCCTTTGCCTCCCATCTCTCAGACTCGGGGCACAAGACGACCAAAGCATCATATAGCATGATCATAGGCCTAGCCTGCATACCCTTAGCTTTGAAAGCATTTAGGAGAGAAACCTGAGCACGCATCATAGATGCGGCTACCATTTCCTGCATAGGATAATTTCTTGATTCGCGATGAAGCGGAGAAAGCAAATTACGCATACCCCAGGATTCATCACCATCAATAACGTCACGAACTAAGTTAGCGTGAAAGTGTCTTACTCGTCCTGATACCGTCCTATAAAAGCCGGGATCAAGTACTATTGTTTCTTGTTTTTTAAGGAACTGAGTTGCTTTTGGAAATTTCTTTTCATACGCGTCCATTAATCTTTTACCTGTCTCTTCGGGAGGCTTTTGTCCCGTCATGGTTTCGATTTCACGCTCTAACAGATTTTCCTGAGCTCCATATGGTATTGAGAACATACCTACTTTGCCCGCACCTCTATCCATATCTTCGTCCAAGACTTCTCTGGACTTTCCTTGCATACCCTCAGCCATCTCCCAGTGCATATCTCGCTTAGGGTGGCTTTGTTTTCCATCAAGAAGCATGTTATGCTCTTTTAGAAAATCAGTAGTATAAATCTTTAGCTGCTGGTCTTTAGGTATCTCCACATAATCATCGGCATACTCGATTCTTATCATAGCAGTGCCCTTGGTAACGAAAGGCGTTACATCCTGAGCCTTACATGCTTCTGAATCCACTAAAACGAATTGTTTGTCTTCAGAATGGCACATGTCTATCATACCTTCATCGTTAGATATATACGCCAAGCTTAAAACCTCTGCGGTATCAAGGTCGGCATCTACAAAACACCAAGCTTCAGGAGCTTGTATACAGGATCTTACGCTTCCGGGTGATTCGTATCCAAACTTGGAAAACGAATCAAATATCCACTTTGAGACTATCTTAGGATAATTGAGTACGTTGGGTTTCCAAGATCTTGGTCTGCCAGTCTCCGTACACGAATAGTTACAATGTAACCTACCGTCCTGCTGAATCCAATTGATTATAGCATTTGTACTAGAGCTTCCCTTGGGAGCAAGAAAACTTTTAATTAAGTTCCCTACGGCATTAAGGTGCAAAACTTTCTCAACCAACTTATTTTCTACAGCTAGTATCTGAAGTGTTTGCTTATCCGTAGCCGGTATATATTTCTTTTTCTCTTCGTCAGGTAGGCCTTCTACTTTTTCCCAAGGCATGGATATACCGCTGTTGCCTTTGGTCGTTTTAACAGGAGTAAGCTTTAGCACAGAGAATAACCAACGAACCATGTGATGGTTGCTTCTTAAATTAAACTCATCAGCAACCCACATATGGTCGACAAGGTCTTTAAAGTAAAGAACCTCGCTAGGGTTTATGTGAGGCTTAACTAAATCATAAGCTTGTTGGCTGCTATGCGGATTCTCTGACTTCTGAGCATATAGCTTTAAAATATCTGAAAAAACTTTCCCTGCGGACTCCGCAGAAGTTGTTTCCATCAAAGCCTGCATAAGACAGTCCCGAGACTGATTTACCATAGCGTCCCTGACCTCATTTTGAAGCAACACAAAAACCTCGGAAAAATCAGAACTGAGCTTAGTCAGGTAGTCTTCATTTACCGGAAGTCCAGTCATTATCATAGACTTAAAAGCGTCCGTAACAAAAGGAAGTAAGATACCATAGTAATACTGCTCTACATCCGCTAGTCTGAGTTTTTTGGCTATGATTGGGTAGGCACGCATGACCACGTCAACATCCTTACAAGCGTATGGTATTAGTATAGAATCTGGCACACTACCATAACCCTCATCATCGGAAGATGCTTCAACACCATCAGGTAATGCCTTTCTTTTGCCGGCATCAGCTTTTTTCCAGAGACTGAGTTCTATATCGTAGCGTCCTAAATCCGTATACTTTAAAGCAAGCCTTTCTAACTTTTGATCAGCATACTCATCTACAACGCTCTCTGCGTACATTGTGTCGAATACCACTTTGCCATGGGTTTTAAAACCAAGCCAGTGCTCCATCCAAACCAAGTCGGCGCAAACATTGTGACCTATCCATTTGAAATCAGCGATAGGTTTTAACACTTCCCTGACATCATCCCATGTAGCATCTCCTAGAACCCAATCTCCATTCTCGTCGTAAAACTTAAGATAAACAACCTTCCCACTCTCCCAGCAAAACTGAGCCGATCTTAACTTACCATCAAGATAAGTACGACCAGCCCACTCACAGTCAACGGAAAGAACATCTTTATCAGATCCGGATATGAATGTTACCCAGCCCTTTATTTTTTCTATAGTATCGAGGGTAGAGTATACCAGTTCCTTATTAGCATCTAGCTCTACATTATCAATAGCTTTGTAGTAATTATACACAGTCTCCAGATCCAGACGGAAGCGCTCTATTTGATGTGGTTGGTACCTTGGGTTAGTTATCCTGTCCATGCAGTAAAGAACACACTCATGCCTGCCACACTGGAAAAAACCACCATGGGCGTCATTAAAGGCAAGTGTCACTTTCCTGTTGTTGACGCGCATATCGAAAAAGTAACTAAAAACATGCTTACCAAGGCAAACAATGATTTTGGGTTTAACCCTATCTATTTCTTTTTCGAGAGCTTGCTTACTCCAATTTATGTACTCCTTCTTTATAGGCTTAACGTCACCACCGGGAATGCTGAATTTAGATATCGTGGTATAGTAGCAAGTGTTCAATATGTCGCCAAACCCCGCACGCCTGCAGAGACGACGGAATAATTCGGAAACTTCTGTGGGTCTTAAAAGACCCGGGTCATTGTTGTCTTTCTTTTCCTCCTCCTGCAGGGGAGAGGCGGCAACGAACATAACGTCCGCATCGGGGTTACCAACTCCTGCAAAATGCAGTTTCCCCTCTATGTAGATGTTCTTCTTTATATCCTCAGGGGGAGACTGATTCATGAAGAAGAAGGGATACTCTTCCTTAGTTGTCGTTATCATAATGAATACTTTGTTTTGATTTCTTCTAAATACGCATCCGCTTCCGACTGCAGCATATCGCCGTAGTCGTCGTAATTTTGCGGTGGCTTTACTACTACTACGGGTATTCCTAAGTCCCTAAACTTAGCCATTGCGCTAATGCGGAACTGCTCACTGGCGCTATCATTCTGTATTGCCAGTATTACCCTATTTCTATTTCTACACATGGAGGCTTGCTGGGGAGAGAGGCTCTTTCCCATTGCCGCACAAAACGGAGGACCAAGCCTTGCTGCATCAAGAGGACCCTCCGTAATGCCTATCCAGTCGTAATCAATACTTGGGTCATATCCCATCAAATATTCATTTCTTCTGGTTCCGGAGCCTAAGTGGTACTTAGCAGGATCCCATTTTTCAGTTACGCCGCCAGGTCCTGGTAGTTGTTCCCACTCGCCATCTACTTCTTTGAATATTGGAAACCACCTATCTTGCGTAGTGTGGTAGAAGAATTTATGACGCACGCCCTCAGAGTCGGGAGCTACAATCTCCAGTATGCGAGACTGCCAGCCTTTAATCTCCTCATCCACAACTATGTTAAATATAATCCTGTTGCGAGGAGACATGGAAAAACCATAGCCAGTCTTGCGAAAGAAAGCGCCTTCTCTAGCCTCAGTGCAAAACTGAAGCTTGAAATGCTTCGCTAATCTTTCGGGACAGAAATCACGGGACTTTAGATAAACCGTAGCGGGATGATCCATAGATAAGCAATCTACGTCTACAACCTCTCCCGGAGGGAAGGGGTTGCCTTTCTCATCCTTGTTCTCTGCCTTCTCAACTACAGCTACATGATGTTCTATACCCCTATAGCCTCGAGAGGCCAGGTTCTTGTAAGCAAGTAAATCGCTTACATTGTATATTTCTCCGGTCTTCATGCATAGAGCAGCGAAATCGTTAGGTTGCTCGTAAGGTGACCTACCAAGGTACTTATCCGCATTAATGGCCAAGTGCATCTTACTAGGCTGTAGCTCCGAAGACCCATAAAGCTCCAAACATATGGGAGAGGCAATATAGAGATGCACTCCTCCAGACTCGGAGAATATTTTTACCGGCCCATGGACTTTGGAAAGCCTCTGAGCCAGAACTATAACTTCGTCATCAATATCATCCGGGCATGAGGCTCCAAGAATTATATTGTTTTCTTTTTTAAGATTTAACATGGTTCAGCATAGATGTAACTTTGTTTTCTATTTTTGTCCAAGCAGACATGTGGGAGATGGGATCTATTCCCATCTCAGTCCAGTCAAATGCCGGAAGTTTGTTGTGAAGGACATTCATGATGTAGGGATTTAGTTCTATCTCCGCAGATACTCTAGACGCTATAGCGTCTCGTATATCGCTGTTTATGAGATTTTTCCGCTCTCCGTACAGTAACCGGATCCAGAAAGGATACGACTTACCATTCTTCTCAGACCTGTACAACTTATTTACTAACTTATCAATATCCGTATAGACCGTGCTCATATGTTTTACATGATCCGCAAAATGGTCCAACAGTATCTCCAGCTTTTTTTCTGATATGAGTAATCCTTCATACTCTATCTTCAAAGCTTCTTCATGACTCAAATCATCTGAATTTTCAGGCGCGCCCTCCTTAATGTGTCTAATAATAGTGTCTATAATGTATATGGGCTTGTTATTTTTAACATACCCCTTGTTATTTTTAACATACCCCTTGTTATTTTTAACATAGTGTAAATTTAGGTTTCTTTTTTGTACTATGTCACTTATCTGATTACGCTTTTCTGCAGCTAGGTTGTTGTACTTTTTAGAGATCAACCACTCTTCGATTTCGACAGCAGAGTACTTGTTGCTGTTTTTGAAGTTCTTACTAGGTTTAGTGAGCAAGAGCCCTACGTCTAAAAGCTTTTTTATAGCTGTTCTTATTTGCATGACGCTGTAGTAAGGATAGCACTTCTGTATACTTCCATATGAGTCCCACAACCACCAGCGTTCATCTTCTTTGTACTTGGTGTTATTGGTATCACGATTGGTACGACACCAGTAACGCATCCTGTGATACAAGATGGCCGCCACGGTGCCAGCCGCAGGAATAACTACTTCCTCGCAGTTGATATTGGTATTCAGGTCATTCACGTATTTCATATCAGCTTGGCATATCAGGTGTTGTGAATCTTTGATGTCCGAATTGACGTATGATCCTGAGAGAGCCTCCAGGGCCAAAACGAGATTTAGCCACATTCATCATCTGACCACGAAGAAAATTCTCTTCTCCTTCTTCGCTCTGATTCGTCAGTCCGCTTATATATAAAGCGTTCACGGCCTGGTCAGGAAGCGCCTTACACTCATGCAACATGGTATGATCGCACTTAGCCTTGTTTTTTGCCAAACTCTTATTGAGCTGAGCAAACGAAAACACGGACAAGTTCTCAGATATCGCTATATGTTTTAACTCTGTCGCTACAGCCTCGTAGAGGTGCCTCATCTCCCTTTCTCGTCCTTTGGCAAGGGCTGCCCCTATCCAGTCGAAAATAAGCACGTCAGGCTCAAACCCTGGCTCTAAATCCCAACCGGGCTGGGGCTCCGGGGGAGGTACCCAATCTTTCCAAGACTGAATTGCAGGTCTGAGATCAGACTCAACAGTTTTTCTGGACTGAGACCAATCTATAAACCTCAAATTTTGTCTAGCTGTTTGGAAAAAATCCTGACAACCAGACACCCAAGAGTTATCCGTAGAAACCACTTCAGGCAATCCTGTAGCTCTGTCGACAGCTCCGCCAGACGTGAAATAATTAAACGGTATGTCAACCACGTCAGAGAACATTCTGTGAAGCAAAGGACTCGCCGTCTGTTCGGTAGTTGCGAACAAAACCTTTAAACCAGCAAGAGCAAATGTAGAGGCCAATTGTGTAGCCAATACTGTTTTACCACCGCCAGTAACGGATGCGCATAACGTGTGTTCTCCTTTAGCAAACCCACCACCTACTTTCTCATCAAGCTCAGCCCAAGGAGAGTGTATAAGCTCTCCTCTAGTGACGCTATTGGCCATGGCTAAGTCCATCGTGACAAGAGTGTCGTCAGACTCATGCGTAGCTTGTTTTTCCTTTATAACGGAAATACGAGACAATAACTCGTCCGGACTAGCGCATACGGCATTTGAGGACATGTCGTTAATTAACGAAGTAGTCAGTTTTATGCCTAACCACTCCGCTAACACGCCATTTTCTACGAACTGTATCGTTGATGTGATGTTATTAGAGGCAAGGCTGTATATGTTTTCAAGAGAAGCTTCTATTGTGTCTAGCTCCCTATCAACAAGCTTACCGTCATCACTAGCTTGATTAAGATATATATCCAGTATTGATCTTGGTATAGGACCATCCTGTATGTCCTGATAGCCTGACCAATATGTAACGATCCCCTCATACAAAACATTCATCCAATTCTTGGAAAAGTCTTGTCGCCTATTTCCGTTGCGAAGTGTCTCGCAAACATCTCTGTTGTTAGATAGGAAAAAACTATGGCTTCCTATAAAACATGCTAGGATTTGGGGCTCGAATATTGCTGGATTTCTTTTTATTTCATTACTTATGTTTTCGTCCATTGCACTCATACATTAACTTTAAATTTAATCCTTTTTGTTCTAATACCTCTTTTAATCCGGGGGATATCTTAATGTACTCATGTACCTCTTCCCCAAACCTCACCATACTCTCTAATGAATTTTTCATTAAAATAATCCTCACGTAAGGAGGAATTTTCATTATAGGGTTAAACAAGGTTTTTACCGGATCTACTTTCTCTCTTTCGTTTCTTTTCAAACAAGCCTTAATGGCGGCTTTAATTTCTAAATCTACCTTACCAGACAACACAGTTGTATTATCCTTGTTATCAGCTTTCAGCCCAGCTGCATGGTCTGCGTACCACCGCTCTATAGCTTCCCCTTTTAACTGAGTGGGGAACGGTCCTTGCGGTACGGCGTTGTGTCTAAAAGCCGCATCTAAAAAATCATTAGGATCTGCTCCTAATTTCTTACAGACACGTGCTATCTCGACCCATAGGTCTTTATCGGTAAACTTAGGGTGGGGTTTATAGGGCTTTCCCTTTTGGGCAGATTTTCTCTGAAAAAAAGAATCCTTTATAATCTCCGCTAAATTAAATAACTCGTTATACTCATAATCCATACTTTGCTAATCCATACTATTTGATATCTCTGCCAAAGAGTCTACAACTCTTATGTCATAACCAAGAGACGCGTAAAGCTTTAGTCTAGCTCTGCTATCCCTCACTACCATTTGCCACGCCGCTGGGTCGCTGCTTGAACCATCTTCGCATTCAAAGAGAAAGTCAACCAGATATCCACGTTTTTTACCGGGTCTTATCTGTGCTAGCCTTCCAGGCTTCTGAACACTGGATATTGAGCCACCACCCCCGGACGCATTTATCATAACTCTGACATCAGGGAAAGTTACACCCTGTGCGTAAACATCAGTACAAACACATCTTTTTATATTGTCCTCTACCATGTTTTGAAACGTTTCTCTTCTTTCTTTTGTTTTCATCCTGCCTGCTACAACAACGTGACCTTGTTCTATATTATTAGCTACAAGATCTGCTTGTTTCTGCTGGTCGATAAATATTATAGTTTGCCAGTCTTGCGGTATAACAGAGTTAGACACAGACTTTATAACATCTATAAATGCTTCATTCTCATAAACTAGACGTTTATAAGCCACATCTCTTCTACTACAGGAGAACTTTTGGAAAGGGAATCGTACCATGTACACACGAATACCACATATGGCTCCTTCATCTACGGCTTCTTTAAAAGTACGCCTAACAAGTACAGGACCTACTAAACCATGTAACAACTTATCTGCGTTATCGTATCTTCCTTTCAGCGTGGCGCCAAAACCATATATTCTAGAATTTTTGAACCTAGCAAGAACAGGAGCCCTAGTCTCGCTAACTGCTGCATGAGGCTCGTCAATTAGTAGCAACTTAGTACCCTCTGCGTCCATTTTATGCAAAGAATCTAAACTACATACAGTAATGTCCTGAGACTGTTCTCTATTCCTGCTCCCGGTAAATATTCCTTTAACTTCACGGTCAGGAAGTGACTCTTGTAAGTCTTTAACTGTTTGCCCAAGCAAGTCTACTCCGGGAGCTGCTACTACCGTTTTGATATTGGGAAATACTCGACATACATTTTTAATCGCAAAACTTTTACCATACCTGGTTGGCGCTTGTAACAGCCCTGACTGCCCAACATTTATGAAATCTGTAAAAAGCTCTTCTTGCTTAAAACGAAATCCTTCTGCAAAGCCCATCATAGGCTCAGGGAACGGTATTCTATTGTCTGTTAATTTCCATGCTATACCATCCTGTTGGCACATTGTTATAAGCTGGTCCTTAAATCCCTGCATAGTTTGAATAGTTCTTCCTTCCCGGTCAGGACCTATGCCTTCTTTAAAAACATTATAAAGCTGGATGTGTTCTATCTCAGACTTTCTTGTGTATGTTCTTTTATCTAGCACTAGGGATTTCTTATCCCACACTAGAAATTTTTCCATTTTTTTAGTCGGGTTCTTTATTATTAAAAACCCATCAAACCACATAAACTCGCAAATTTTACTCATAAGTAATTCTTTTTACCTCTTTTACGGAAAACCTACCACAATGAAATTTAGTCCCCCATTGGGACATTCCATAAAATTTTCCTATAATATTTAATAATTTTTTCACCGCCTTTACAGAAGGCGCATTGTCTACTTCGTCTTTATATACAAATTGTATATCTATAGTATTCCCTCTTTCGATACCCTCGAATAGGTCTATATTAACTTTGTTGTAAACCCTTTTTAAAACCATCACCTTGCCCTCAGCGTTAAATCCGGATTCGAAGATAAATTTCTTTATATCAAATTTTAGATTTAACTGCTTGAGGGCTAAGGCAATATTAGATCGCCACTCTTCCTCATTTATCGCAACAAGCCCGTCCTCCGTGTATGTAAGAGGCCTAACAGAAGCTCCTTTTTGTCTAGAGCCTCCTCCCAAAAAATTGGTAGTTAGCTTAAGGCTTGCTTTATAAATCATTTGAGAATTAGTGTCTTGTCGAAGGAGGTTTCTAGCTTTGGGTTATGATCGCAAACCCACAGCTGATGTTCCGAGTCTGCGAATATCATACGTATTTTCTTTAGTAAATCTCCCAAACTGTCAATACCTTCTTCATCCAGATGTGTCGATGGCTCGTCTAAGGTGATGAAACCTATCTCTGACATTACTAGCTGTTGGATGCTGAGTATGAAGGAAAGACTTAACCTCACACGCTGCCCTCCAGATAGTTTACTCATCGGAAGCTTTAGTTTTTCCCCGTCAACAAAACGAGTAAAATCAAATGCTAACGACTTATCCTCAGAAGGCTCTATGAAGAAATCCGTTCCTAGTATATCTAGATTTTTCTGGGTCAGCTCTGTTATAATATCAAACTTAGAATTTATATAGGCTCTTGGTATTCCCTTTTTAGAGAACGCTTCTTTAAGTCTTTGAAGTTGCTGATGTAGATCTTTCTTTACAGTATTCTTCTCATCTCTATCCAGAAGCTCTGAGTATTTTTTAGTTACAGAATCCAAAAGTGTATTTGTTTCATCAAGTTTTGACTTAACACTATTGTATAGAACTTGCTGCTCCTCATAAAAACTCGCATCCTGGTCATAGTTATCTAGCTCTGCAAAAACGTCAGAAACTATATGCTCTTTCTGTTTCTTTAGTTGTGCTAGTATAGTTCCCCAGGTTTCGCCTAGCGTGTTTAGTGCGCTCCTTTCCGTAGCTACTTTATTTTTAGTACTTTCAAGCTTGCTCAACTTAACAGAAAGATCGCCCAGAAGTTTCGTGATCTTTACATCCTCTTCTTCCGGGTTCTCTGGCCATTCTTTAAATTTCTTAGAAGACTCTTCTAATAAAATTTTATGACGTTCTTGTAGGGTTGTCTGGCCCGACTTTATAGTCTGTAGTTTCTTAAAGAACTCAATATCTTTTGAAACAGACGCAAGTTCTTTAACTTTTTTTGCTATCAAACTTTCTAAATCGTTTTTAGGATCTAATCCTATTACGAAATCTTCGTGTCCTGTTTCTGTTTTAGCAAGTCCGCATTCTTCGCATACATCGGAACACTCACTTGTTACTAGTGTGTTTTGTGCTTTTCTCCATGCTTCTAATTGAGATATTTCAAAATCAAGTAAACTTGCTTTATCCGTATCCTCAACCTCTTTAGCTACATAACTAGACCAATCCCCACTCATTCCAGCTTCTTTGAGTTCTTCCTCTGCCTTTTCAATACTAGCTTCTAACTTACGAAGTTCTTCTTTCATAAGAAGAGAGTTTGCATATTCCGACATCTTAACTCTACACTCAGTCTTGCTAGCGTTTGCTGCTTCAATAGCTTTCTTTACAGCTTCTGCTTCTTTTTCAATAGCTTCTCTACTTAAATCGCCTAATGCTTCAGATATTTTATTCGTTACCTCATGCATCTTTTCGGTAGTCGTGTTCTTATTATCTTCTAAAGACTCGATTAAATTTTCAGCTATCTTCTTTTCTTGCATTAAGGTAATGATACGAGAGAGGTCCTCCATTCCGGAAAGAGTTTTCTCATAACCTTCCTTCCTTGATACCAGATCCATTCTTTGCTCGTTCAAAGCATCCATAGTCGGCAATAAGTCGTTTGCCTCATTTAGAACTTTGCTTCTTTGGTCTATAATTTCGGAAAACTTTTGGAGATATGACAAGTTATTAAGTCGTACAAATAATTGTTCTCTTTCAGTTTCTGAGCCAAATAACAATTTATTCAAACTTCCCTGCCCCATGAATACAGCATTGGCTAGGGCCTGCTTGTCTCCTCCAACTAGTGTTTGAAGAACCTTCTCAATATCTTTTTTAGCTTTATACTCACGACCATCCCAGTCCAGTTGTGCTTTAGAGGTCTTGCCAAGCCTTCTTTCAATAGAACCTTCTTTTCCATTCTTTATAAAAGTTATGGAAACTTTTCCAGAGGTTTCTCCTTTCTTTATGTTAGATTCTATTGTCCCCTCCAGATCTCCTGTTATAGCGTATTTTATTGCTGACAGGATAGTCGTCTTCCCTGATCCATTAGCCCCCAACAGGCCTATCACTTTTTCCCCATCCGTATCGAAATTTATGGATTTGTGTCCTCCAAAATTTTCTAACTTAATATTTTTAATTATCATCTATCTTTACTAATTTAGCTGCTGAAGTTTTAAACATATACATTCTCTTACTACTTTCTTTGGGTGTCACAAAACCTATAAATTGCTCTTCTCTATCCCAGTTAGTTTCTGGGTCTTTTGTTTCCTCGAGAAGTAATGCTTTTATATAGTTAACTTCGGGACCTTTTATTAATATCATAAGCTTATCTCCATTCAAAACTGTACCGGAAAATATATCTTCGGTAACGGAAAAATACTCAGTAAGTTCTGGTACTTCATGCTTCATATCGTACATGCCACTGTACTTGTTTCCTGTTTTCACATGACCCGGCTTTTCTCTTACGTAGTAGTATACGTTGTTCTTCTTATCATGAAAAACCACATGCCTTCCGTTAAAGAATTTTTTAACTGGTTTTGTTTCTGTAAAGTAAACGGGTATTCCGTTTATTTCTTCTATTAATAATTCACTCATAATATTATTAGTTTTTCCTTACTATCTAAACGCGCCTCTATATGGGTTGTTTTATCCCTGGATTTAATTGTGACACTACCTTTCTGCGGATCAGCTTTTTCAAGCTTCATAGCTAGTAGGTATGCCTTTAATAGATCGTTTTCTATTATTTGATAAGCCCCTAATTTTCTAATTAAAACATCCCCAGCATACACGTCTATAGTATAAGTAGGCTCTATTAACTTAATCTCAAAGTCTAACAAGTAATCACAAATCATGCTCACTATTTGCTAAGGCTTCTTCTATATAAGTGTCTACCTCATAACGAGCATCACACTCATCATCCAAAAGCTTTACAGCAAGTTCATATAAAGGCTCATCTTGCTTTACAAAGTTAGATAAAACTTCTTGAAGTGAAACGTTAGACTCAAGTCGCACAGCAGACTCAACGTCCGGGTTATAGTACTTTGCTCTTATTACCATCTTGTCTTCATATAGAGCGCGTATCCGTTCGATGACTCCTGAAAGTTTGAAATTACATTTAACAAAAACAAGAGGGGCAAGGGCGGTAGTTTTGCGTAATTCCTCAAAAAACGCCTCTGCTTCTTCTTCATCTGTTATATTCCCTTCTATAACTTTCCGAGTAGGGATCTCTACAAAATGCGTGTTAAGCGGCATATCGCTTCCCTGCTCGTTATCAACCATCAGAACATACTTTTGTGGCTCTTCTGTTGATGACATCAACTCGCTACTGCCTGGTGAATATATCTCACTACTTGCTGCTTTCATTGTAACGTGGATATCTCCAACAACCACAACTTTTGCTAGTCCTTCTACGTCTTCTTGGCTAAAGGCATCTTCGGTTTCGAATTGTATAAATTCCTGAAACGACTGATGCATCAAGAGTATATCTGTGTCCGGCCTCATCAATTCCTTATCGTTTTGCCATGCTTTTTTATTGGTAAACGGAGCGCCATGGATAACCATATCTTTTACTTCCACAAGCTCATTTTCCAGCAATACAAAACCACCTTGCTGACCATCCCAAGCGGAAACATCGCATAGAGTGGTTATCCAATGAGGTTCTGATTTGTCGTGATTACCGGCCACAACAAAGGCGGGTATTTCTCTGAAGATGAGGTAATCGTGACACTCTTTTAGAAAAGCTATTGTCCTGCTGGATGGTCTTGTTGCGTGTAGCAAATCTCCGCTAATGGTAATTGCATCGACTTTTTCTTTAACTGCTAATTTCAGAATATTAGTGAAACTATCATATATATCCTGCTCTCTTACTTGTAATCCGTATTGCCTATAACCTAAATGGTTGTCGGCGGTGCATAGTATTTTTGTCATAATTTTATAGTGTTATGCCCAGATAGCGTAAAGCATTCGCTATGCCTTACCAGGGACAGTTTTAATTATAGTAACCTCACAAAGGAGGCGCTCAGCCTAACAACAAGTTTTTGTTAGGTCTCTTATCTCTACTAGATCTTCCTTAGAGTCTATTTCGAAGCTCCTAGATCTTGGCATTTCGTATATACGAGTGTTCCCTGGAAGTCTTGTTTTTTCCTTTAAAAAATCTTTTTTATAGGAAACGTACACTGCTCCATTCTCTCTATACCTTTTTGTCATGTTTTGTCTTTGATGCGCATAAGGCGTTATTCGCGCAGCAGAAACATAACTTCCACCTTCAAACTCTGAAACTTTTACCTGAGATTCCCAAGTAAAACCTCCGCATAAACGACCACCATGATCTTCACAACAAGTGAGTACAGAGTCGCATTTAGGATCATTGTCTAGCATCTGCAGGGCACCGTCTATGTCTTCTGCCTTTGTTAAAGGAGACGTGCATTGCATAAAAACTAAAATATCAAAATCTACCCCTGAAAAACCATGTGCGTAATATTTATTACTAAATTCTATAAGCACATCTTCGCTATTTGAGCTGTCCTGAGAAGACGCATCACTTCTTTTGTACACCTTCAAACGCGAGTCAGAACTAGTGTCTAAAGCAACATTGCAAATGTGTCTACAGTCAGTAGCTACCCAAACCTCATCTACATACTTAGATGCTAGTGCAGCTTTAACCGGAAATTGGATCAGGGGCCTCCCATTCACCTTCTTCAGATTCTTGTTCTTTATTCCTTTGCTTCCCCCTCTTGCCGGTATCACCACTACTGTCTTTTTTCGGTTTATCATCGTCTTCTTTATTTTCCAAAAATATATCTTTTGGTTTGTTTGTTATTGTCTTTTGCGCTTCTTCCGTGTCGATTGCTAAGCTTTCTTCAAGAAGCGCTCGTATCTTACCAAGCACCCTAGTGTTGATAGGACTCACAACCATAGAATCAAAGATATTCTTAAAATTACTTTCGGCGTGAGGTAAATGTGCTTTATCTATTAAATAGGGTATCTTGATGTCATCCTTGATGTTGACAACATCCTCTTTATCCATATTTATTTTGATATGAAAAGATATGTACGCGTTCGGGTCTTTAGCCTTTTTGCTCATAATGTATTAACTACCTATAAGCAGATGTTCTTTAGCGATCAAGGATTTTTTTAATGCTTTTTGTTTATCCTCAGAAAACCATGCAATCCCGCCTACCCGCTGCTTTGAATAGGTATAAGCATATCGATTTAAATTTTCCTGCGAGTTATAAACTCTTTTTAGGAACTCTCTCGGTGACTTTGAATGTTTTCTAATCATGTATTTTGACCTTGAATATACTATGCGCACAGATGGCGCCTTTAAACACAAGCTTATCAAGCTAAGCGAGGATTTCAAGAAGTTTTCTGAGAAGGCAGCTAACAGCTCCAGATACACGGATTTAGCCAATGAAAAGCTATGCGACATAATAAAGCATTGTCAGCATAACTTTACTTATTTAATGCCTTACTATTATCCGCAATATCCAAAAATGGAGGACATGTCATTAAAAGATTTTCCTTTTGCATATCACATTATGGCGATGAACATTGGCGGATATATGGTAATTCGTGGTAGTCGACAAATTGCTAAGTCAACTACCATAGCTGCTAGGCAGCGTATGTTTGCTCATATTCTACCAAGATTTAAAAGTATTTACATAGCCCCAAAATCTGACCAGCTAGCTACTTATGCAAATAAGTTCCGAGATTTGGAAATGGCATTTCGTTTCAATAAGCAACACCACAAATTTAGACAAAACTTGTTTTTAAAGGAGTATGCTAATGGATCCACGATAGAACTATTCAATGTCGATACCCAGGTTACCAATATCCGGGGTAAGTCTGCTGACGAACTTATTTTTGATGAGTACCAAAATTTTGATCCTGAATTTGAGCCTGAAGTTTCTGAAATTCAATCAGCTACAGAAATGCCCATAACTATCTATGCCGGTACTTCTCTTACGACCGACAGCGCTTTAGAAATAAAGTACGAAAACTCTTCTCAGGGTGTTTGGGTTATGACTTGCAGAGCTTGTAACCATGATAACATCCCCCTGCCTGAGTATAACGTTATGGACATGATACAACCAAAGGGTGTTTGTTGTTCAAAATGTGGTGCACTCCTTGATGTTACCAATGGTAGGTTTATGCATTTAAATCAGGAAAAGTTCCTACAGGGCCAATACGGATTCCACATTCCCCAAATAATCGTGCCCTTTGTTGTTGAGAATAAAATACGTTATTCAGAAATTTACAGAAAAAAATTAGAACAAGACCCTCGAAAGTTCTTTCAGGAAAACCTAGGGATACCAACTGAGGAGGGTGAGCGAGAAATAACCGAAGGAGACCTCAGAAACATGTGTATGCTGGGGGGTATGGGTTCGCTTCAAGCGCAAGCTAAAGACCATAGGTACAGACTAGTTATATCCGGTTGTGACTGGGGAGGTTCTGATTACGACATTTCTCTAAAAACTAAACTTTCGTATACCGTACATGTTATGCTCGGTATGGATATAGACGGGCGCTTTGATATCATACATATGAAGCGCTATGAAGGTATGAGTTATCGTCCTATAGCCGAGGACATCATGCAGAAGCACCAAGAGCTGGGTGGTCAGGTGATGGGATGTGATTTTGGTGTAGGTATGGCTTATAATATGTTGTTGCGAGAAAGGATGGACCCTGCTCGTCATTTAATATTTAACTACTCAGGTCCTACATCAGTTCCCCTCAAAGAAAACCCACACCAATTTAATCAGTATTCCCTGAACAAAACAGAGTCCATAACTACCTTATACATAGGTATGAAACAGGGCAGAATACGCTGTTACGACTGGGCGATAGCTAAAAAACATTTATTAGATTTACTTAACCTCTATCGCGTTCCGACAGATAACCCCTCTGGCAGCAACGCCTTCGTGTATAGAAGGCATGCTGCCAAAGCAGATGATACACTACATGCCATAAACTTTGCCTACGTGGTAGGCCGCATGTTTAGACAAGAACCTATTGTAGAAGATAAGGCATTACTAGCTAGGATATCACAAGCAATCAGACCGATGTCCGAAGACGATTGGTTTGATGATCAGATGCCCAAAGCATTTTCTGGTTAAAAATAATTAGCTACTTTTGGTTTTTGCTTTTTGCGTATGAGCTTCATGCTATTTCATGGGTTTAGGAAGTGACCTCTTCACGTCTGATGTCTTACGTCAGATGTTAGGGGGGTATACCAGTACCAATCCATGCGGTCAGCGGATAACAGTCCGACCCGGAATCATCATGTTATCTTTTTCATTCGTTACTCGGCTACTAACGATTTCGCTAAATAAATTGTTATACTACGTCCCAGTCTTTTGCTGAATCTAAAAGTCTTTTTGCACAGGTTAGGTGGTATTTTATACGACTCTGATTTCCCTCTGAAGAATACTTTTGTACGGCCTTTACATGTTCTCCAAAATCAAATTCTTGAGACTCGTTTAACCTACCTTTGTACTGCTTCAGGCTGATAACCTCATTTAAAAGGTCTCTTACAATTTCAAGATCTTTCATTTCTTTTACTATATTTTGTAATTTGTTTTCTTCACTCATAAAAAAATGTGGCCATCACTCACTACCCCAAATGAGTGATGGCCGTTCGTTTTAGCAAACGGAGGACAAACGCATAGCTTATCTCCGCTGAATAACTAACACTAACAAAGTAAAGGGGCAATGAACGGCTTTCTATTTTAGATAAACGTCCGGACGCTTATCAACGAAATTTCAACGGCTTCACTCGTTCATTGCCCCCAAATGGAAACCACCACCTATTGGCTAGTTTTTTAGAGAATAACCTCTAAAACAATAGATGGTGGTTAAATGGTGGAGGTGGCGGGAGTTGAACCCGCGTCTTGAGAACTTCTTCCAGTACTCTCTACAGCTTAGCTTTATTTAGAATCTCGGAAAGCGAACAGAATAAAGCAGTCATCGCAAACCAAAGGAATGTTCATATTTTCCTTGTCGGCTTGAATCAAACCTAAAGATAGGGTCGCAGAGAGAACATACAACATTCTGCTAACCTAAATAGACCTAAGAAACCCAGAGTACGTTAACGTCTATTACGACGCAAGGTCCTGTACTTCCGGGGTTAGGCTGCGAGCAATTCGCGCTCCGCAACTGCTTGCGGAAGCTCGAAAGCTACAACCTTATTCTCAACTGCGTTATCGGCATTTGAAAAAGTAGTCTCTTTTTTAACTAGTGCCATGAGACCAACACTAGGCTGCAAGTACGAGATTCCATAATCAATCGAATCCAGTACACCCCCATAAAGTGGTTACGCGTAGGTAAAGAAAATTTCAAATAACAATATGATAACCATACGCTAATTATATATAACACGCAATAGGTTATTATTGCATCCAACCTAAGCTGCTTGAGGAAGTGCGTTTGCGTCGAGTCCCAGCTTCCTGAGCTGCTTTTTAAAGCTCGACGTAAGGCTGTCCATAGCTCGATCATAGTAAGGCATTTCTTCGGCCTCCTCTTCGGAGTCAACACCTTCTTCACTTAGCTCTTTATCTATAAGTCCTTGTACGCCTGCAGAGAAGTCAGACCCGGGATGGTTTAGGCTTACTTCATATGTCGACCACAATATCTCTATTACAGTTAGGTCGTCCATTATCATGAACCCAGGGTCTCCTTCTATAAGCGTATTGGCTATTGCTCTAAATGCTTCTTTGTCTTGGAAAAATGCATCTGTCGTTGTTGCAAGTACTATGGCTTGTAATTTCTGACACACATCCTGAGACATCTGTGTTTTATAGTCGTCTGCTAAATTTTGGAAAAGCTCTAGCATATCCATACTATACATATCATCGCCATATGTTCCGTAAGCAATGATGTGAGCTACTGTTGCGAATGTGCTATCGTCTGACAGTAACTCCGCTGCTGCAGACCTATCCATCATTAGTTTGTAAAGTTCTGGCGGATTCTTTCTTCGCGGGCGTTCGTTGATTGGTTGCCATCGAACTGAAAATTCATCTTATTTCCGCCTATGTGGTTTATGTTATCAAATTGCATAGGCTGGCTTGTAGACGCTTGGGGTTGTGGCTGATAGTGAGGGTTAAAAGGTTCGGGAGTAGTAGTTGTGCTATCCTGGCTATAATCTGTCCTTGGAGGCTCTGGTATAGCGTCTAACCCTTCATTTGCTGCAACCATGCCTGGACCCCACAACAAGGATTGACCGCTTGGTCCTCCCCATTTTCCTACAGTGTTTGCAGTTCCTTTAGCGACGTCTCTAGTTCTTTTTGCCCATGAAACACCCGGCGCTACATTGAAAGCGGCTTCCGTAGCATCTCCTGCCGCACCGTATCCTCCTTGGTCATCGCTAAAAAACTCTCCTTTTCCTACGTGATCTACAACATCAGGTATATTGTGTTTAGCAGCTCTGTATGCGCCATAGGCAGTAAGCCCCCAACCAATTGCTTTACCAACACCCACTAGAATTGGTAAAAATGCGGTTTTTTCCAACCCCGCATATTTTAGCAAACCTGTGTTAGTCATTTGCGAGTGCCTTTAGATACCTTTTTTGTAAATCTTGGTCCAAGTCCATGATTCTCATGGCAGCTTTGATACCACCTTCTTTACTCAAAGAAACTACAGAAAGAAGATCCTCTTGGTCTTTTTCATTAAAACATTCCTTAACGAGTTTTTCGGAATTAGTAATCTCTTCTACGGGTACTGGCACTTCTGCGAGTAAGACATGCGCATTAGCTGCTTTTTCTATGTCTTCTTTTTCTACGCCTGAATAAAAAGCTTCGTACGGATTAAGAAGACCATTGCTATAATCAACTTTGTTAACCCTGTCTAGATCCATAAAAAGATTTACATAGCTTTCGAGATTCTGCTTATCGCTAGAAGCTGATTTAACTATGTCAAGATATATACTACCAACATCTTCTCCAAATTTTCTCCTTCTTTGGTCTGCCGCGTGTTTGGCAATCTTCTCGTTGTAATCGCGATCTGCTCCTGTACGGCGTACCTTGTCTGGGAGTCTTGTCTTAGGTACTTTTAGAACCTTAGCTCTTTTTACTATATTATGAGCTGCTGTACGAAAAGCCTCCAATGGAAGTCTCTTAATATCTTCTGCGAGATCCCTTGCAGACTTTTCTAGGTTAACCCTATCATCAATAGGGTAGTAGTACTTAACGCCTCCTTGCTTTTCAAAATCTATAACTAAAGCAAATTTACTGTTAATACTAGGTCTACTTTCTTTCTTATGGGTCTCAATGGCTTTACTTACTTTTTCAAGATCGTCAGAAATACCGTGAATCTGACCAGCCTGAATCATTTTACTTTCCCACTGATCAAGTGTCTTACTCGTTAACTTCCCGGCATTTATGTCTTTGCCAATTTGTTCTGTTCCCGCTGACTTAAAGTAAGCATAGCTCAGAAATGTATTCTCTGGTGTGTCTACGGGAAACTCTTTATCTATGCTGTTAGCAAAAGATCCACGAGCTACGTTTGGCTTCTCCCTGTTGCTTGCGCTCTTGACGTATTCGGGAAATTCTCCTAACAATGATTCTACCTTATTTAGGTACTTCGGATTGTTATCGCTTATAAAGTCCATGATTCTATGCTAGTATTTTTTTACATATGATTGATAAAGTCAACACACTTATTGACGCCATTCGCCCCGCGAGGCTTATTAAGGATCTTGGTTTGGAAATTCATTCTAATAAGGAATGTTATTTTATAAATGAACCAGGAGCAACATCAAATTACTTATTTTTAAAAGACCGAGAATTTGTAAACTCCAACCCAAATGCTGATTTTTTTGCAGGTAACATCATTTCTTTTCTTGTCCATTACGAAAATAAAACATTTGAGGAAGCTATAGATGCCGTACTTAAACAGTATTTCAACAAACTCAGCCAGCCCATATATAGCTCCATAAGTTGGGCTTCCTCTAGCATGGCATCTTATTTGGAGGCCCAACACACCCTGTTCTCCAAAATACAAGAACATAAAAAACTTCTTACTGAAGACACAAGATATTCAACATGCCAGCAATATTTAAGAAAAATAGCTTTTCATGAAAATTACGTTAAATCCATAGTGGCACCTTTTACCGGGGAAGAACTTGGCTTTTTGTTCGATAGTATCTCACACGAGTTTTCCGGTCTTTCTAAATATTTTAGTAAAAAGAAACCTTATTTGGTTTTCCCCATACACACCAATTATTCTTCTATATCTGCTCTTTGGGTTTTTTGCGTACGTACGAAGAAAATAACAAAATTCCAAATAACACCCCATAGTCGTGGATTTTTTGGGATGCACAATCTTAGACCTAATGACTCATCTGTTTATGTAGCGCCTACTGTAGCTGATGTTTTATCCGATTCTGGTTTGTGCTATGATCATGGTGGTGATGGCAGTCAGGCCTGTTTAAGCATTGTATATAATGAAGAAAAAGGAACCATTATGCCCGACCCTCTCTACAGAGGTTTGATGGTTATCTCAGAAGAAACAAAAACTGAAGATGTAGTTAAGATACAAAGTTCTTTTCATGAGCTTGGTTTGCTGAGCCCGAAACAGAAATTTAAGGCAGGGTTTGATCAAGCTAGAGAAGCAAGAACATATCTTGTTAACAAATTTATAATGGATGTTAGTCAGGAAACTGATGAAGATGTGCTGATAAAACAATTACAGGAGTTAAAGTCTGACCCAATATTAATCGACCGTATCCGTAATTTTCTTAAAAGTGCGGATAAACAATCATTATTATCGCTAGTGGAATCTGACCTGAGTAAGTCAGAAATAAAAAACATAAAGGGCAGTATAGTAACACAAACAAAAGATGGCTATGTAGCTTCTGGAAAGAAAGGTAAATCTGAAGTCTTATTTACTAATTTTACTATAAATTTAGATAAGACTGTAATGTTTAAAGATAGCTCTGATACATATTACATAGGAGAGCTATATACTGGAAGCAAAAGGCTACCCTACATGCTATCTAAAAAAGAAATAAATCAAGCTATGCATATAGTAAATTCTGCAAATGCTTCTGTTTCTTCTGCAAAGGATATTTCTGATATAAAACCACCGGCGCTACTAGATAGTACTTTTTCTGGTGTATTGAGAGGAATAGTTGCTGACCAGATTAGTAACTCAAAAATAGAAATAGGCGTTGGTCGATTAGGCTGGTCCGATCAGTGCGATACATTTACCGCTCCTGGATGGACTTCCACTGGTACTAGTTTTATAAAGAACTTAGGATTCAAGCATCCTACTATGCAGGTTTTAAATAACTTTAATTTTAAACCTAAAACTATTGATCGTGTTTCTTCCGTTTTTAATGTTTCTAACGTAAATATATTACTGGCTTTGGTAACTAGTATGCTAGGAAGGGGATTTCATGGTATGAGCTGCTCCCCAATAAGAATGCTGAATAATAAAGAAAACAGGTTGTTACTAGTTTCGCTTTTATCTGTCTTCCAACAAAAGAAGACTATAGATTTAAATCCTAATTTAAGAGTGTCTAGACAAGAAGATAAAATGATTCCGGGCATAAATGGTATTCCTATTGTTTGCTCTTGTGCTAATTCTAAAGTTATAGACAAACTTTATGATCCAGTATTTACCCTGGGAAGTTCAGGTCTTAGTTTTACTACAAACGCGGATTTTAATTACGAAAGCCTATCTAGCTTTAGTTCCTATTATTTCCCGCATTTTATAAATGATCTCATACAGTCAGATGGTACTGTTTTTAATCCTGATTACGAGGACAGGTCTCCAGGAGCTATGATACGGGAGGGCCTCTCTGCGTTACAATCCTACTTCCCCTCAGAGGCGTGGTTTATAACCAAAGGTGCTCATTACGAACTTGAAAGTTGGTTATGTCAGCAACCACTAGAACTTTTTGAGGATGCTATAAAACTAGATTTTAAAAATCAAAAAATAAGAATAAACCTCAAAGAACTTAAGAACTCCAAAAAGGCTATAGAGTATTTAAAAGAATCCAAAGTAGGTATGTACAAACTAACAAAAAACTACTTAGTTGTAGACTCAGAGCCCTTTTTAAAATTGCTATCAGAGGTTTTTGTAGAAGTGCCTAAGATGGGCACCTGTACGATTAAAAACTACAAATCAAACCCCGAAGTAGCTGACGAGCGAGATAGTGTTGGGTTGTGATGATCCAAACCCTAATACATGATCGTCAGACCAAGGATTCTTTGTAGGCTGCGGTAGGTTTTTATCCTCTGGAAAATCCTCTACTTGAAAGTCTTTCCAAAATATACCCTCTGCTGTCACTTCGTACATTTGAGATCCGTAATCGTAACCATTAAACAGCACTCGTTGAATGCTGGGTAAGGTTATTCCATAATCAAATAAGTTTTTAACAGCGACATGCCCAGAAAGGTTATAAAAAAGTTTCGCTCCTTCCGGGGCGTTTTTGAAAGAACCTGATTCAATAGGCAACCATCCCGGCACCTTGTTGTCTGCTTTTACTATATCTCCCGAATCGCTTAAATCTTCAGATGTTGCTGGCTCTGCATATAAGGCACCGATGGTAGATTGTAGGTTGTTATCTTGAATTTCAATTTTATTCTCGTCTATCTCTACAGTCTCTATTTTTTTCAAACTATTCAGTGCCTTGTAATTCTCTACAAGATCAGCCACCTCTTTTTTAATTACCCGCCATACAAGTTCTAGCTCTTTAGCAGATCTAAATAATAGTTCTATCTGGTTCCTCCTATAATAAGGAATAGCTTCTGAAGTCATAGAGCTTACATAAGGCTTGTTCTTAGGTAACTCTTCTAAGTGGTTTGGTGTAGCCACAGCCTCGAAGGTATCTCCTTCATATGGGGTTTCTCCGCTTACAGCATGATATACAAATATTTCAGATGGTATATTAAGACCAACTGCGCGTACTACCAAGGGATAACTACTTAACAAATCCTCTTTAGGTTTGTCGACCTCGTAACGAGTTAATGCTATTTCTATATTTGCCATTAGAAATCTAAAATTAGCTTATAATCTACAGTGACTTGCCCAGAAGATGGGATTCCAAAATTCTTACCATCCTTAAGACGCATAATTGAAAAAATAGTGTCTTCCTCAGCAGGGGCTCCAGGTTCTCGTATTCCTAATCCCATATAATATATACTACTATAATTTGTTTGAGACGAATCTGCTGGCTTGAAATTAGTTAGGTCAGTTTGTGAGAAGTCTTTACTGTAGGTAATTACATTGCTTTCGTAATTACTATTTTGCTTAGATAATTTTGCCCCTGCTGTAAGCGGGAGCACTCCCAACCCTGCAGACCCGTTTAAGACATTAAAATCATTTCTTGTTATGGCTTTTAAGTCTTTTTTATCCCCAAAATTAGTTTCTGGATCATCCGCATCCACAAAGATAGTTGCATACCTAAGATACAGGTGTGTTATTCCTATTATTAATCGCTCACCTATGGCGCGCCCTATATAATCTACTCCTTTATAGGTTACCGTATTTTTTAAGTCTACTATGGTACCACAAGGCAGTGTTACTTTAATTTTTGACGATAAGTTCACTAGCAGTTTATAAAATTAGGTTTATTCGGCGGTATAGTTATAGTAAGGGTCAGGTCCATAAGGTTCAAAAGAAGTCAGGTAAGTATTCGCCAAAATAGACGCTTTATACATACTATAGTCTAACTCGGCATTACCGTTTCCATCTTCACTTTTTGTCCACATATGTGAGCCTAATGGAGAAGTAGTCTCGTATGATCCAGAGCTTGTATGTGTATAGGCCCAAGAAAAAGTATTCCCGGAGACGTTCTGGACATCAGTCCAGTTTAGCTGGTAAATACAATCATCAGGCGATGTTGCATTAGTTGTTTGAAATATATGACTAAACTGGTTGGGCTGGTATCCTGGGCCATTGCCGGCTTGTCCTCCGTTATAGACTCCAAATTGGTTATGGATTGGCGACCATCTAATGATATGGTTGTTACCGGCAGAAGTGTGTCTGTAGAAAGGATTTCCATTGATATCGTCCTGCCCGTTGTCTCCTATTACATATACACCTTCTGCATCTATGACAGTCTGGCACTGAAATTCTATCCTATCACCAGAATCTCCTTCTGGGTAATAATGTGAGTGGCCAAGCACATCGCCCGCAAACTTACGCTGGCCAATTGTGCCTCTCCATAAAAGCCAATCAGACGCAGTAGAGTTGGTGCCGTAGTGTCTATTGAGACTAGCGCAATGATTTGGGTCTGTGGCTATCTCAATTCCTCCCCCAGCTTGCGTTTCTTGCGAAAGTCCTATGCAAAAGTTTATAGTGCTACCTACTCCTGTTCCATAATAGGTGTTACCCGGTACTACTATGCGAAGGACTCTCCAACCGCGATCTATACCTACAGTTGGTGTTCCCATTACTGACGCAAAATTGCTATCAAGCGTATTGCTAAGCGTAGTCTGAATTCCTGTTGTTGAGTCTTCTACACTCCACAGCTCCACACCACTCGTAGTGGTCATACCTACTTGAATTCGACTACTTGCTTCTTTAGGTTTGTAGTATATCTCAAATCCATACATATTAGTGCCCGATAACTGCTTGGTGTGCTCAATTGCATTATCATACACTCCTGTAGCGCCTACATCTGCATTCGCTGAAAGGCTAAGTGTCGCTACAAGGTCGCCAAGCCCATATCGATGGTCTACAGCAGGATCAGGTGCTCCGTTTGAGAAGCTTCCTGTAAGTGTACCGCTTGTGGTTTGTACGCCGCTCTGGACATGTATTATGTCTCTATAACCATCGGGTATGGCGCCATTTACTGGCTGGGTTATAGTCAAATTGGGACCGCTATTTTGCAGGACTAAGCCTGTATTTGCTCGGTATGGTTCTTGATTTCCTAGTTTATCATAAGCTATCTTTATTCCCCAAGCTTTCAAATCAGCACTTCCTGTAAGACCAGTTAAATCAGGCGTACAAGTAGCGTAGAAAAATGTACCATCTGCATTGAGTGCTGGGATCATTAGTTGATCTCCTGCCGTCCACGTAGCGGAATGGTCTACAGTTGCTACGACTGATGCTTCATATGGAGAAGTTGAAGATGCTGAAGACGCAGAAGAGTCACTTGAGCTACTAGAGGATTTGGAAGAGCTAGAGCTTTGACTGCTATTGCTACTAGAGCTCTGGCTACTGGCCGAAGAGCCTGCTTCTATGTACCCAACAAGCTCTACCTCCTGCACAGCCAAATAGGCTCCACTATTGTTAGCTGTAATATTTATCCTATAGTATCGGTAAGCACCGGGATTAGATATTTGATAGGTATTCCAGTTGTACCTCGTAAAAGATTGATTTGACTGTGTATCTAAATCAACCCAACCTACGTCTGTTGCCAGGTCTACATTATTAGATCCTTGTAAAACCCAATTCTTAGGATCGTTAGTCCTAAAAGTATGATTCCATGGGTAGATCTTATACTCAGTAATATAAGCTTTTTGTGTTGGTCCAAAATCTTGACCAGTCCAACCTGCAGTCAGATAGGCGTTGCCGTCGTGTGAGTACCATGTTCCTTGCTCCCCTGCACCGTCTCCGGTTCCAGTCAAAGCGCCGTCCCAAGCTTTTCCGGCTGGGCCTGCGGTATTACCATCAAAGTAACCACTTATATTGTATGAAGGATCTGCTACATTAGTATAGACTGATGTACTGCTGCTACTGTTGATAGTCGTAGACGAAGACGAGGCCGATGACCACCCAATAGAAGGATTGCCATAAACCATAGCCGCACAAACGTCTTCTGCGCCTCCTAGGCCTGCAGGCCAGAGCGTTTGGAAAGATTGGTTATCTACATAGGGATGCATTATGCAAAGAGGATCGCAAGCATGGCCCATACCGAAAGAGTGACCCACTTCATGAACCACAAGCCTTCTCAAGCTAACCTGACTTAGGTTGCCTGTATCATGGTCTTGTTTAAAGACTTCAGCACCATCTATGTGGACATCCATACCCACATTTCCTACTTGTCCGACCTGGGATCCGGTCCATCCTGCTGCCTCATCTGCAAACGCATGAGCTAAAACGCCATTAGGACCGTCATAATCCCCTGGGTGTACTACTCCAAATCTTATGTCACCAATATTATCCACGTGTGGTAATCCGTAGTTAGCTCCTCCAACCGCAGAAGGTTCGCTATTTCCTACTTCATCTCCTAGATTTAAAAAGTTTAATGTCAACCATGGATAGCGGCTTTCAAAATACAGCTTCCAATCGTTTAGCGCATCAGCTATTTCTGCTTTAAACAATGCACCAGAACCATCGCCTGTAATTAGATTTGCAATACCCACAGAAGGATTGGGTCTATTGTCTATTCCCGTTCCCGCGATCATAAAACTGTATGTGATATCTAGAGTAGCTGGTGTTTTACTAGCATCCGTTGTTATTGCATGCAGTTCCGTTGGTGGGCTTCCTGTGGTTACACAAGGAGTTTCGCAGATCGAGCTTGAGCTCTGACTGCTGCTGCTTTGGCTGCTCTGAGAAGAGCTGCTTTTACTAGAGCTATTACTACTAAAACTGCTATAGCTGCTAGAAGAGCTGCTACTGCTGTAGTTACCATGGTACTGACTACCCCCAAGCCCACTAGGCATATAGTAGGTAATACCACCAAATACATGAGTGTGACTCAGCCCGTTACCACCCGCATGAGCATTTGCTAATGTTGCTGTGGTGTAAAGCGGGTAGTAACCATCAATAGCAAAAGGACCGGCTGAGCATAGTCCTGTCTGACCTGTGAATAAAGGCGATCCAGGTTGGTTAAAATCGTCATAGGGGTTTGTTCCTCCATTACCAATCCAGTCACTTGTTTTTTCATATGGTACATTAGTGATTACCCACTGACTACCATCCCAGAACATGTACCAACCATTGCCATTAGACCAAGTTTCTTTTCCATTTTTAAAACCACCGTCTGTATAGTAAGACCCATTGGCGCCACTAGCGCCTCCTGTAAATCCACTAATATCACGATTGACTAGCGGAACTGCTCCTGGAGGAGGGGCAGTAGATCCGGTCTGTCCTCCGAATCCATTTCCTGGACCTTGGAATGTTCCTGTAGAGTTACCATTCGCATTGCCTACCCAGTCTCCTGTTTTGTCATATGCTGTGTCTGTTATGACCCATTGGTATTTATCCCAGAACATGTACCAACCATTTCCGTTGCTATATGTTGGCTTTCCATTTTCGAAATTTCCATCTAAAGTATATGTACCATTTGCTCCTGTTTTGGGAGCGGTAAACCCACTAACCACTAAAGAAGCTGGTGAGCCATCATTAGCTTTTCCTGTGTCTGATGCGTCTGATATATCAGCCACATCACCGCTTCGATTCACTCCACCGCCATCCCAATCTAAAGTAGAAGGACAGGCGTTGTAGATGGCACTAGCAGTATTGTCTGTATCTATGACACCGTCCACTACATTGCTGGCTGGATTTGCAAGAGAAGCAAGTTCCCAACCAAAAGTTGTGTTTCCATAGTAATCGGTTGGCTGCACACTAGGTAGTATGTTTTTCATTAAACACCAAAAACCTAAATGCGTTGCCGCTGAGGAGCTAAAGTTATTTGGGACAATCCTTAAATAGTTATTCAAGCTTTGGTTTCCAAATGAGTGCGCTGTCTCTATTTGTTTATAATACCGGTGTCCATTAACGTCTAAACCATCTCCTAGCTCATAGGTTCCTTCGAAGCCCCAACTATTGACTGCTGTGGTATTACCTAGATTTGATATACTTAAAAGTGAGCAGGGCTCGTTTGTATTAAAACTCCCACCACAACCATTCTTAGGATCGAATATACCACCACCTATAGTAGTAGAACCATTACCTACCCAAGAACCCCTTTTATTATAAGGAGTGTCTGTTATAACCCACTGACTACCATCCCAGAACATGTAGTAACCATTGTCGTTCTTATACGTAGGTAGCCCATTCATGTGGTAACCAGTCGGATAGTAACCACCATTAGCGCCACCCGCTGTTCCTGTAAAACCAGTAACTGTCGTGGCTGCGGTTGTTCCCATTGCACCAGCCAAACTTGATTTACTACTCCAATTGCTGCGTGAGGAGCTAACACTGCTTTGGCTGCTTTGGCTGCTTTGGCTGCTGCTACTCTGTGAGGAGCTGCTTTTACTACTGCTACTCTGTGAGGAACTGCTGCCCCCAGTAATTGTTATGTGATCATTCGATCCGGTTTGGGATTTAAACCAATTAGGCCCATTAAAATCGTAGCACATTCCGCCGATGCCCAATTCATTACCGTAACTTGTTGGATTAGTCGACCATCCGGTGGGATTACCTCCGTATCTGTAGTTTGAAGTGTTACATGATGCTTGGTGCCAGTTTATGAATGGGCAGTTTGACGGTTCGGCTCCTATCAAAACAGCGGCACCCGTTGTCGGGTTCGACAAGCCGAATGAGAAAACCACCCAATGAGGAGAACCATACGACATACAACCCCATCTAATTCTCCACCAACCACCTCCCATCGCTGTCGAGGTAGGAGCCCATTGCGGACTTCCTTGCGCGCCGTAGGTAGTGGTGACTGCGCCTGTTGTCGCGTTCACATTGATCTTCCAGAACGCGTTAGTATTACATTGCGTGCAAGCTCCAGGAGGAGGCGGGAAACCGACTCCCTGGTTGCGTTGATCAGCGCCAAATTGGAAAATACTTTCTTGTCCCTGATGTGCGTAATCGTGATCTTCTTTAATCCATATATCGTGATACCATGTCTTAGTAGTATTTCCGAGGCTCCAGTTCAAGTAAACGCAATTCTTGTCTATGTCGTCGGAGCCCGCTGTTCCAGCAAGAACTGAATTTGCATTTGCTTCTATTCTTTGAGTGATATTAACGTGAAATACCGAAGAGCTACTATTGCTACTACTTCTGCTGCTGCTGTTACTTCTGCTGCTAGAAGACTCACTACTTTTGCTGCTGCTACTTCTACTAGAAGACTCACTACTCTTGCTGTCGCTACTAGAAGATTTACTGCTTTTGCTGCTGCTACTGCTACTAGAAGACTCACTACTTTTGCTGCTACTTCTGCTGCTAGAAGACTCACTACTTTTGCTGCTGCTACTGCTATTAGAAGATTTACTGCTGCTGCTACTGCTACTAGAAGATTTACTGCTTTTGCTGTCGCTACTAGAAGATTTACTGCTTTGGCTGTCGCTACTTTGGCTGCTGTTACTTCGGCTGCTGCTGTTACTGCTGCTATTGCTGCTATTGCTGCTTTGACTGCTACTGCTGCTTTGAGTACCACTACTCTGACTGCTTTTAGAAGAACTTGTCGATGAGTTAACCGGATTCAACCGATTAAGATCTAGTTCTCGAAATACACCATACGCTTCAGAGTTATTCAGCCACTTATTATAAATTCTAAAATCTGTAAGAGAAGCATCAAAGATTGGGTCTCCCGGGCCTGAATTGTTAAACCCTTTCAAGAAAAGAGGCTTAACTATACCATCGTTATGTGTTGCGAAGAAACATCTGTTGTTTATTGCAGATGTTGTACCTCCTACTAGCCCATCGGCAGCTACTCCATTAATTAAAATATCGGCTTTACCATCACATGCACTAAAGTCATTACTACCGACATCCATTCTGATAGTAACGTGTGCCCACTCTTGCTGTCCTATGGGTAAGCAATCACTTGCGTAAATTTCGTTTTGCCCGCCTGCTCCTTCCCATTTAATACTTAAAGAAGCCTTATTTGGGTCATCCGTTCCTATTTGATTTGTTTTTACGCATACCGAAAAAGGAGAAGTAGATGATGCGTTACCTCCATCGGCCCCTAGTATGTAGTTATTACTATGAGTGCACTCGTTTATCTTAATCCAAAAACTAACAGTCATTGCAGTTCCAGAAGCCCATTTTTTAGCCCCTGAACCACCCTGTGCTGTTGTATTAAAATTATCTACTATTGCTGTTGTCTCAATAGTTGTGGAACCTCCATTTAAATTATTCAATTTAAGACCCGTTCCTACTCCAGGAAGTCCTGGCCACAAATCGGTATAAGTAGCAGTTCCGGTAAAGTCGTAGTCTCCAAAATCCAAACTATTATTAAATAGCGCTCTGGCTGCTATTAGATTTCCTGGTGCTGTAATCGCTGTAGAACTAATAGAACTATCACTGCTCGATAAACTTGAGGAACTAGAATTTGAACTACTATTCGAGGATGACGAACTAAGTATCGGTGCTTCTAGCGTAGTTGCTACAACCTGTATGTCTAACACTGTGTTTGTATCGGGATCATACCATGCTGTTACGTCTGAAGGACAGTCAAGAGTCGGCTCTTCCTCTTCATCCAAAAACAGGGGAATCCAAATGGCCCCTGCGATCAACATACCAATTGCCCAATAATCGTCGTCGGTGTAGAATATAGCTGTAAATGCGTTCGCTTGCGTTTGTCCTGTTGCTACAGCTGTTAGTGGACTCGAGCTTTGCCAAAAAGGCTTTCCGTTATGAATCCCTGAGTATTCATGTCTGGGTGTTGTTCCTGTATACAAACCACTGCCGGAATCGATTTGACTAGGCATTGACTGGACATCCATGACGCGGCTACAACCACCAGCGACACTACTTGCGCTACTTTTACTACTTTTGCTACTGCTACTTTGGCTACTAGTAGAGCTATTAGAACTCTGGTTAGATATACTGCTTACACTACTACTACTTATTGTAGCGCATGGCATCAGGGGTAAATTAACTTCCATGAAGTTTCCGGGTAAAACTTCATGAACATAGATAACACGATTGTTATCATTTGCATCCCATGGGTTTGTTGATTGTGGATTTCCGTTATCTGTATCGCTCTTTCGGTATACTGGCGATAGTCCCACATCAGGCCCTATACCCCACAGGCCATTTACAAAGTATACGTAACTTCCGTTCCCATTAGAGTAAACCTCTGTTTGGCCGGTTCCTGTAAATGTAGATACGTAAGTTCCTCTTAATTCAGGAACTGTCCCATTTCCTATACAAAATGATACTGGACTTGCGGAGGAGCTGCTTTCGCTGCTGGTAGAAGAGCTACTTCTACTACTAGAGCTTTTACTACTGCTACTCTGTGAGGAGCTGCTGTTGCTGCTGTTACTGCTAGAGCTGTTACTACTAAAGCTGCTGCTACTCTGTGAGGAGCTGCTTTTACTACTGCTACTCTGTGAGGAGCTACTTTTACTACTGCTACTCTGTGAGGAACTACTACGTGATGATTTTGAAGAACTTGAGCTGCTCTGGCTGCTCAGGCTGCTAGAGCTTTTACTGCTCTGTGAAGAGCTAGAGTTGCTGCTGCTACTGCTTTTACTAGAGTCGCTACTTAGAGAGCTTACAGAGCTTATAGAACTAGAGCTAGACCTAAAAGAACTACTGCTGCTGGTAAGGTACAAATTCCATGGCGTAGGAAATTCTCTGTAACCATCTGCCCAGGTATGTTTAGTACTGGTAACAGAAAATGGAGCAACAACGTAAGTAGCGGTCGCTCCGGGCTGGTTTGCAAAATGATTTGTGGAAAGAGCTGCGTTTGTATCGAACGTGAGTCCGGTCAATCTTATGTCTGTATGCGCGGGGTTACAGGCACACACTGCTCTGTTTGGTTTTAGCCCTCTGGACAAAACCCAACCGCCATTTTCTAACTCACAAGCTATAGACCACCCATTATCATTTTGGTATATAGGGAGACCATAAGAGACATCGTCTGTTAATACATAAGAACCGTTAGCATCAGATACAGTTCCTATAAACCCAGTAACTGTAACATTTGCACCAAAGTCACAAGAAGGCACATCGCACCCATTACTCCACCAGTTGCCGGTTTTATTATAGGGCGTGTCCGTTAAAATCCAGGTACTGCCGTCATAATACATAAAATAACCCGGAGGGTTACTTTCATACACGGATTTATTATTTATGCTCATAACTTCAGGAACTTGTATTAACTAAAAATGAGCCTGAAGTAAACGTAAAAGTAACGCTGCCATGTGTGCTGTAATTTTTTTCCGCAGGAGCTACTAAACTAGCATTGATGGTTCCTGGAGATTGGAATACATGGCGTTCTCCGTACTGGTTATTACTATCGAAAACCAGCGATCCTGATTCGTTAGATACAGTTACTATTTTATAGACTCCTTCTTTTTTCACACATGGCTGTTCATTGTCATATAGCCAGTATTTGATCTGTGCGGAGTCTCCATTATTAGGCAGGCTTAAATTCAAATCTACTGAATTTTTATCCTCATAATCTTCTAAATTTACTACAGAGCCCGCAGCAACAAATAAGTGACTAGATACATCAAATGAGTGGGTACCAAAGCTGCCCGATGTCGTTGATAGCACTGCGTGAGTACATACTCCGGTATCAGTGTAATCCACAGGCCAGCTCCCGGGAGGATGTGGTAGGTGGAAATGGTTCCTATAATCCTCAAAGATATCAGTCGAGCTGTTCTCAAGCCAAGCACCGGTCGTAGATCCCGGTGTTTCTGTCAGAATCCATTGACTACCATCAAAGTATATTCCGAAAGAATTAATATTAAGGTAAGTGTAGTACCCATTCATTAGAGTACCTGTAATTGCATAATCTCCGTTAGCAGCACCAGCAAATGCAGATAGCCCTGTGATGTTAACCAATACCGGTTGTGGGTTTACTACAACTTCTCCTTGTTGTAAGGTATTTACTGCCCCGTTTGTAGTAACTTCTGCAGACATTTGAGGAGGAGCTGTTCCCGCTATGGGGTCTATTATTGCTATCCCTCCATCTACTACCTGAGCACTGTATCCCGTTAGTCCCAAAGCGTAATCCTGTCTTATGTGCTCTGCTATTTCTTTTAGTGCATCTTCTCGATTCGATGCTTGAGTAGCATAAGCTGTGTAGCATCTTCTTGGTGGTATCCTACCGCCACCAAAACATATCTTAACAACATCTTGTGTGCTCTTAGGATAATTTTTATCTACATTTCTATGATCATAAATTGCAGGGGTTCCACCGGAATTTAGGTTGAGAGGATCACAATCTTCGCTATCACGAATACCGTCATTATCACTATCCCTATAGTTTATAGTCGGCACAAGCTGCTCAAATCCTTGATTACTTGTTTGTATAGACTCTACTAATATAACAGACGGTGTTATCGTGTTATTGTGAGCATACCACACTTTAAAGTCACTCCCATCAAAAGATGCTCTTAGCCCACTACTTTCTGTTATGCTGTTTATAGCATCTGTTAGGTCTTGAACAGCATCTTCCCTACTTCCCGCATGTGGTATAGATGACTTAAATCTATATACGTCTTTAAACTCTACCTGGACATAGTTGCTCGTACTAGAAGCAAAATCAGGATGTATGTCATTTACTGAGAATCCCGCTTTTTCTGCTCCTGCTTCTGAATATGCATCACCTCCTGCTGAGTCTGGAGTTCCATCTCTATTGCTGTCTCCAGGAAATAAGTCTGTTATTGTTTCATTCGTTGTATTAAACCTAAAATCTAGGAAAAAACTTCCTAGCTTTGTCAGCGTTATACTGTGTGTTAAACCACCTAAGATAAATGTATGAGTTTCCGGTGGAGTACCAAATACCTTCTTTACTCCGTTGGTGTTATGCTCGTCGAAAACAAAGTTACCGCCATCATTACCCACTTCTATATTATAGACTCCATTTCCGTCGTCTATAACGATCAATCCTGTGTCGCCTGGATTTCCAGTGAATCTTAAATATTCGGTATCTCGTCTTAGTACCGCAGTTTCCCCAGGTCCTATTGAGACTGTTATCCAGCAATCTGTGCAGTTAGTATCAAACTCATCGCGTATTACAGCTGTTGTGTGTGTTTGATAACCTAAATCCCCCGTTACTTTTGTATAACATTTACCGTTTATTTTTAAGACGTCTTTATCGCTGTCTATGTATATATCCGTCATTATTTAAAATAATCATTCTCCGCTGCTGTTATCAAGTACTGGCACTGCTGTTACTGCTGCTGCTGCCATCCCATCCGTCATAGGTAGCTTCGTATACATAATAAAGTATACCAGAGGAGCTACTGGAACTGACCGAGGAGCTACTTACCGAGGAGCTAGAGCTACTTACGCTACTGGAGCTGACCGAGGAGCTACTTACGCTACTGGAGCTGACCGAGGAGCTAGAGCTACTTACGCTACTGGAGCTAACACTACTGGAGCTGACCGAGGAGCTGGAGCTA